>CECF01009354.1_pt1 | contig 9717 bp, 8 predicted proteins | sample 554751 | NCBI WGS metagenome assembly CECF01 (sample SAMEA3182099, study PRJEB8094) | gut metagenome | biome: human; feature: gut; material: Stool; isolation source: human stools | place: Canada | collected 2012-06-12 | reverse complement strand
GAACCTTTTTTCTGAGACGGAAAGTCTTAATAGATAAGACAGAATAAAAGGGGCGTTTTAACAGGCATCTCTGGAAGAAAGGAGCAAAAGGGGACATGGAAGAACGAAGACGGATCGACCGTGTTGGCTATCAGGCTAAGAGCGTTATCGTAGTATGTGATTCGGGAGAGAGCATTTTTGTCGAAACATGCAATGTCAGCCCACTGGGCATAGCTTTTACGATGCCGGCAGGATCTCCTGACCTTAAGGGGAAAGACATCATAATCGTAGCGGATACGATGATCATGTATGCAGATGTCACCAGACAGGAGGAGCAAGAAGACGGAAATTTTAAAGTAGCTATTTCGGCAAAGAAGTTCACGCCGGAGGTGCTGCAGTATTTATTTGAACATATTGTTGAAAAATAGAATGGAGAGGAAAAATCATATGAGAAAAAACAGTAAGAACGAAAAAGTGATTCGTGCTATGGCGATCGGCATTTCCGCAATGCTGATGGCATCTTCACCGTTGACTGCACTGGCAGCAGAAGGAGAGGGGAATTCTTCCGAAGGAAACGAGGATAAGAACATTACAGTGACACCGGAAGCCGGTGTATGCGATCAGGCGGAAGCAGTCGCAAAAGATGCTGACAAGGCTGTAGAGGGCGCCGAAAAGAGTGCCGCTGATGTGAAGGCGGAAGTGGTTGACAAGGTGGCAGCCGGAGATGTGAAGGATGCCGAGGGAAAGGATCTGTCTCAGGACATTCTGGATGCCAATGCCAAAGTAGAGGATAAGACTGTTAAAGACGGTTCATCCCTGAAGGACGCAGAGTCTGCCGTAGAGAATGCAGATACTGCGCTGGGGGTTGCGGAAGCCAATGACAAGCTGTCCGACGCAGAACTGAATAAGGCAGCTGATGCTGCGGCAAATGCAGGACAGACTGCGGCAGAAGCAAAGGATGCCATGCAGGCTTCCCAGGATAAGGTAAATGGACAGATCGAGAATATCAAGGATGCTGCTTCTATCACCGATGCCAATGCTGCCTATGAAGAAGTAAAGACCACCGTGGATCAGGCACAGGCAGATTTTGATGCAAAGCTCGGGGAGTACAATACCGCCAAGGCAGCTTATGAAGAGGCAGCACAGAAGGTGGCAGCCTATGAAAAGGCATATGAGGATGCGGTAAACAGTGCAGATGCCAATGCAGATGCCGCAGCTACTGAGTTGAAAGCAGCGCAGGAAAATGCAGAAGCACTGGCAAAGGCTCTGGAAGCTGCCAAGAGCGCAGTGGATACCTCCGCAGCAGGTGCCATGGATATTGCAGATAAGGAAGCTCTGACACAGGGAGATCAGGGACTTAACTGGAAAAATGAGGATCAGCTTTTCATTTCCATTATGCAGAATTATTATCTGCCCGAGGTACTGAACATTAAGGGTGATACCACTGTTGTTCGTAAACAGGGCAAAGACAACAATACGATGAATTACTTCGAAGTAACCTACACGGATGAAAACGGAGTAACGCAGCATAAATACTACAACTTCCTGATGGATGACAAAGATGCAAAGGGTGACCAGAAGGATCGGGATAATATCGTGATCTTCGAGAAGAGACATGAAGAGATCAACTGGGAAAAGGAACAGGAGACCAATCCGGATCAGTATGTGAAGGAAAATGGGGATACTATCACTGTTTCCGAAGTGGAAAAAGGTCTGAAAGACGGAACCATTATTGCAGTAGATGGAAAGAAAGTGATCAAGAACGACGGAACCGAGAGTATCATTATTTCTGACAATAACCAGAAGACCGAAAACGGCGAGGTTGATACTGTTGTAAATGAGGCTACCGAGAAGGAATCCTGGAAACTGGATGAGAACGGCAACCTGATCAAGACCGTGACTGCTGATGTGACCACCATCACCTATACCGATGCAAAATTCACTTCTTCCGAACAGTATCAGACAGTGGCAGAGAGAGATGCTGCAGCTGCTGAAAAGGAAAAGGAATTGGAAAATGCCAATAACGGTAAGGAAGCAACCGTTACAGGAACAGAAAAAACGGATTATACTTATATCGGTAATGGAACCTACATTCCTACCTTTACGAAGATTGTGGATGTGAAGAAAACTGTTCGTTCTTGGGACAGCGCGAGTGAAGTTCAAAATGATGTTAAGGATGACAAAATAAACGATATTAAAGATCAGATTAAAAAAGAAACGGATTGTGATGAATTATATTTAATAAGTGAAAGCAGTACGTTAACGACCAATAAGACCGAGGATAACGTATTACTTAAAGATAAATATGAGGTATCCGGTACCGTATCCGCAACTTATGCAAAGGTCACTAAGAAGACAGTAGACCAGAGTACCTTCGGCTCCCTCTGGAATGACATCAAGGCACTGTTTGGTAATGGAGAAACTACGAACAAGAAACTGGAAGATGCAGCCAGAAAGGCAGTCGAGGCAGATGGCGGTATTTTCGTCAGCGCTAACTGGGATGACTGGAAGCTTGGCAAGGCAACCATCCGCTATGTGGCAGGTGTCAGTGTCAAGACCGATGAGAAGAACTCCGCAGAGGAGGCACAGAATGCGGTACAGGATGCAGCACTGGCACAGGCAAAAGAACAGGAAAAAGTAGGTAACGATACAGTAATCGGCGTATATAATGTGAATACTACAGGTACCGATAAAATTGCTCATACCAGCTATTCCTATGAGATTGATTATCTGGAGAAAACCGGAGAGACCACAACCAATACTGCTGTCAGAACTGAGACTTATGCAAATGCAGAGGTGCTGACCGGTCAGATCATCCAGAACCTGAACTATATTCAGGGCAACATTAAGCTGACCCAGAAGGATGAAGCATATCGTAAATTTGTAGATGATGCCAAGGCTCTGACCCAAAAGTATCAGAAGCTGTTACAGGATGCACAGGACGCACAGGGTAAGGTGGAAGATGCACAGGGCAAGGTAGAAGAGCTGAAGGCAGAGATCGAAGCTCTGAAGAGTAACAGAACCAGTAACCTTGGAGCTCTGGAGGAACTGGAAGGAAAGCTGACCGTGGCTGAACAGAACAAAAAGGATGCAGAAGATACTCTGAAGGAGATTCTGGGCAGCCTGGATGAGGCAGGCGGAGAGCTGGATAAGGTGATCGATCGTCTGACTCCTGCACCTACACCCGGAACACCTGCAGGTGGAGAAGGCGAGACAGGGGGTGCTGGTGATACAGAGGAAGGCGGCACCGGAGAGGCAGCAACAGTTGTTACACCTGTTGCACTGGCAGCAGCACCCGCAGCACAGGCAACCGTAGTGGCACAGAACCAGGCAGCAGCACCCGTTGTACAGATCGCTGACGAAGCAGCACCTCTTGCAGAAGCAGCTCCTGCAAATACACAGGAAACCGTTCAGGCAGGTTCCGATAAGGAAGAGACCAAGGAAGCCGTAAATATCGAAGAAGAGGCTGTTCCCCTGGCAGATGTAGCTGTGGAAAGCGAACATGCAAAGATGTCCTGGTGGTGGTGGCTGATCATTCTGATCCTCGGTGCAACCGGATATGAAATGTACAAGAAGCACAATGAGAAGAAGCTGAAGGCTCAGGCAGAAAATGCAGGAGATATCGAAGAATAAAAGATAACAAAAACGACATCCATCGGGATTTTCCCGGTGGATGTCGTTTTTTAGACCTTGGAAAGCGGATTACTCGAAGAGCTCTTCAACTTTTTCCAGATCACCGTCTCCGGTCAGAAGAAGAGTCACTGTGGCCTGGGCACTGCTGATATCGGTTGTCCCCTCAACGCATAATTCACCGTCAGTATTGTAGAGAGCCCATTGGAACTCATTAACAGAGGAGGGCCAGTCTGCTTCCATAGAGATCGATTCCTGATCCGACAGGGAATCCAGATTTACCTGTTCCCCGGTCACGGGATCAATGACCGCTACCATACCGACTTCGATGCCACACATATTGACTACCGACAGGGTGAGTGCCCTGGTATCCTCCGAAGTGGATTCTATGGCAGACGACTCGGAATCCGGGGAAACATCGGCAGGCAGGGCGGCAACAGTCTCAGACGGGGAGGTGGAAGCAGTCGTGGCAGATGATGTTTCCTCTCCGTCAGAATTCTGACTGCATCCTCCGAATAACAGACAACAGGACAATATACTTACAGCAAAAATATGTCGTATGAAACTTTTTTTCATAATAATCTCCATTCTGCAGACGATTCCTTCCGTCGGAGAAATCGCGAATCAAATTTCAAATTTGATTCTGCGATAAGGGCTGCTTTGTGACGCCTGCAGCACAAATAGCCGTGTGAAAATCTATATCACCATTATATCGGATTTCCCATAAAAAGTAAATTTATGCGATAAAAATTTCCGGAAGCAGACCGGTAGGAATTCCTGAAAAAAATATCGAAAAATGTGAGCCGTTTTTCATGGATAAGTAGTCTTTATAGATAGAGACTAAGAAATAACGGAGGCGGTCGAGATGAGCGGCATGTTATATTCCATACCTGTGATTTTGACAGGTTATCGAATCGTACAAATTGAAGATGAAGCGACACCGCTTGCACAGGCAGCAAAGAGTGGATATTACGGTGACACAGTAGCCGGAATGCTGGGCATTGGTGTTTTATTACTCTTGGTGATTTATTTTATATTATGCAGAAAATACCAGAAAAGAATCATAGAATTGCAGGAAAATGCACATCCCGGCTGGAACTGGTGGAAACTTAGAAAGCAGGTAACCGAACTGGAGGATAAAAAGGCAGAAGGAATTGTCGAGGATATCCGGCGGGCAGCGCAAAGCTATATGACTGTTTAAATTTAATCAGAAAGATCCGGGGATCATCCCCGGATTTTTTACACCAGATTTATAAAAGTGAAGTATTTCGTTGCTGATGTCTGCCGGGAATGTTATAATCATGTATGTGGCCGGTTCAGAGACCTGCGCCACAAGCATAGGAAAGAAAAGGAAGGCAATCTATGAAAGTCTTGGTAACAGGCGTAAAAGGCCAGTTGGGATATGATGTGGTAAATGAGTTGACAAAGCGCGGAATTGAGGCTGTCGGCGTGGATATTCAGGAGATGGATATCACAGATGCGGCCAGCGTGGAAAAGGTGATCGGAGAGGCGGCACCGGACGCTGTGGTACACTGTGCAGCCTATACCGCAGTGGATGCAGCGGAGGATAACGTGGAAATCTGCCGTAAGGTCAATGCGGACGGCACACAGAACATTGCGAATGTCTGCAAGAAGCTGGACTGCAAGATGGTCTATATCAGTACCGATTATGTGTTTGACGGCGAGGGCACCAGACCCTGGGAGCCAGAGGACGAGCGTCATCCGCTGAATGTATACGGACAGACCAAATACGAAGGAGAACTGGCAGTACAGAAGACACTGGAGAAATATTTTATCGTAAGAATCTCCTGGGTATTCGGAGTCAACGGCAAGAACTTCATCAAGACCATGCTGAATCTGGGCAAGACCCATGATCATCTCACAGTGGTGAATGACCAGTTCGGATCTCCTACCTATACTTATGATCTGGCAAGGCTTCTGGTGGATATGATCCTGACGGATAAATACGGTATCTATCATGCTACCAACGAAGGTATCTGTAACTGGTATGAATTTGCCTGCGAGATATTCCGCCAGGCTGGCATGAAAGTGGATGTGGCTCCTGTACCGGCTTCCGAGTATCCGACGAAAGCCAAGCGACCGGAGAACAGCCGCATGAGCAAAGCCAAGCTGACAGAGAACGGATTCGTAAGGCTTCCCTCCTGGCAGGATGCGTTAGAGAGATATCTGAAAGAAATCCTGTAAACAGATTTTGTGTAAGCAGGAAAATAACGGGAAATACTTCAGGGAGCGGTATCGGAAACGGTACGGCTCCCATTTTGGCGAATGTACATCATCGAGCTTTTAAGCGAGATGGTGTACAAAGTATACAAATCGAGTAGGAGCCAGCCTGCTCGACTTATAATATATGAAAAAGTCATGAAAAACCCTGTAAATTTCACGAAAAACCTGTTGACAACGGAAGTCGGAACAAGTATACTGTTAAAGCGTGCCAGAAAAGGTGCGTCTATTATACTATTAAGAAAGAGGTGAAACAGAATGCCAACATTTAACCAGTTAGTAAGAAAAGGACGTCAGACTTCTGTTAAGAAGTCTACTGCACCTGCTCTCCAGAAGGGTTACAACTCTCTTCACAAGAAAGCAACAGACGTTTCTGCTCCCCAGAAGCGTGGTGTATGTACCGCTGTTAAGACAGCAACTCCTAAAAAGCCTAACTCTGCTCTTAGAAAGATCGCCAGAGTACGTCTTTCCAACGGAATCGAAGTTACCAGCTACATTCCCGGTGAAGGTCACAATCTGCAGGAGCACAGCGTTGTTTTGATCCGTGGTGGTCGTGTTAAGGACCTGCCCGGTACCAGATACCACATCATCCGTGGTACCCTTGATACCGCCGGTGTCGCTAACAGAAAACAGGCTCGTTCCAAGTACGGCGCTAAGAGACCTAAGGATGCTAAGAAATAAGTAGTATCCGGGGCGTTTTGAACATCGGACCGAGAGTTCGATGAAAATCCGCGAGGATTTTTGGAGATGTCAGCGAGACATCTTTGTACCACAAAAACGAAACTAAGAAAAGTGTTGGAATTCTGTGATACAGATATAACAGCGCGAACACTTGGGGAAACACATGTGAGTACCGATGATTTAACGTAACTAGTGAGAAGACAAGACCGACATGAAAAGAGAGCGTAAGCTTGCTTACGAGCGAACTTTTTATGGAGGGATTGGTCGGCGAACAGCCGACATCGAGGCATCTTTGATGCCGAGATAACGGATCTCACGAGAACAATTTGTTAAGGAGGGAAGAACCGTGCCACGTAAAGGACATATTCAGAAAAGAGATGTATTAGCAGATCCTTTATACAACAACAAAGTGGTTACCAAGCTTGTCAACAACATCATGCTGGATGGCAAGAAGGGTGTAGCCCAGAAGATCGTATACGGAGCATTTGCTAAGGTTGAAGAGAAGAGCGGCAAGCCTGCTCTGGAAGTATTCGAAGAGGCTATGAACAACATCATGCCTGTTCTGGAAGTAAAAGCAAGACGTATTGGTGGTGCTACCTATCAGGTACCTATCGAGGTCAGACCTGAGAGACGTCAGGCTCTGGGCCTTCGTTGGTTGACCATGTTCTCTCGTAAGAGAAGTGAGAAGACCATGGAAGACAGACTTGCTAATGAAATTCTTGACGCAGCCAACAATACCGGATCTGCAGTTAAGAGAAAAGAAGACATGCACAAGATGGCAGAGGCAAACAAGGCTTTTGCTCATTACAGATTCTAGTAGGAGGGAAAAAACTTGGCTGGAAGAGAATATCCGTTAGAGAGAACCAGAAATATCGGAATTATGGCTCATATCGATGCCGGTAAGACCACTACTACCGAGCGTATTCTGTATTACACAGGTGTTAACTACAAGATCGGTGATACTCACGAAGGTACTGCTACCATGGACTGGATGGCTCAGGAGCAGGAGAGAGGTATTACCATTACATCTGCAGCTACGACCTGTCACTGGACTCTGGAAAAAGAGACCAAACCCATGCCCGGTGCTCTGGAGCATCGTATCAACATTATTGATACCCCGGGTCACGTAGACTTCACCGTTGAAGTTGAGCGTTCCCTTCGTGTACTGGATGGCGCCGTTGGTGTCTTCTGTGCAAAGGGTGGTGTAGAGCCTCAGTCCGAGAACGTATGGCGTCAGGCTGATACCTACAATGTACCTCGTATGGCATTCATCAATAAGATGGATATCCTTGGTGCAAACTTCTACGCAGCAGTAGATCAGATCCGTACCAGACTTGGCAAGAATGCAATCTGCCTTCAGCTGCCTATCGGTAAGGAAGATGAATTCAAGGGAATCATCGATCTGTTCGAGATGAAAGCATATATCTACAATGATGAGAAGGGTGACGATATCACTGTTACCGATGATCTTGGAGATATGGCTGATGAGGCTGCTTTATATCATGACGAGCTCATTGAAAAGGTTTGTGAGCTGGATGATGATCTGACAATGATGTATCTGGAAGGTGAAATTCCTTCCGTTGAAGAGATGAAGGCTGCTTTGAGAAAAGCTACCTGTGAGTGCAGAGCCGTTCCCGTATGCTGCGGTACTGCTTACAGAAATAAGGGTGTTCAGAAGCTTCTGGATGCTATTATCGAGTATATGCCTTCTCCTCTGGATGTACCGGCTATTAAGGGTGTTGACCTTGACGGTAATGAAGTAGAGAGAAAGTCTTCCGATGAAGAGCCTTTCGCCGCACTTGCATTCAAGATCATGACTGACCCGTTCGTAGGTAAGCTTGCTTACTTCCGTGTATATTCCGGTACTCTGAATTCCGGTTCTTATGTACTCAATGCTACTAAGGACAAGAAGGAACGTGTAGGACGTATCCTGCAGATGCATGCGAACAAGCGTGCAGAGCTGGAAAAGGTTTACTCCGGTGACATCGCAGCAGCAGTTGGTTTCAAGTTCACCACTACCGGTGATACCATCTGTGATGAGCAGCATCCTGTAATCCTTGAGTCCATGGAGTTCCCTGAGCCCGTTATCGAGCTGGCTATCGAGCCTAAGACCAAAGCCGGTCAGGGCAAGATGGGTGAAGCTCTTGCAAAACTGGCAGAAGAAGATCCTACTTTCCGTGCTCATACCAATCAGGAAACCGGTCAGACCATCATCGCCGGTATGGGTGAGTTGCATCTGGAGATCATCGTTGACCGTCTGCTTCGTGAGTTCCATGTAGAAGCTAACGTAGGTGCTCCTCAGGTTGCTTATAAGGAAGCGTTTACCAAGGCTGTCGAAGTGGATTCCAAGTATGCTAAGCAGTCCGGTGGTCGTGGACAGTATGGACATTGTAAAGTTAAGTTTGAGCCCCTGGAGGCTAACTGTGAGAAGTTTGAATTTGATCCTAAGGCAAACATTCTGATCAACGATCCTCCTACTCTGTTATTCGAATCTACTGTAGTTGGTGGTTCCATTCCTAAGGAATACATCCCCGCAGTAGGTGAAGGTATTCAGGAAGCAGCTCAGGCTGGTATCTTGGGTGGATTCCCTGTACTGGGTGTTCATGCGAATGTATATGATGGATCCTATCATGAGGTCGATTCCTCCGAGATGGCATTCCACATTGCAGGTTCCATGGCATTCAAGGAAGCAATGCAGAAGGCAGCTCCTGTACTGCTTGAGCCGATCATGAAGGTTGAGGTTACCATGCCCGAGGAATACATGGGCGATGTAATCGGTGACCTGAACTCCCGTCGTGGTCGTGTAGAAGGTATGGAAGACATCGGCGGTGGTAAGATGGTTAAGGCTTTCGTTCCCCTTGCTGAGATGTTCGGTTACTCCACAGACCTGCGTTCCAAGACCCAGGGTCGTGGTAACTACTCCATGTTCTTCGAAAAGTATGAGCCCGTTCCTAAGAACGTTCAGGAAAAGGTTCTTGCTGCAAAAGCAAAATAAGCGCTAAATCAATAAAAATAACTTGAAAAACCTCTGATTATTTAATATAATCAGAGGTAGCGAGTTAAAAAAATAAAACTACGAAACTGTTTAATTATTTTAAGGAGGACTTAAATAATGGCTAAAGCTAAATTTGACAGAACAAAGCCCCATTGTAACATTGGTACCATCGGTCACGTTGACCATGGTAA
>CECF01008228.1_pt1 | contig 9727 bp, 6 predicted proteins | sample 554751 | NCBI WGS metagenome assembly CECF01 (sample SAMEA3182099, study PRJEB8094) | gut metagenome | biome: human; feature: gut; material: Stool; isolation source: human stools | place: Canada | collected 2012-06-12 | reverse complement strand
CGCAGGCTGGCGGCGAGACGCCGCCTCTCCCAGCTTGCTGACGCTTCACTCTTGACTCTTGACTCTTGACTCTTAAAACCTCTGGTTCTGGTTGCGCCGTCCCCTGTCGTTGGGGTCGAACGGATTGCGCGTAGGGTCGAAATACTCCTCGTCTTCCTCATCCTCCCCGGTCTGCTGGCTGGCGTTCTTCTTCGCCGCGCGGCGACGTTTGTCGGCCTCCGGCTTGTTTTTCAGTATGGCTTCCGGCTTCTGCTGGTCGACCGTCATGGCGAATATGTCCCAGCTCTCCGTCTTCTCCCAGTTTTTCTTGATATTCACGGCCTTGGGGTAGTAGTATGCCAGGTCGGGCTGGCGCAGCGAGTCGAAATCGCCGGTGTCGTAGAGGCCGTTGCCGTTCCAGTCGAAGATGATTCGCGCATAGTATTTGCCCGGCGCCAGATAGCGGAACGTCACCGCATTATCCGCGACAGCCTCCGTGCGCACGGGCTTGTCCTGATTGAGCAGCTCCACGAAGGCCGGCACACTGTCGGGGCGTCCCGTGATATTGAAGGTCAGCGCGCAGTAGTCTTCCTCCGGCTTCACGTTGAAGTCGTGGGTGAAGGGGCCCGACGATACGCCGTAGATGTCGGTGAGCGCCAGCGTGTCGACAGCGAGCCGGTAGCTTGTGCCGTAGCGCCATGGGAAGGCGATCTGCAGCCGTCGGAGCGACAGCGAGTCGGGCGGGGCGGGGGAGAGCGCCACATTCATCGGTTGCCAGACGGTGTCTTTCTTCACCATCAGGTGGAAGGCCGTAGAGTCGACGCGTGCCAGCGGCGTCGCCGTCTGGAGCAGCAGCGGGAGCCACACCTCCTGCGAGGTGCCCGACTCGGCACGCACCTGGAGCAGCGGCACCGGGGGCGCCGCCACCGTGTCGGCCTCCTCGTCTTTTTTCTTTTTCTTCTTCTCGGCCTTGGCCGGGCGGGGATGATGCGTCACGAACTCCAGCGTGTCGACGGCCGGAGAGAGCGAGCGCGTGGAGTCGGTGCGCAGGTATCGCAGCGCCACGCGCAGCGTGTCGGCGGCCACCGTCTCCGGGCGGCGCAGCCAGTAGACGATGGAGTCGCCCGCGGCGTTGCGCTCGCGCAGCGCCAGCTCCTCCGTCGGCTCGCCGGCACCGAGGATCTCGACCGTGGGGAGCTGCTGCTTGTTAGGGGCGTTGAACTTGAAATAGAGCCTCGTGGAGTCGATGCGCTCGTATTTGTCGAGATACTGCGCCTTATATTCGGAGGAGAAGGAGCGGAGCAGGATGTCGTTGGGGAGGAAGTGCGTGCGCATGCGGCTCGTCACCGTGTCGACGGCCCCTGTCTTTAGGTTGTAGACGGTATCTGTGGCGGCCACCCTCTCCGTGGAGGGCACCACCAGCGTGGAGCTCCACGCCATGTCCTCCTCGGGATTGGCGCGGAAGTAGTCGTTGTCGAGGTCGCCGAGCGCGAAGATGCGGTAGGTGCCCGGCTTCAGGCCGCGGATTGTGAATCGGCCGCGGTCGTCGGTTTTCGCGATGCGCTCGAGGGGCAGCGTGGCGAAGGCTGAGTCGGCGAGATTGGAGTAGACGCCCACGAGCATCCCCTGCTGGGGCTCGAGGTCGCGGGCGGCGAGCACCATCCCCGACACCCTCAGCGTGTCGATCTCGGGCCCCGTGGCGAAGGTGTAGGTGAAGCCCTGGAGCTTGTTGCCCTCGTTGTTGTCTTCAATGGCGTCGCCGAAGTCGATTGTGTAGGTGGCGTCGGCTTCCAGCGTGTCGGGGAGCTGCACGGTGACGCGGCGGCCGTTGGAGGAGACCTTGGCCGTCTCCTTGCCCACTGGCGAGACCACCACCTTGGAATAGGCGTCCTTGACGTTGACGATCTCGTCGAAATCCAGTGTGACGCGGCGCGGCGTCACGCCGGCCGTGCCCTGCGGCGGGTTGGCGCTCACGAAGCGCGGCGGCTCCTCGTCGCGCGGCCCCCCCGAGGGATTGCCCATCGAGGCACACCCCGCCGCCACCAGCGCCGGAAGCAGCGCCGCGGCCAGAGCCCGCACCGCCCTGATATGTCGGTATATATTGCTCATCTCTCTCAATTAATCGTCAAAAGTAGGAAAAATATTGCGAAACACACCCCGTTTTATGGGGAAATCAGCGCCAAATCCCTTTTTTATGCAGTGAAATGACTTAAAGCTCAAAAAAATCAGCTATATTTGCAAGCTGAAATAAGAGGGCACCTCCGCGGCCGCCTCCCAAAAGGGGCGGATGAGGGGATGCATTCACTGCATCATAATAACGAAAACAAACAACAATAACCAACAAAAACCGAACAACAAAATGCAGAACAAAGGGTTTATCAGCACCATTGCCGTCCTTTTGGTCTTGATTTGCGGCTTTTATATTTCCTTTTCCTTCATCACCTCTCACTATGAGAAAAAGGCAGAGGAGTATGCCGCGAAGATGGCCGGCACGAGCGACGTCACCAATGATGCCTACAAACAAAGTCTGAAGCAGTACAACGACTCGATCGACAAGGAGAAGGTCTATCTCGGCTACACCTACAACCAGGTGCGCAAGATGGAGATCGGCCTCGGCCTCGACCTCAAGGGAGGTATGAACGTTGTGCTTGAAATCTCCGTTCCCGACATCCTCCGCCAGTACGCCTCCGGCGACCAGCAGCTCAAGGAGATCAACTCCGCGATCGCCAAGGCCGAGGCCGCGGGCGTCAAGGGTTCCGACCGCGACTTCATCTCCAAGGTGGCCTCCTATATCCAGCCCGGAGCCATGGCTTCCCTCTTCTCGCGCGAAGGCGAGTTCATGGGCAAGCTCAAATCCAACGCCTCCAATTCAGAAGTCACCGCAGCCCTCCAGCAGCAGGTGGAAGGCCAGGTAGACGCCGCCTTCAATATCTTCCGCACGCGTATCGACCAGTTTGGCGTCGTGGCCCCCAACATCCAGAAGCTCCAGGACAAGAACGGTCAGATCCTCCTCGAGCTCCCGGGCGTGAAGGAGCCCGAGCGCGTCACCGACCTGCTCAAGAGCAGCGCCAACCTCGAATTCTTCGAGGTCTATAATTATAATGAGATAGCCGGCGAGCTCAACCGCGTCTCCGCCGAGTATGCGGCCGCCGACACCGTCAACCATGCCAACCTCATGCAGCTCCTCGGCGGCCCGCAGCGCTCCGGCTCGCCCGTGATCGGCCTCGTGGCTCCCGCCGACCGCGCCATGGTCGACAGCATCCTCTCCAGCGACAGGGCACGCAAAGTGCTCCCCGCCGACTTCAGCGCCGTCTGGGAGGTGAAGCCCGTGGAGATTCCCGTCACCGACGCCGCGGGCAACGTAGTGAAGAAAGCCAACGGCGAAGACCGTACGACCCCCTACTGGCAGCTCGTGGCCCTCAAGGGCGAGGCCGCCCTCGAGGGTGACGCCGTGGTCAGCGCCTCTTCCGAGTTCGACAACATGCAGGGCAATATGGTGAACATGCGCATGAACGACGCAGGCGCCCGCGAGTGGGCCACAATCACCCGCAACAACATCGGCCGCCCCATCGCCATCGTGCTCGACAACAATGTCTACTCCTTCCCTAACGTCAACAACGAGATCACCGGCGGATCCTCGCAGATTACCGGCAACTTCACCCCCGAGGAGGCCAACGACCTCGCCAACGTGCTCAAGAGCGGCAAGATGACCGCCAAGGTGTCGGTGGTGAGCAACAACGTGATCGGCCCGTCGCTCGGCGCCGAGGCCGTAGAGAGGGGTTTCATCTCCTTCATCGTGGCCATCGCCCTGCTGATGGTCTTCATGATCCTCATCTACGGCGTCATCCCGGGCCTCGTGGCTAACGTCGGCCTGATCCTCAACCTCTACTTCACCCTCGGCATCCTCGCCTCCCTCCAGGCAGTGCTCACCCTCTCCGGTATCGCCGGTATCGTGCTCGCGCTCGGTATGGCGGTCGACGCCAACGTGCTGATCTTCGAGCGCACAAAGGAGGAGCTCAAGGCCGGCAAGAAGCTGCGCCAGGCCATCTCCGAGGGTTACAGCAACGCCTTCTCCGCGATCTTCGACTCCAACCTCACCTCGGTGATCACCGGCATCATCCTGCTGATCTTCGGCTCGGGCCCCATCAAGGGCTTCGCCACCACGCTGATCATCGGCCTCGTATGCTCCTTCTTCACCGCCGTGTTCCTCACGCGCATCGCCTTCGATCTCATCACCGCCAACGGCCGCTGCGCCAATATGACGTTCGACACCGGCATCAGCCGCAATTTCCTCACCGACACCAATATCAACTTCCTCGGCAAGTGGCGCACAGCCGCCGTGGTATGGCTCGCCCTCATCGTGATCTCGATCGCCTCGCTAGCCATCCGCGGCATGAACCAGGGCATCGACTTCTCCGGCGGCCGCAACTATGTGGTGCAGTTTGACAAGGACGTGAATCCCTCCGACATCCAGGCCCGTCTGCTCGACGCCCTTCAGAAGGCCGCCGACGACAGGACAGTCTCCGTCGGCGTGATCACCATCGACAACCCCACGAAGGTGCGTATCTCCACCAGCTACAAAATCGCCGACGAGAGCGAGAACATAGAGAACGAGATCACCGACCTCCTCTACACCAACCTCACTCCCGAGCTCACCGTCAACGGCAAGCTCATGGATAAGGACGCGTTCACCGTGGCCGACGAGAGCCGGGGTATCATCTCGATCCAGAAGGTCGGTCCTTCGGTGGCCGACGACATGAAGCGCGACGCCTGCTGGGCCGTAGGCATCGCCGTGGTCTGCATGTTCCTCTACATCCTGCTCCGATTCCGCAACATCGCCTTCTCCGTAGGCGCCGTTGCCGCCGTGGCCCTGACAGCCTTCCTCATCATCGGCTTCTACTCCATCTGCTGGGGCTTCCTCCCCTTCTCCATGGAGATCGACCAGTCGTTTATCGCGGCCGTGCTGACGATGATCGGTTATCAGATCAACGACACCGTGGTGGTGTTCGACCGTGTGCGCGAGATGATGAAGATCTATCCGAAGGAAGACCGCTTCATCACGTTCAACCGCTCGCTCAACACCACGCTGACACGTACGGTCATGACGTCGTTCTCGACGTTGCTCGTGCTCCTCTGCATCTTCTTCCTCGGCGGCGACACGATCCGCAGCTTCACGTTCGCGATGATCTTCGGTGTGATCGTGGGCACATTCTGCTCGCTCTTCTGCGCCGCTCCGATCGCCTACAACGTGCTTAAGTCTGGCAATAAGAAGAAGGCAGTGGCCGAGGGTCCGGCCCTCGACGGCAACCGCCGCTTCAAGTAAATCAGCATCTCAGCTAAATCCGGATTCCCATCGGGAAGCCGCCGGATATCGCGGGAGGCGCCCCTGGGCGCCTCCCGCTTCGTTTCCGTCAAAGCTGTCATCAGACGGTGAATTTAAAGGCGGTTTCTATTGTCGTATAATAATGAATTTGTAATTTTGCAGTCGAAGATAAATATGCATACACGGCTGATGCCGTCAAATACCGAATGCTGATGAAGCGAGACACGACAAGGCTTAAATCCGTAAAGATTCAAGGGTTCAAGTCAATACCATATAATCATCCTTTGGAATTGTCTTTGGGTGACGTCAATATCCTGTTGGGGGCCAATGGCGCGGGGAAAAGCAATATAGTCGGCTTTTTCAAGATGCTTGGCTTAATGATGCGCGGCAGTCTACAGCGTTTTGTCGCGGTGTCGGGCACTAATAGGAAGTTTCTGCATTATGGCGCGAAAAAGACTCCGGAGATGTCTGCCTCGCTGAGATTTGAAGCCTCGGATTCCACTGATGTCTATAGCTTCAGTCTTGAGGCGGCGGTGCCCGACAGACTGATTATCGCATCGGAGAATATAGAATGGAGCTCTGGCATTGATGGAAAACCTATCATGAGGAAACTTCAATCGGATTTCAATGAAGCGGCATTAGTAAAGGCAACTGATAGGACACAGGTATACATCCGGACCCTGTTGGAGGCATGCAGGGTTTATCAGTTCAGCGATTCATCTGCCAGCTCTTACATGCGTCAGGCTTCAACAGTCGATTCCGCCCATTATCTACAGTCTGAAGCCGGCAATCTCGCGTCTTTCCTTTATTATCTGAAGCATAATCATCAAGAGGCTTACCGCAGGATTTCTGAATATGTGAGGGATGTGATTCCTCAATTCCATGATTTCTATCTTGAGCCTGAGAATGGCTATATCTCGCTTAAATGGATGGATAGCTCAGCCAACGACTATGTGTTGTCGGCCGACCAGTTCTCCGATGGATCAATAAGGTTTATCGCCCTGGCGACATTGCTTCTACAGCCCGTGGAGACGATGCCGTTCGTGATTATCATCGATGAGCCGGAGCTTGGACTGCATCCATACGCTATTGACCAACTCAACGAGATGATAAAAGATGCCTCGCGGCATGCTCAGATTATCGTGGCCACTCAGTCAACCGCCATCATCGACGGTTTCTCGGCTGATGACATCACAGTGATTGATAATGATCCGTCGATCGACGGCACACGAGCCCGTAAGCTTACGGAGCAAGAATATCACGACTGGCTTGAAGAGTACACTCTGAGTGAACTCTGGAATAAGAATATAATCGGAGGGCGTCCTGTATGAAATATGTAATTCTCCATATCCTCTGCGAGGGACAGACAGAAGAAAGATTCGTAAAGGAAGTGCTATCTCCATATCTCCAGCAGTTTCAGATTTATCCGAAACCGATTCTCCTCCTTACATCCAAGAAGAAGAATGCGCGGGGAGGTATGTTAAGCTATGTCCAGGCAAAGCGCGACCTTACAATATTGCAGCGGCAATATCATGACAATGACAGCGAGCGTCATCTGTTCACTACCATGTTTGACTATTACGCTCTCCCGGATGATTTCCCGGGATTTCCCGAGGCATCAAGGATTCAGGATGTGAGAGGCAGGATTTCCTTCCTCGAGAATAGTTTCTCTGAAGACATTGAAGGCAGCTCTTTCATTCCGTATATTCAGCTTCATGAGTTTGAAGCATTGCTTTTTGTGGATATCATCCGACTGCAGAACGAATATCCGCTCTCCGGCGACAGAATCCGGCTGCTTAAGGAAGATACAGCTGTTTATGGAGATCCGGAGATGATTGACAACAGTCCTGACACAGCCCCGAGCAAAAGAATAATAGCTGCTGTACAGCGAAACTATCATTATAATAAGGTTCAGAGCGGAGCGGCTGTCACGTCCGCGATTGGTATGGAATCCCTGCTTGATAAGTGTCGGCATTTCAGGGAGTGGATAGAGCGTATAAGATTAATGGCCATCCAAAATCAATGAAGAGGCAGCCGTGAATGTTATCAATAAGGCGGGCTGGAGAATCGGTCTCCAGCCCGCTGTGTGTGTTATGGCGCCTAAGGCGCTTAAAGTATTTCTATCGGCTTATCCGGCTGTGAAGGCGAAGCGGATCGTGCGGCGGTATCCCTCGCCGGGCCGTAGTGTCTGGCAGGGGAAATCCGCGTGGTTGGGAGCGTCGGGAAATCCCTGCATCTCCACCGCGATGCCGTCGTAGTCCTCATACGAGCGTCCAGAGCGGTTCTCGGGGCATCCGGCGAGCCAGTTGCCCGTGTATACATGCGCTCCCGGCTGGTCGCTGCCCACGCGGAGCACACGGTCCGAACCCCCGGCACGCAGCTCAACGATATTCTCCGTAAGCTTCCCGGGCTCCCAGCCGTCTACCACCCAGCAGGCGTCGTAGCCCTTGCCGTAGCGAAGCGCCGGGAAATCCTCGCGGATGTCGCGCCCCACGACCTTCGCGGAGCGGAAATCCATCGGCGTACCTTCTACCGGCGCCAGCTCCCCGGTGGGGATCAGAGTGTCGTCGGTGGGAAGATAGCGCGAGCACTTCATCGTCATCGTGTGGCCGAGGGCGCTGCCGCTGTCGGCGCCGTCGAGATTCCAGTAGCAGTGGTTGGTGAGGTTCACCACCGTCGGCTTGTCGGTGACGGCCGATAGCGTGAGCGTCAGCACATTGTCATCGCTCCAGCGGTATTCGGCCACAGCCGTGAGGTTGCCGGGATAATGCTCTTCGCCGTCCTTGGCGCGGTAGGTGAAGCGCACCCCGTCGGGGAGTTGCTCAGCCTCCCAGATCCGGTTCTGGAAGCCCTCCGGCCCTCCGTGGAGGGCGTTGGGGCCGTTGTTGATGGCCAGCTGGAAAGCCTCGCCGTCAATCTGAAACTTACCGAGCGCTATGCGGTTGGCGTAGCGCCCCGGCACCTTCCCCATGCAGGGGCCGTCGGCTATATATGAAGCGGGATCGGCGTAGCTCAGCGCCACGTTTGCGATCCTGCCATCACGGTCGGGCACCGACACCTCCGTGATGCCCGCGCCGAGCGTCGAGAGCTCCACGGCGCATCCTCTGGCGTTGACGATGCGGAAGAGCGTGATCTCGCCGCGCGGCGAGGGAGCCTTGCGAACAGTGGTCTCCATCGCTCAGAGCTCTTTGTCGGCCTTCACTTCCTCACCGTTCTCCTTCACCTTGCGGGCGCCGTCGGAGATCACCACGTCGTAGATCTTCGGCTCGTGGCCGTAGCGGTCGTTGAAGCGGGCCACTACCTCCTCGATGAAGCGGTTGTGGAGGTCGTTGCGCACGAGGTTGATGGTGCAGCCGCCGAAGCCGCCGCCCATGATGCGCGAGCCGGTGACGCCCAGCTCACGGGCCACGTCGTTGAGGAAGTCGAGCTCCTCGCAGCTCACCTCGTAGTCCTTGGAGAGGCCGTTGTGGGTCTCATACATCTTCTTGCCCACGGTCTCGTAGTCGTTGCGCACCAGCGCCTCGCAGACGTCGAGCACGCGCTGCTTCTCCTCGATCACGTATTTGGCGCGGAAATAGTCTTCGGCCGTGATGTCGCTCTTGATCTTGTCGAGGGCCTCCATCGTGGCGTCGCGCAGCGTCTCCACGCCGAGGGCCTTGGCCACGCGCTCACACGACTCGCGGCGGCGGTTGTAGGGGGAGTCGGCGAGCTCGTGCTTCACGCGCGAGTCCACCAGCACCAGGCTGTAGCCTTTCGGGCTGAAGGGGAAATACTCGTATTCCATCGAGCGGCAGTCGAGGCGCATCAGGTTGCCCTCGCGGCCGAATACGGAGGCGAACTGGTCCATGATGCCGCAGTTCACGCCGCAGTAGTTGTGCTCGGTGCTCTGGCCGATCTTGGCGAGCTCGAACTTGTCGATCTTGTTGCCGTTGAAGAGGTCGTTGAGCGCGAATGCGAAGCAAGACTCGAGGGCGGCGCTCGAGCTGAGGCCGGCGCCGAGGGGCACGTTGCCGGCGAAGACGGCGTCGAAGCCCTTCACCACGCCGCCGCGTTTCTGGATCTCGCGGCAGATGCCGAATATATAGCGTGCCCACGACTCTTTCGGGGCGTCCTCCTCAAGAAGGCCGAACTCCGCATACTGGTTGATGTCGATCGAGAAGACGCGCACCTTCTCGTAGCCGTTGGGACGGATGTCGGCCATGATCATCTTGTCGATGGCGCCGGGGAATACGAAGCCGCCGTTGTAGTCGGTGTGCTCGCCGATGAGGTTGATGCGTCCGGCCGAGGCGTAGATCGTGCCCTCGCCGCCGAATCTTTCCTTAAACACTTTCTCGATGTTTTTCTGCATCTCTTCAGTTGTCATGGTTGTCTGCTTTAATTTTAAGATTGATATTCTGGTTTGTTTCTTTTGATTCAGTATAGCGG
>CECF01034423.1_pt1 | contig 9752 bp, 9 predicted proteins | sample 554751 | NCBI WGS metagenome assembly CECF01 (sample SAMEA3182099, study PRJEB8094) | gut metagenome | biome: human; feature: gut; material: Stool; isolation source: human stools | place: Canada | collected 2012-06-12 | reverse complement strand
GTGCATAAGCTGTCCTCAGTCGGCGAAGTAATATCCGACGCCCCATTTTGTGACGATATACTCCGGGTGCGCGGGGTCAAGCTCCAGCTTTTCGCGCAGGCGACGGATGTGCACGTCCACGGTGCGCGTGTCGCCCTGATAATCGTAGCCCCAGACGAGGTCGAGCAGATTCTCGCGGCTGTACACCCGCCCGGGATTTTTCATCAGGAACTCTATCAGGTCAAACTCCTTCATCGTAAGCTCGATGGCCACACCGTTTTTATACGCGCTCCGGCGCTCCGTGTCAACACTTATGTGTCCGCGGGTGAGGACGGAGGTCTTCGCCGGTTCCTGCGCGGCGGACATTGACGCGCGGCGGAGCAGCGCGCGCACGCGCGCCTTTAGTGCGAGAATGTTAAAGGGCTTGGTGACATAGTCGTCCGCGCCGGACTCGAAGCCCATCAGCATATCCGCGTCCTCGCTGCGGGCGGTGAGCATGATGATTGGGACGGTGGAAAAGCCGCGGATCTCCTGACAGGCTTCAAGCCCGTCCTTCTTCGGCATCATGAGGTCGAGTATGATGAGGTCATATCCGCCCGTGCGCGCCATGTTCACGGCACTCTCGCCGTCATAGCAGGCATCCACGGTGTAGCCCTCGTTTTCAAGATTGAACTTGATGCCCTTCACAAGCAGCTTTTCATCGTCAACAACAAGAATTTTCATGTATCAGTCCTCAATCGTAATATAGTCACGGATGTTCTCAAAGCGTTTTTCGCCGATGCCGCTCACGTTCATTATATCCTCAACCGCAGCGAAATCGCCGTTTTCCTGCCTGTACTGCACGATCGCGGCGGCGAGCGTGTCTCCTATGCCCGGCAGCAGAGTAAGCTCGGCCTCATCTGCGGAGTTTATATTCAGCTTTTCGCCAGGCAGAAGCTCCCGCTCCGCGGTCTCGGCATTGCCGCCGGTCATCACAGCTTCCTCGGACGCATGACGGGCGCGTATCTCCGTCTCCCGCGGCGGCGTGAGCCTGACCGCAAGCAGCACGGCGGAGAAAGCAAGCGTGATCGCCAGAGACAAAGTGACCGCTCTTTTCCCGTTCATTATATCAGCTTCTCCTTAATCTATAATTTAAGAAAAAGTAAATACTCTTTTCTATTGCTTTTCCAGTCCGCAAACTTTATAATACCATAATGGATATTTACTGTATACACTATATCACATTCCGCGGAAAACGGGAGAACAAAATGAAAAAATTCAGACTTTTTCCTCTAATTTTGCTGCTGTGCATGGCTTTCACCCTGCTGGCTCCCTGCGCGTTCGCAGTAGACGATCCGGATATCGGCGCGCAGCGCGCCGTGATCGCCGACCTTGACTCCGGACGCATACTCTATTCCAAGAATATGGACGAGAAGGCATCCCCCGCGAGCCTGACGAAAATCATGACCGTGCTGCTCGCGGTGGAGGCGCTTGAAAACGGCAGCCACACCGCGGACGAGCTTGTCACCGCGCAGGCCGACTGCCGCGCGGGCATGGACGAGACCAGCAGCACCGCCAACATCCAGCCCGGCGAGCAGATGCGGTATATCGACCTGCTGTACTGTGCGATGCTCGCAAGCGCGAATGAGGCCTGCAACATCATTGCCGCCTGTGTTGACGGCAGCGTTTCGGCCTTTGTGGAGCACATGAACCAGCGCGCGGCGGAGCTTGGCTGCGTGAACACTCATTTTGCCAACACCAACGGCTTGACCGACGCCCAGCACTACACCACCGCTTACGACCTCTATCTGCTGACCCGCGAGGCCGTCAAGCACCAGACCTTCATGGATATCTGCAACACCAAGACCTATCAGGTGCCTGCCACGAATTCCAGCGCGGAGCGCAATCTCGCAAACTCCAACGCCCTGATCTGCGGCGACAGCATATACGGCAGCGAATATCTCTATCAGTACGCCGCCGGCGTCAAGACCGGCTACACCCGCGACGCGGGCTACTGCCTGATATCCACCGCCGAGAAGGACGGCGTACGCATCATGGCGGTCATCATGGGCTGCAGCGGCCCGCTGCTCGACGGCACGGAGAAGTATTATAACTTCATAAACTCCATAAGAGCCTATGACTGGGTCTTTGACAACTTCTCGTATCAGACCGCGGTCAGCTCCGAGAAGAGCGTGATGAGCGTCAATGTCAGTATGGCCGAGGACGGCGGGAGCGTCATGCTCCGGCCGCAGAACGACGTGGAGCTGCTGCTGCCGAACGACGCTGATCTCGAAGCTGTGGAGCTGAGGACGAGCGTATATGAAGACAAGCTCGTCGCCCCGCTCGATGCCGGGACGGTTCTCGGCGAGGCAGAAGTCGTCATCGACGGCGTGAGTTACGGCACAGTGAAGCTTGTCAACAGCTCCCCCGTCAGTATGGCCAAGGGCGAATACCTCAAGACGCGCCTTAACGAGATCTTCGGCAAGACATGGGTTAAGGTTCTGATAATCGTCATCGTGCTGTTCGCCGTGGGCTACATCAGCCTTGTCATGCGCTACCGCCGCCTGCGGCAGAAGCATCTGCGCGAGCGCAGGCTCGCCGAGCAGCGCCGCCGCGCGGAGCGCGAGCAGTATTACCGCGAGCACGGCTACCCCGTGGATCACGAGCCTACTCAGCGCTTCTCCTCCCCCGACGCAAACGGCGCGCCCCGCTCCGGACAGCGCAAGGGGAAATAAAACTTAACAGGAATCTAATTTTAACGCCAGTATGACTATACTGGCGTTAATTTCTTAACGCCAGCTTAACATTCTGTATGCTATAATATTATTGTATAAGGGGGCATGTCTGAAAAATGAGGATTTTGAAAAAATATTTCCCCATGTCGGCCAAGGGCTGGCTGATATATTTCGTGGCGATGGGGCTTGCCTCGGCGCTGTGCGCGCTGCTTCAGCGGGTCAGTACATCGGACGTCCACGTGCCGATGATATTCGTGCTGATGGTGCTGATAATCGCGCTGATGACCGACGGATATTTCTACGGCTTCCTCGCCGCCGTCACAAGCGTTATCGCTGTCAACTGGGCTTTTACATATCCGTATGCAGAGCTGAATTTCTCGATCTACGGCTACCCGCTGACCTTCGTAACGATGCTCGCAGTCGGCTTCGCGGTATCGACTCTGGCCGCCCGCGTCAAGGAGCAGAACCGCATCAAGCTTGAGGCCGAGCAGGAAAAAATGCGCGCAAACCTTCTCCGCGCGATATCGCACGACCTGCGCACCCCGCTCACCTCTATAAGCGGCGCGATATCCGCCGTGCTCGACAGCGGCGACTCGCTGAGCAACGCCCAGCGGCTGGAGCTGCTGTCCGACGCGAGGAAGGACGCCGACTGGCTGTACCGCATGGTCGAGAACCTGCTGTCCATTACGCGCATCAGCGGCGACAAGCCGGGCGCTATAAAGAAGGAGGACGAGGTGCTCGAAGAGGTCCTGAGCGAAGTGGTCGTCAAGTTCAAGAAAAAGAATCCGGACATCGCCGTGTCGGTCACGGTGCCGGACGACCTGTTCTTCGTCCCGATGGATGCGATGCTCGTCGAGCAGCTTCTGATGAACCTGATGGACAACGCCGTGCAGCACGGCGGGGGAACCAGCCGCATCACCATCAGCACGGCAAAGAAAGACAATTTCGCCGAGATATCTGTTCGTGACAACGGACACGGCATTCCGCCGAGTGAGCTTGACCACCTGTTTGACGGCTCGCTTCAGCTGGGCGGCGACAAGATAGACAAGACAAGAAACATGGGCATCGGCCTGATGGTCTGCAAAACGATCGCCGTGGCGCACGGGGGGAAGATCTGGGCACAGAACCTGCCCTGCGGCGGTGCGGAATTTACATTTTCTTTACAGTTAGGAGGAGAAAAGAATGAATATTAAGGATAAAGTATTAGTAGTAGAAGACGAAAAGGGCATCTCCGGCTTCATCCGCGCGATCCTGACTGCAAACGGCTATGACGTCATTCTGGCGCATACCGGCGCCGAGGCGTTCTCCATGATAAGCTCGCATTGCCCCGACCTGATAGTCCTCGACCTCGGCCTGCCCGACATGGACGGCATGAACATCATAAGCGCCGTCCGCCAGTGGACGCAGATCCCGATAGTCGTCGTCTCCGCGCGCACCTATGAGCGCGACAAGGTGGAGGCGCTGGACAAGGGCGCGGACGACTACATAACCAAGCCCTTCGGCGCGGCGGAGCTGCTTGCGCGTATCCGCGTCGCCATACGGCACACCCGCTCCGGCCTTGCAAACGAGAGCCTCGCCAGCTCCGGCAAATTCGTCGCCGGCGGGCTTACCATCGACTATGACAAGCATCAGGTGCTCATAAACGGCGAGAACGCGCACCTGACCCAGAACGAATTCAAGATCGTGGCGCTCCTCGGCAAATGCGCCGGCAAGGTGCTGACCTATGATTTCATCATGCGTGAGCTTTGGGGGCCGCAGAGCAAGGGCAACAACCAGATACTCCGCGTCAACATGGCGAACATCCGCCGCAAGATAGAAGCGAACCCCGCCGAGCCGCAGTATATATTCACCGAGGTCGGCGTAGGTTATAGAATGATAGAGGGAACCGAATAATCACAGGAGGAACACCATATAGATGCATTTGCCGGAACTGATATCTGACCTTGCAATAATGCTGCTGACGGCCGGAGTCGTCACTGTCATATTCAAAAAAATAAAGCAGCCGCTTGTCCTTGGCTACATAGTCGCGGGCTTCCTCATAGGCCCGTATATGCCGTTTTTCTTCACCGTTGCGGACAGCGCGTCCATCAGCACCTGGAGCGAGATTGGCGTTATAGTGCTCATGTTCGGCCTCGGTCTGGAATTCAACCTCCACAAGCTGGCGCAGGTCGGCGGTACGGCTATAATCACCGCGCTCACAGAGGTCGGCGGTATGCTGCTCATCGGCTTCGGCGTCGGGCAGCTGCTCGGCTGGGGCATCATGGACAGCGTGTTCCTCGGCGGTATGCTCTCGATGAGCTCGACGACGATAATCATCAAGGCCTTCGACGAGCTTGGCGTGCGCAATCAGGGCTTCGCCCAGCTTGTGTTCGGTACGCTGGTCATCGAGGACATCGCGGGCATTTTTATGATGATAATCCTCTCGACGCTCTCCGTCAGCCAGAGCATTTCCGGCGGCGCGCTGGCGATGAAGCTCGCGCTGCTGGTGCTGTATCTGGCGCTGTGGCTCATCCTCGGCATCTACCTGCTGCCAACGCTGATGAACAAGGCCACGCCGCTGATGAACGACGAGACGCTGCTCGTCAGCTCCCTCGGCATCTGCTTCGGCATGGTGCTGCTCGCGAACGCGCTGGGCTTTTCTTCGGCGCTGGGCGCTTTCATGGCGGGCTCGCTGCTCGCGGGCACGGTGCACGCCGAGCGGGTGGAGCACCTGACCTCCGGCGTCAAGGATCTGTTCGGCTCGGTATTCTTCCTCTCGGTCGGCATGATGCTCGATCCGGCGATGATCGTCAAATACATAGTCCCGATCCTGATAATCACTCTGGTCACGCTCGTCGGCAAGCTGATATTCTCCTCGCTGGGCGTGCTCCTCTCCGGCCAGACGCTGAAAAACGCCGTGCACTGCGGCTGCTCGCTGGCGCAGATAGGTGAATTCGCGTTCATCATCGCGTCTCTCGGCCTGTCCCTCGGTGTCATTGCGGATTACATCTACCCGATAATCGTCTCCGTCTCCATAATCACGACGCTGACGACGCCGTCGTTCATAAAAGGCTCCGACAAGCTTTACGAGTGGCTTGAAAAAGTCCTCCCCTCAAGGCTTACGGAGAAGCTCGCCCGATACACCGACGAGGAGCAGTCGAGCAAGGAAAAGAACGGCGACTGGTCGGCATATCTGGGGCGCTACGTCAAGGTGACGGCCTTCTACGGCGTTGTGATGCTCGGCATCGCGCTCATCGGCAGTCTCGTGCTGCTGCCGCTGCTCGGCAAGCTGGGGCTTGAGCCGTGGCTTGAAAAGCTCATATGCCTCGCAGTGGTCTACATCGGCATGGCGATATTCATCCGCCCGATGCTCGACATGAAGTCCCCGCAGTTTACAACGCTGTGGGTCAAGAACCGCAACTTCCGTCTGCCGCTGATGGCGCTGACCGCCATACGCGTGCTCATCATCGTTATCATCGCGTTCATCCCCGCAAACACCGTCACCGGCGTCGGAGGTCTGTGGCTGCTGCCGCTGATCCTCGCGGCGGTGCTGCTGATATACCGCTCCGGCTGGTTCGCCTCGGCTTACCTCTCCGTGGAGGCGCGCTTCCTCGCGAATTTCAACGAGCGCCAGCTTCAGCGGCTCGGCTCCGACGACGCGGTCGAATGGCTCGACCAGCGGCTGCATGTGCTGAGCTTCCAGTATGAACAGCACGGCGGCACGCTCAAGGAGCTGGGCTGGGGCAAGCGCTTCGGCGTGAACGTGATAAAGATCGTCCGCGGCAAGCGGCACATCAGCATCCCCTCCGGCGACGCCGCGCTGCACAGCGGCGACACGGTGTACATCCTCGGCGAATCTGCGGAGCTGCGCAATCTCTGCCTTGACCTCGGGATCGCCGAGCCTGCGGAGCTGCCCACGCTGCGCGAGTTCATCGCGGCGGAGGATTCGGAGCCGGAGGCACTGTACTCCTATGCGATATCCGTTGACAAAGGCTCCGAGCTTGCAGGCAAGACCGTGCGCGACAGCGGCATACGCGACAACTACGACTGCATGGTCCTCGGCCTCCAGCGCAGCCGCCTCCCCATAGTGCAGCCTGATGTCAACATGCAGATCCAGAACGGCGATCTGGTGTGGGTCCTCGGCGCGAAAGCAATGGCCGGCAAGCTGCTGGCAAGTGTTGTTGAGGAAAATTAAACACTCTTATCAAGAAGCATATACGTCTTAACGCGGCCTTAACGTGAAGTTAACGCCGCGTTAACGTCTTTACACCCCTCCTTTGCACACAATTAGCGTCTTAACTGTTATAATAAATATGCAAATTACCGTATTACCCTGCAAGAAAGAGGAGGATTTTTATGGAATACGATGAACTGTTGCAAAGAGCTATTGATCCGGACGAGAAGGTTCTCTGGGTCGGAAAGCCTGAGGACTCTGAGCCGCTGGAGGGCGTTTACAAGAAGCGCTTTATCAGAAAGCTTGTTGCCGGTATTGTGATCGCGGCAGCTCTCATAATAGGCTACATAATCGGCGCGAACGTGAACCGTGCTCAGATATACCCGCTGGTGATCGCTGTTATCCTTGTGCTTGCATTCCTTGCTCCGCTCAACTGCGTCACCGCGCCCAAGAAGCTGAGAAAGACCACCTATGCCTTCACCAACAAGCGCCTTATCGTTCTGCGCGACACCGCGCACACCGTCGAGTACGGCTTGGTCAAGACCGCCGCCCTCAAGACCGACGAAGCCGGCCGTCTCACCCTTCTCTGCGGTGAGGATGCCGTCAACCTCAAGCCCGAGCAGTGGCGTGAGGATGCTCTTCTCGGCGAGCACATGAACGACAGCATGGACGAATGCGACAGCCTCGTCATGTTCGGTCTGCCCAAGGACAAGAAGCTCATGGGCATCATCTCCGAGTACCTTCCCGCCTGATTTTTACGTCTCTTTTCTACGTCTCTTTTCGTTTCTGCCTGCAGGGTCAAAAAAGCCCTGCAGGCAGTTTTATTTTTTTCGGAACTGTGTTATAATACGGTTCACCACCGAGGAGGATCACACATGAACAGAGTTTACGCCGAAAATGTTATTGAAAAAATAGTCTCGGCCGAGCGCAGCGCCGCCGAGATCATGATGCACGCCCACGATATAATCGCCGAGAGCAAAAGCGGGCAGCGCGATATTGTGACCGAATATGACAAGCGTGTGCAGGAATATCTCATGCAGGTGCTGAGCGAATCCGTGCCGGAGGCGCGCTTTTTCTGCGAGGAGCAGAAGGAGCATGACGATCTCCATGCAAGGCATCTGTTTATTATCGACCCCATCGACGGGACGATGAACTTCGCACGCGGCTTCAATCACAGCTGCATCTCCGTCGCATACATGAGCGCAGGTGAGCTGCGCGCCGCCGCGGTGTACAATCCCTATGTCGATGAGATGTTCACCGCCGTGAAGGGCGAGGGCGCATATCTTAACGGCCGCCGGCTGCATGTCAGCGACGCGCCGCTGAGCGACAGCGTGGTCTGCTACGGCACCTCCCCGTATTCCACGGAGCTTGCGGACGAGACCTTCCGTCTCGCGCGCATCGCCTTTAACGCGGGTCTTGACCTGCGCCGCGAAGGCTCCGCAGAGCTTGATCTGTGCAGCGTCGCCGCGGGGCGCGCGGGGCTGTATTTTGAGATGCAGGTGTCCCTCTGGGACTATGCGGCGGGCGCGCTGCTTGTCCGTGAGGCGGGCGGCGTATGCCAGGATATCCGCGGCGCGGAGCTGCCGTTTGACGGCTCAAAGCCGACGATACTTGCAGGCGGCAGCCATGCCGTCATGGATTTCCTGAAGCTGACGGAGGGCGGAAAATGATTTCTCTTTTCCCAGAGCGCGGCGCTCCGGTATTGTTCGAGGCCGAACTTGATTCAACAAATACACGGCTCAAGGCCATGGCGGCCTACGCCGAGCCGGGCACCGTCATTGCCGCAGGGCGGCAGACAGGCGGCCGCGGCAGGCTCGGCAGGAGCTTCGCTTCCCCGTCGGGCGGCGTATATCTCTCGATGCTGCTCGCCCCCGCTGCGGACATGCGCGCCTGCCTGACGCTGACACCCACCGCCGCCGTCGCAGTACGGCGCGCGCTCAAGAAGGTCTGCGGGCTGGGCGCGGACATAAAATGGCCGAACGACCTGCAATTCGGCGGCAAGAAGCTCTGCGGGATACTCACAGAATCCGTCACCGCTGGCGGGAGCTTCAAGCTCATCATCGGCATCGGCGTGAATCTTAACACCGGCATGGACGAGCTGCCGCTTGAGCTGCACGACACGGCCTGCTCCGTGTATTCCGTCACCGGACGCTACACCCCGCAGGAGGCCGTCATACGCGCGATAGTGGACGAGCTGGACTCCGCCTACGCCCACTGGGTCGTCAACTCGCACTGGGCGCTCGACGATTACCGCGCCGCCTGCGCGAGCCTCGGGCATCGGGTGCAGCGCGGCAGCGTCTGCGGCGAGGCCGTCGCGATCACCGACGATTTCGCCCTGCTCATCCGCACGGACGCGGGCGAGCGCATCCCCGTCTCCAGCGGCGAGATATTGTACGCATAGCGAAATATAACGCATTGGCAAAATCACCAGTTTGCCAATGCGTTTTTTATAAATTATGCCGATTTTTTGGCAGGTATGCGTGTTGACAAGGCCAACCAGCCGCGTTAAAATATTGACATGCTCGAAAGGGCATAATGTGAATAGGCTGTTTTTCATGTCAAGAAAGGAGAAACATTACTATGGCAAACAGAATCATTCTCAACCAGACTTCTTATCACGGCGCAGGCGCCATCAAAGAGCTGCCCACCGAGGTCAAGTCCCGTGGACTGAAGAAAGCTCTTATCTGCTGCGGCCCCACCCTTCTGCGTCACGGCGTCATCGCCCACGTGACCGACGTTCTGGACGCTGCCGGACTCAGCTATGAGATATATTCCGATATAAAGCCCAACCCCACCATTGAGAACGTGACCGACGGTGTCGCCGCGTTCAAAGCCGCAGGCGCGGATTACCTGATCGCCATCGGCGGCGGCTCCCCCATGGACACCTCCAAGGCCATCGGCATCAT
>CECF01007644.1_pt1 | contig 9754 bp, 2 predicted proteins | sample 554751 | NCBI WGS metagenome assembly CECF01 (sample SAMEA3182099, study PRJEB8094) | gut metagenome | biome: human; feature: gut; material: Stool; isolation source: human stools | place: Canada | collected 2012-06-12 | reverse complement strand
CCTTCTCCAAAGCCCTCGGCAGCCGCACGGTGCTCTCCGGCTCTGTGAGCCGCGGCAAAAACGATCCCAGCCAGAGCCTGCAGATGATGGAGCGTCCCCTGCTGACGGCAGATGAGCTCAAGTCGATTCCAAAAGGCAGCTTCATCGTGCAGAAGACCGGATGCCACCCCATGCGCACCCGCCTGCGCCTGTTCCTCGAATGGGGCATCACCTTCGAGGAGGAATACCGTGTGGAGGAACAGGCGGCCCGGAAGGTCTATTATGCCGATCGGGATGCGCTGACCCGTGCCATCGTGCGGAAGTATCCGCCCAAGCTGGCGGAGCGGCAGACCACTCGCTCCGTTAAGGGCGAGGGGCAGCTCCACGACGCGCCTGTGCAGGAGATGGTGGTGGCGGAGGACATCGACTATGACCGTATGCCGCACAAGCGCACCCCTTATAATCTTCCCCGACAGGAGGTGAATCGGTGAGCTACATTGACAGCATTTATGCCGACACGCTCCTGCCGCCCAGGGCTGTATCCGTCTATATGTACCTCAAGGATCGGTCCAATAGCGCAGGAAGCTGCTGGCCGGGGATCAAGACGATTGCGAGAGATATGAACCTCTCCCGCAGCACGGTCAAGCGGGCACTGGCAGATCTGGAGCAGCACGGCTATCTTGCCAAGCTGCCCCGATACCGTCCCAATGGGAGCAACACATCCAATCTCTATACGCTGAAATAAATGAAAAGTGGATCGTACAGCGCCCTGGTACGATCCACTTCATTAAGCCAAAAAACAAAAATCTCCACGCCAAGGGGTAACTATACCTGTTTGCTGAACCGAGGAGGGGTTCAATATGAACCCACCAGAACAGCCCACTCTATCGGAGATTAAGGCAGAGAAAGAACAAGTGTATTCTCTTTAAACAAAGGCACTATGCGCATAGGTAGAGGGAGCGCATCCTGAATTGAAAACCATCTTCTACTATGGACGAATTTACATTTTCCGAGGGCCTTGGTATAATAAAACAAAGCGCAATTTAAGATGTTTGATGCTTCTCGAAGCTGTCGCAGAGCACTCTTTTTCAGCACACTCTGCGGCTTTGGGAAGACGGCGCTTTGTGTTGCCCGCATGCGGCATACTGCCCACCTGTCTTATGGTGCATTTTAATACGCAGCATTCTGATTGACGGATGGTTTGGCTAAAAGTTTGACTTTTGCCTAACTAAAGTTTGCTATGCAAGCGATGTAAAATGGATTATAATAAGCATGGTATAGAGTAAACAGATAGGATGAAGACCATGGAAGAAAATGTGATATATCCGCGCTCTCAAAAAGAATTGATCTGTGTAATGGAAAAGGCGTGTAAAGAGGGACGCCTGCTGGAAACCATCTTGGATGAGTTTGCAAGGCAGCCTTTTCATATGTCCGCGCTGTGGGCCTGTAGAAGCTACTTTTATCAGCTTGACGCAGAGGCGTGCAGAAGCCATCCGGCGCTGCCGCCGCTTCTCGCGCTGCTTTCGGCGATGGAAGGAGACTTGAATAAGGCAAAGAAATATGTGAGTATTCTGGGGGAAACGCCAAGGCACTGGAAACCGCAGGACTTTTGTGAAAGAGACTATTATCGGATCTATGCGGAGCTGGTCATGCCATACACAAGCGATGGTATGTTCCTGCGAATCATGTTCTTTTTGGTAAAGACAGGCATGGTACCGGTCAGGTCGCTCACGCTGTCTGCCAGCCGCCCCAGCATATTGAACGGATTTCGGGACTTTACAAGATTCGGCCCCTATCTGGAACGGTACAAGGATACGATATCTGAGACGGTGCATCAGCTGTATGGCAGCGTCGGAAAGAACGTATATGAGATCCTGCTGGCGGAATGGTGCTATCAGAATAATGACTGCTTCAAGGCGCTGATTCTCGTGACCGGAACGATCCCCCTGATCGAACAGGAGAGCGACATGCGCTGCCTGTTCGTGGCGCTGGCGTTACAGATGAGGATCCTGCTCATGAACGGACAGGCGGGCACGGCAAAGCCGCTGATGGAAAAGATTCGAAACCGTATTCATGAGACAGGCTGGGAGGAGCTGACCTCCAGCTTAAATGCCTTAGAATGCCTTGCGGCCTGCTACGACGGACAACAGGAAACGATCATCGAGTGGCTCGAAAAAACCGCGCCGGATGAAAACGGCGACATCTATATGATGGATATGTTTGCCTGGCTGGTAAAGGTGCGATGCTATTTGCAGACAGGCAAAAACATGGCCGCCTATGTGCTGGTCAAGCAGCTCATCAACCTTCTGGAGTTGGGAAAGCGTCCTATGGATCTATGCGAGTGCCATATGCTTCTGGCCATCATTTACCATAAAGCGGGCGATACGGGCCGCATGTGCGATGAGCTTGAGACAGCCCTGGCGCTGGCGAAAAGATACCGGTATATACGGCTCCTTTCGGACGAGGGCAGCTGCATGGTGCAGATGCTGTCTGTTTACCAGCGGGAAAGAGGTCCGGATGCCTTTACCGACCAGATCATTGAGCTTGCGGGGAGCGTAGGCAGATACTTTCCCAATTATCTGAAAGCCCCGGCGGAATGTTACGAGACGCTGACCGCAACGGAAAAAAAGGTGCTGCGGCTGCTGGCGCTGGGAATGAGCAACGACGAGATCGCGGAAAAGCTGGGCCGAAAGGTGGGCACAGTGAAGTTTCACAGCAACAGCATTTTCCGAAAGCTCCGGGTGTCAAACCGGCAGCAAGCAGTGAACCGCGGGGAAACGATCGGCCTGCTGTAACACGCGGCGGCCGCGAAAAACAAAACATAAATTGATCAGAGACTTATGATGAGGGGGCGCGCCCCCTCATCCCGTGGGTACCCACGGGATGATACCCTTCTGAAAACCTTGCGACTTTTGCCCGCTGTGGTCAGACGGGCATAAACAAAACCTGACCACTATGCAAAGGAGGATACACACATGAGAAAACGTATCACAAGCCTGCTTCTTGTGCTGGCCCTGTGCCTGACGCTGCTGCCCGCATCGACGCTGGCGGCGGAGGCGCAGGGGCAGGCCGGTCAGGAGCAGACGGCCCTGACGCAGGGAAACGACGGACAGACGCAGGCACCCGGCCAGAATGGTACGGGCGAGGGCGATAAAACGTCCGACGAAGTACCTGATGAAGCGCCTGACGAGGAGCCTGACGAGGCGGTTTCGGCTGTACAGGCGTTGATCGACGCGCTACCGGCAGCGGAGGACATCTCGGACGCCAATGCGGACGAGGTCTCCGGCCAGCTGGACGCCATCGACGAGGCAAAGCTGGCCCTGACCGAGGAGCAGGCGGCCCAGCTGGACTTTGCCAAATATGACGCGGCGGCTGCCGCGGTGCTGGCGCTGGCGGGAGAGCCTGACGCCAATGAGCCCGCGGTGCTGGCCGACACCACCGGCACGCAGCCCAGCGGCAGCGGCACGGCGGAGGACCCCTATCAGATCACCGGCGCGGCGCAGCTCATCTGGCTGCGGGACGCGGTGAACGCCGGTGAGGCGAACACCTGCGCGAAGCTGCAGCAGGATGTGGAGTACGTGGATAAGGTCTGGACGCCCATCGGCACCAGCGATCACCCGTATACCGGCACCTTCAACGGCAACGGCCACACGATCTGTGTGTGGCTGGATGGCAGGGGACAGGCCCTGTTCGGCTATGTCGGCGCGGGCGCGAAGCTGACGGATCTCGCCGTGACGAAGCGCCAGAGCGAGAATTATTCCCTCAACGCCAGCGCTCCCCTGGCGCGCAGCAACGCCGGCACCATCACCCGCTGCCGGTACAGCGGCGGTATGACGGCCAAGGGCAGCCTGGGCGGTCTGGTCTATACCAACAGCGGCACCATCGAGGCCTGCTATGTGTACGCGGGCCAACTGAACGGCGGCAGCCGCATCGAGATGTACTACGGCGGCTGGGCAGGCGGCATCGCCTATGAGAACACGGGCACCATCGCCAACAGCTATTTCTACGGAGACATGGTGCAGGCCCAGTCCGGCAACACGGTGCGTGACATCATTGGCTGGGGCGCTATCGCCTATAAGAACAGCGGCACGGTCTCAAACTGCTACTACGGCGCGGACAGAGACGACGGCTACGGCGGCAAGACGGAGGATCAGTTCCGCGGCGGCGAGGTCGCGTATCTCCTGAACGGCGGCACGGCCCGGGACGACTGGCGGCAGAACTGCTACGCCGGTGACAGCAGCGACGCGACCCCCGTGCTGGACCGGAGCCATGCCCAGGTCCGGAAGACCGGCAGCAGCTATGTCAGCCTGTATCCCCACGTCCACTGCATCTGCGGCGGTGACACCACGTTCGGCGGCCATCCGCAGCACAGCGACGTGACCTACACCGCGTGGACGAACGACGAGGCGGCCAGCCAGTACGGCGACAGCAGCCATACCGCGGCCAACTCCCTGCCCAAGGATCCGGGCTATTACTATCTGACGACCAGTGTGACGCTGTCTGACAGCGACACATGGCGTCCCGCGGACGGCACGGTGCTCTGCCTGAACGGCCGGACTGTCAGAGAGTTTGCTTTCTATAAGCCCGACTTTGACGCCATTACCGTTGACAGCGGCGTGACCTTCTCCCTGACGGAGTGCGCCTCTATCCAGGGGTACATCCATTGCGCCAGCAGCAGAGCGGTCCACACCGTGAACAACAGCGGTACGTTCAACATGTACAACGGACGGCTGCGGGGCACCACCAGCACGGCCGACGGCGCGGCGGTCTACAACAACGGTACATTCAATATGTACGGCGGCACCATCAGCAACAACGGCACCAGCGCCCGGGGCGGCGGCGTGTATAACGCCGGTGTGTGCAGCCTCTACGGCGGCCTCATCACCGACAACGGCAGCGGAGGCGGTGTGTATAACAACGGCACGCTGACCGTGGGCGGCACCGCGACGGTCACGGGCGGCAGCCCCAACGTCTATCTGGCGGACGGAACGACCATCACGCTGAACAGCGAACTGGACGAAAGCGCCCGCATCGGCATCACGGCGGAAAAGCAGAGCAGTCTCACCGATACGGCGGCGTCCATCATTGTGGTCAAGGGCGGCGCGGCAGCCCTGAACTGCTTCTTCCCCGACGATGACGGCACCTATGACCTGTCCTATAACGACAAGGATGATGTTATCCTTCACCTGATCCGGGATCATACGCACTGCGCCTGTGCCCATAAGGCGAAGTACGCCAAGGACATCGGTAATCACACCGAGCATGTGGACCACGAGTTCGTGGCGTGGACGGATGAGCTGGTGAAGGAGCAGTACGGCAGCGGCACCACATACAAGGCGGCGGATACCCTGCCCAAGAAGGCGGGTTACTACTACCTGACAGGCGACGTGACGCCGGCCAAAGCCTGGTGGGCGGCAGACGGCACCATCATCTGCATGAATGGGCATAAGATCGTCAGCGCCGGCGCCATCGGCAGCACGGTGCGCGTCGACTCAGATGTCCATGTGGTCCTGACCGACTGCAGGGCCAGCGGCTCCATTTCCGCAACCAGAGCCACCGGCGCCACCGGTCTGGGCTTCAAAAGCGGGGCTCAAAACGGCATCGCCGACATTTTCGGCGTTTCCTTCTCCGGCACCAGCAGCGGCGTCGCATGCAACACAGGCAATACCGTCAACCTGTATAACAGCACCATTTCCGGAACCACGAGCGCCATCTACAACACCGGTACGGTGAACATCGCCGGTACGGTCAAGGCCACCAGCGATACCGTCGGCAGTGGATATTACTGTGTGAACAACCTGGGTACGCTGACTGTTGACGGCACGCTGACGGCGGATGGCGGCAACATAGGCGTGGCCAACAGGAAGGAAAGCAGCAGCTCGCGGAGCGGCACCATCACTGTCGACGGTACGCTCACCAGCACCGGCGACAACACCGGCCTGAGCAACCTCGGTACGCTGACGGTCAACGGCGCGCTGACGGCCACCGGCAAAGGCACCGCTACCCTGGCCAGCGGCCTGTTTAATAACGGCGGCACGCTGACGGTCGCCGGCACGCTGACCGCCGCCGGAAATACCAGCGGCAGGAGCACCTACGGCCTATACAACACCGGCGAGGGCACGGTCACTGCCAACGGCACGTTCACCGCCTCCGGCGGTGAGTACGCCGTATATAACTTCGGCCCGCTGAACCTGGCCGGTACGGTCAATGCCAACAAGAATGTGTATCTCGGCACGGGCAGGACCATCACCGTGGTGGGCGAGCTGGACGATGCCAGCAGCATCACCGTCCAGACGAAAGACACACCCGCCGCCGGCAGCCCTGTGGTCATCGCCACCACGGAAAATGCCGACTGGATCAAGGAGGGCAGCTTTGTCAGCTGGACCCCCGGCAAGTACGCCGTCAGCCGCATCGACGAGGGCAAGACCGTGGTGCTGCGGGGCCATGAGCACGACTGGAGCTATACGCTGGGCAGCGACGGCACGGCCATCAGCGCCGAGTGCGGCAATGCGGACGGGCTCTGCGGCAATACCAACGGCGGCAGCGTCACCATCGCGCCGCCCAGCGGTGAGCTGATCTACGATGGCAGCGCCAAGGCGGCCAAGCTGACTACGACCGGGTGGACGGCGGCGGATGTGGGCGAGATCGTCTATCAGAAGGACGGCAGCGCCCTGTCCGCAGTGCCTGTTGATGCGGGCACCTACACCGCCGGCATCACCGTGGGCGGCCAGACCGCCAGCGTGACGTATGAAATCGGCAAAGCTACTCCAATGGCGAAGGACTTCGTCTTCGCCGCCCCTGGCAACCTGAACTACGACGGCAATTCCAAGATAGTAACTGTATCTTCCACTAAAATCAGCGTGGACGATGTCACCGTGAAATACTATCAGGGTGACAAGCAAGTGGAGAACCCCACGAACGCGGGCGACTACACCGTCAAGATTGACGTGGCCGAGAGCACGAATTATGCTGCGGTCAACGACCTGATGGCGGATGGCTGGAAGTTTACCATCGCGAAGAACACAACTACGCCGGATGTGACGCTGAGCGGCGACATGGTCTATAAGAAGCAGCAGATCCAGCCCACGGTGACCGTTAAAATCGGTAACACTACATTGGAGAAGGATAAGGACTACACCGTTACCTACGGCGAAAACAAGAACGCCGGTAAGAGCGCGGGCACCGTGACCATCACAGCGAAGGGCAATTATGACTTCGCACAGATTGTTAAGATGTTCGACATCACCGCACAGATCATTCAGGTCACGGCGGAGAACAAGTCCTCCCGCGTGGGCTACGATCTGGTCGAGCTGACCTACACCTGCGCCCCCGCGCTCATCGGCACGGACAAATTCTCCGGTGCGTTGGAAACGACTGCGGACAAGGATAAAGCTGGCACCTATGGCATCACGCAGGGCACGCTGACGCTGGGCAGCAACTACAACATCGTCTTCACGCCCGGCACCTACACCGTGGAGGATAAGCTGCCGCAGGACAGCTTCGCGTTCAAGGATGTTGTGGACGGCAAGGTGACCAAGACCTATGGTGACGCTGACTTCACCATCGCAGTGACTGGTGCAGCTGCGGGCAGTACGGTGACCTACGCAAGCACCGATATGAGCGTTGTCACCGTCGATGCAGAGACCGGCAAGGTGCACATCATGAGTGCTGGTACCACGACCATCAAAGCCACGGCGCATGAGACGAAGGACTACACCGAAAAGGAGATCTCCTACACCCTGACGGTGGCGCCCAAGACGCTGACTAAGGACGACCTGACCTACTCCGGCCCGATCACCAAGGTTTACGACGGCAGCAACAGCGCACCCAGCGATCTTACCGTTTTCGTGAAGCCCACCTCGCTGGTGGGCAGTGACACGCTTACCATCACCGGCAGCGCCAAGTACAACAGCAAGGACGTCAAGGACGCGGACACGATCACCTTCACGCCCGACGCCATCACCACGGGCAACTACCGTCTGGCAGCCACCGAGGTGCTGACCATCACCGACGCAAGCATCACAAAGGCGACACCGACCTATAAAAAGCCCACTGGCGTGACGGCGAAATACGGTCAAACGCTTGGTGATATTGCGCTGGCAAACCCCGAAGGCACTACACCCGGCACATGGAGCTGGCAAACGCCGCAAACGGTGCTTGACAAAATCGGCAGCTATACGTATGATGCCAATTTTAAGCCGGATGACCCAAACTATAAGGGGGTAGTCGGTGCCGCAATCACTGTAACCGTTGGTAAAGCAGACGGCAATAACCTCAAAACGGTCGAGCTGACGCAGAAGTACACAGACGCCTCCGAGCATACCTACACGCCGGACTGGTCCGGTCTTCCTAATGGACAGACTTGGAGCTACGGCTGCGAAAGCTCGTCCACGCTACTGATCAAAAAGGATGTTTCCGCCGAAAGTGGCAAGCTGACCTACGCAATTTCCGGCGGCAAGGCCGGTGACACCGTCACTATCACCCTGAAAGCCTCCTGCAACAACTACGAGGATTTCACCATCACCCTGACCATCACCCTGACAGAAAAGGATGATCAGCAGGCACTGAAGCTCACCGGCGGCACCACCGTGGTCTATGGTCAGACCTTGCAGCTTGGTACCAGCGGCGGCTCCGGCACCGGTGCTGTGACCTACACAATCACCGATGTCGATGGTCAAGCGACCATCGATGCCGATGGCAAGCTGACTCCTGTCAAGGTCGGCACCGTAAAGGTAAAGGCCACCAAGGCAGAGGATGCAAACTACAATGCCATCACCAGTGCGGAGGTGGAGATCACCATTACCAAGGCCACGCCCACCGGCGAGCCAAAGTACACGGAGATCACCACCAGCGGCAAAACTCTGGCGGACGCGGCGCTAACGCTGGACGGCAGCACTCTGAAGCCCAATACCGGTACGCTGGAATGGGTGGATGATAAGGGCAATGCCCGGCCCGGCGATACCAAGGTGGAGGCCAACACGAGCTACAAGTGGCGCTTTACGCCCGCCGATGCCAACTACACGACGCTGACCGGCTCCATCGAGCTGTATCACAAGTCCAGCAGCGGTGGCGGCGGTTGGTATTACACCTACCACACCATTAAGGCAACGGCCGGCACGAACGGCTCCATCTCTCCCTCCGGATGGACCTCCGTCCGTGACGGCAGAGACCAGACCTTCACCATCACCCCGGATAAGGGCTACGCCGTAGCCAAAGTGCTGGTGGACGGCAAGAGCGTGGGTGCTGTGAAGTCCTACACCTTCAAGAATGTCACGAAGGATCACACCATCGAAGCCATCTTCATGAAGTCCAACGGCAACCCCCAGACCGGCGTATTCGTCGATGTAGCGGAAGGCAGCTACTATGAGGAAGCGATCGATTGGGCAGTGGAGAAGGGCATCACCAATGGCGTGAGCAGTAATATGTTCGCTCCCAACGATCCCTGCACCCGCGCGCAGATCGTCACCTTCCTGTGGCGCGCGGCCGGTTCTCCCGCCCCCAAGAGCATGAGCAGCTTCACGGATGTTCCCGCTGACGCCTTCTATGCCAAGGCTGTTGCCTGGGCTGTCGAAAACGGCATCACCAGCGGCACAGGCGAGAGCAAGTTCAGCCCCAACTCTACCTGCACCCGTGCGCAGGCGGTGACCTTCCTCTATCGTGCCTCCGGCAGCCCCGCAGTCAGCGGTAAAGCTGAGTTCAGCGATGTCTCCACCACGGCCTTCTATGCAGACGCAGTGGCGTGGGCAGCGAAGAAGGGCATCACCACCGGCATCGG
>CECF01014836.1_pt1 | contig 9876 bp, 7 predicted proteins | sample 554751 | NCBI WGS metagenome assembly CECF01 (sample SAMEA3182099, study PRJEB8094) | gut metagenome | biome: human; feature: gut; material: Stool; isolation source: human stools | place: Canada | collected 2012-06-12 | reverse complement strand
GGTATATGACTTGGACATGTTAAAAGCCTTTTATGCTTCTTTTGAAAAGAAGATAGGGCGGGTAAGAGCAGTGTTGCAGCGTCCGTTGACGTTGGCAGAAAAGATTCTGTACACGCATCTGTATGATGATGCACTGTTGAAGAAATACAAACGTGGTGAGGATTATGTGAATTTCCGACCCGACCGTGTGGCTATGCAGGATGCGACGGCACAGATGGCGCTGCTGCAATTTATCAATGCCGGTAAGGAGACTGTGGCTGTCCCTTCTACCGTGCATTGTGACCACTTGATCCAAGCATATAAAGGTGCCGGTCCGGATATTGCGACAGCAACAGAAAGTAACCGCGAGGTATATGACTTTCTGAGGGATGTGTCTTCGCGCTTTGGCATTGGATTCTGGAAGCCGGGTGCGGGTATCATTCATCAGGTAGTGCTGGAGAATTATGCTTTCCCCGGAGGTATGATGGTGGGTACTGATTCCCATACTCCGAATGCCGGAGGTTTGGGAATGGTGGCAATCGGAGTCGGCGGTGCTGATGCGGTGGATGTCATGACCGGTATGGAGTGGGAGCTGAAAATGCCGAAACTGATCGGAGTACATTTGAAAGGTGCGTTGAACGGATGGGCTTCTCCGAAAGATGTCATTTTAAAACTGGCTGGAATTCTGACTGTGAAAGGGGGGACGAATGCCATTATCGAATATTTTGGAGAAGGTACGGCTTCACTCTCGGCTACCGGCAAAGCGACTATTTGTAATATGGGCGCAGAGGTGGGGGCTACGACTTCTCTTTTCCCGTATGACGAACGGATGAAGGTGTATCTGGAGGCGACCGGACGTAAGGAGGTAGCTGCAATGGCCGATGCAGTGTCTGCCGATTTGCAGGCTGATGCAGAAGTGGTTGCTGATCCGTCAGCTTATTATGACCGGGTGATTGAAATTGATTTGTCCGAACTTGAACCTTATATTAATGGTCCGTTCACACCAGATGCCGCTACTCCTATTTCAGAGTTTGCCGAGAAAGTGCTGGCCCATGGTTATCCGCGCAAAATGGAAGTGGGCTTGATTGGTTCATGTACCAATTCATCTTACCAGGATTTAAGCCGTGCGGCATCTATTGCCCGACAGGTAGATGAAAAACAGTTGAGTGTGGCGGCTCCGTTGATTGTTAATCCGGGATCGGAACAGATTCGCGCTACAGCCGAACGTGACGGCATGATAGATGCTTTTCTGAAAATAGGAGCTACTATAATGGCCAATGCTTGCGGCCCTTGTATCGGACAATGGAAGCGGCACACAGATGATCCGGCCCGCAAGAACTCGATTGTGACCTCTTTCAACCGTAATTTTGCCAAACGTGCGGACGGTAATCCGAATACACATGCGTTTGTTGCTTCTCCCGAAGTGGTGCTGGCCCTGACCATTGCAGGTGATTTGTGTTTCAATCCGTTGAAGGATGCTTTGATCAATCAGGAGGGTGAGAAGGTGAAACTGAGAGTTCCGGAAGGGGATGAATTGCCGTCGACCGGTTTTACTCAGGGAAATCCCGGTTATTTGGCTCCTGCCGGTGCACAGGTGGAAATTAAGGTGAATCCCGAATCACAACGTTTGCAATTATTGGCTCCGTTCCCGGCATGGGATGGAAAGGATTTTACGGATATGCCTTTGCTGATTAAGGCTCAAGGTAAATGTACCACAGATCATATTTCAATGGCAGGTCCGTGGTTGCGTTTCCGTGGTCATCTGGAAAATATTTCGGATAATATGCTGATGGGGGCGGTGAACGCTTTCAATGGTGAAACGAACAAGGTGTGGAACCGTTTGACAAATACGTATGAGGGTGTGTCGGGTACGGCCAAGCAATATAAGGCCAAAGGCATTAACTCTATTGTCGTTGCGGAGGAAAATTATGGCGAAGGTTCCAGTCGTGAACATGCCGCTATGGAGCCTCGTTTCCTGAATGTAAAGGTTATTCTAGCGAAGAGTTTTGCCCGCATCCATGAAACGAATCTGAAGAAGCAGGGAATGTTGGCAGTGACCTTTATAGACAAAGCGGACTACGATAAGATTCAAGAACATGATTTGATTACCGTCAGCGGATTGGCGGATTTTGCTCCCGGAAGGAATCTGACTGTGACTTTACACCATGAAGATGGCACTCAGGATAGTTTTGAAGTACAGCATACTTATAACGAACAGCAGATAGGTTGGTTCCGTGCCGGCTCTGCTCTAAATGCAAGATAAAAGATGAAAAAGACAGTACCTTATATTACAGGTGACGGGGTGGGAGTGGAAATCACTCCCGCTATGCAAGCCATAGTCAATGCAGCCGTGAAGAAGGCGTATGGCAATGAACATGAAATAGAATGGATGGAAGTTTTGGCAGGAGAGCGTGCTTTTAATGAAACAGGCTCCTGGTTACCGGATGAGACAATGAAAGCGTTTCAAGAATATGGCGTAGGGATTAAGGGGCCGTTGACCACTCCGGTGGGAGGTGGCATCCGCTCTTTGAATGTGGCTTTGCGCCAGACGTTGGATTTGTATGTATGCTTGCGTCCCGTACGCTGGTTCCGTGGAGTGGTATCTCCGGTGAAGGAGCCGCAAAAAGTGGACATGCATATTTTCCGTGAAAATACGGAGGATATTTATGCAGGTATAGAATGGGAAGCCGGAACACCGGAAGCTGAGAAGTTCTATCGTTTTTTGCATGATGAAATGGGAGTGGCTAAAGTGCGCTTTCCTGAAAGTTCTTCGTTTGGCGTGAAACCGGTATCCAAAGAAGGAACGGAACGTCTGGTACGTGCGGCATGTAAATATGCTTTGGAGCATGGCTTGCCGTCAGTGACGTTGGTGCATAAAGGAAATATCATGAAGTTTACTGAAGGCGGCTTCAAGAAATGGGGATATGAACTGGCGGAACGTGAATTCGGAGATGCCATTGCGTCAGGCAAGTTGGTGATAAAAGACTGCATAGCCGATGCATTCTTGCAGAATACGTTATTGATTCCCGAAGAATATTCGGTGGTGGCTACCTTGAATTTGAACGGAGATTACATCTCGGATCAGTTGGCTGCCATGGTAGGCGGTATCGGAATTGCTCCCGGAGCGAACATCAATTACAATACCGGTCATGCCATTTTTGAAGCAACTCACGGTACGGCTCCCAATATTGCCGGAAAGGATGTGGTGAATCCTTGTTCATTAATCCTCTCGGCTGTCATGATGTTGGAACATTTTGGCTGGAATAAGGCGGCGGAGCTGATAGTGAATGCCTTGGAATCCAGTTTTGGCGAGGGACGTGCCACACATGACCTTGCTCGTTTTATGCCCGGAGGTGTCTCGCTTGGCACGTCGGCATTTACAAAAGAAATAATAGAAAGAATAAACTCCTAAAAACTCACGGATATGAAGAAAGAATATATCATTTACAAACTCTCCGAGGAAATGAAGAATGCGACCCGGATTGAGAACGAATTGTTCAAGAGTTTGATGTAAAGCGCGGATTGCGTAACGAAGATGGCACCGGTGTTTTGGTAGGGTTGACCAAGATAGGCAATGTAGTAGGGTATGAACGTATTCCCGGCAGAGGATTGAAGCCGATTCCCGGCAAACTTTTCTATCGTGGGTATGATTTGGAAGATTTGGCACATAGTATCATTAAGGAGAAACGTTTTGGTTTTGAGGAGGTGGCTTATCTGTTATTGTCCGGTCATTTGCCTGACAAGGAAGAGTTGGCTTCTTTCTGTGAGTTGATTAATGACAATACTCCGTTGGAACAGAAGACCAAAATGAATATCATTGAGCTGGAGGGAAATAACATTATGAACATTCTGGCCCGTAGCGTGCTTGAAATGTACCGTTTTGACCCGCAGGCGGATGATACTTCGCGTGATAACCTGATGCGTCAGAGTATTGACTTGATATCCAAGTTCCCGACCATTATTGCATACGCTTATAACATGTTGCGCCATGCCACGTATGGTCGTTCGTTGCATATCCGTCATCCGCGTGAAAAACTGTCTATCGCAGAAAACTTCCTGTATATGTTAAAAAAGGATTATACGGAACTTGATGCGCGCACGCTTGATTTGCTGTTGGTACTTCAGGCTGAACACGGAGGTGGCAATAACTCTACTTTTACCGTCCGTGTAGTTTCATCCAGCCGCACGGATACTTATTCGGCCATCGCCGCAGGTATCGGTTCGTTGAAAGGTCCGCTTCATGGAGGGGCAAATATCCAAGTGGCGGATATGTTCCATCATTTGCAGGAAAACATCAAGGATTGGACGAATGTGGACGAAATTGATACTTACTTTACCCGTATGTTGAATAAGGAAGCGTATGATAAGACCGGTCTGATTTATGGTATCGGTCATGCGGTCTATACGATATCCGATCCTCGTGCCATCTTGTTGAAAGAATTGGCTCGTGATTTGGCAAAAGAAAAAGGAAAGGAGGAAGAATTTGCTTTTCTGGAGCTATTGGAGGAACGTGCCATTGCTATGTTCGGAAAGATTAAGAATAACGGCAAGACGGTGTCTAGCAATATCGATTTCTATTCAGGTTTCGTATATGAAATGATTGGTCTGCCACAGGAAATATTTACACCTTTGTTTGCGATGGCTCGTATCGTGGGTTGGTGCGCACACCGCAATGAGGAGCTGAATTTTGAAGGAAAACGTATTATTCGTCCGGCCTACAAGAATGTATTGGAAGAACTGGAATATGTGCCGTTGAAACAGAGATAATGATTTAGAGGCACCCGGTTTGCGATAAGCTTTGGTATGATTGTTTTAGCTGGGCGGCCATGCGGTCTGTATTGTTGTAAAGAAAAGTAAGATATCTTCGTGGACAAAGTAAGATATGTTCCCGGGCAAAGTAACACTACTTACCTGCCCTACGAAGATATCTTACTTTTTTCAGTGAGGTATGGCCGTTCATAATACTCTGTATAGAATACCTTGAAAAATCCTTCAAATCCTTCATTCTTCCCGCAAACGCCCTGTCCGTCGGCATTCCGGCTGAAGGATTGGACTCGGGAATCCTTCAGCCGGGGATTGGAATCCTTCAGCCGGACCGGTGTTCCTCCGATTCTTAGGGATTTGATTTTCCTGAAGGATATTTTCCGGCTGAAACATTTCACGATGCATATCCTTCAGCCGGAATGCCGATGGGCAGGGCGTTTGCGGAATGGCTGAAAGATCTGAAAGAAAAGTAAGGCGGTTCGGCATGTAGATGCCGTTATGGAAAAAACAACAGGTCAAATTTTAAAAAGCTCTTGTTCTTTCAATGAAAACGTCTTGTTCTTTTTTTTAAAGGCCTTGTTCTTTTCAGAAAAGAACAGGACGTTTGAAAGGTTAGTAACGTGTGGGCTGTAAGATTAGTAATGTTACAGGTGAAAGATTATATATCTTACAAGTGATACATATATGAAGTTCCAGTATATAAAAGATAAAGGGAAGGCAGGTACTACTGGTTTTTGCAATGTAGATACATCTCAGCCGGATTGGTTTATAAGGCAAACCTTTGGGGTGGAAATCAATGGAAAACCTGTACAAAATAGTACAGCCCTCTCTAAATAAAGCCTTCTCTGCGATAAAAATCGTATCCTTTCCTCGCAAAAAATCTCTTAATTGTTGCTTTCCTCTGATTTTTCCCTTAAATTTGTTAGTGACTTACTAAATTTAATACAGGGAGGAACGAGTATGGGACAACAGACTTTTGAATTTTTGTTATTAGCAATGTCCGCACTTGCGGTGATTGTATTTGTAGCCCTCTATTATGTACGTGCCGGTTATGGTATGTTCCACACCCCGAAATGGGGACTTTCAGTGAACAATAAATTAGGTTGGGTGCTGATGGAAGCACCTGTATTCCTTGTAATGCTTTATCTGTGGTGGAACAGCAGCGTGCGTTTTGATGCCGCTCCTTTCCTCTTTTTTCTTCTTTTTGAATTACATTATTTCCAGCGCTCTTTTATCTTCCCTTTCCTGATGAAAGGAAAGAGCCGGATGCCCCTTGCCATTATGTTGATGGGAGTGGTCTTTAATGTCCTGAACGGACTGATGCAGGGCGAATGGTTGTTCTATCTGGCTCCGGAAGGACTCTATACAGATGCCTGGCTCAGTACTTCTTCTTTTTGGCTTGGGGTTATTTTGTTCTTTATAGGGATGGGCATTAATCTACATTCCGACAGTGTGATCCGCCATTTACGTAAACCGGGCGATACACGCCATTATTTGCCGCAGAAGGGAATGTACCGATATGTCACTTCGGGCAACTATTTTGGCGAGTTGGTGGAATGGATAGGGTTTGCCGTACTCACTTGTTCGCCCGCTGCATGGGTGTTTGTGCTGTGGACGTTTGCTAATCTGGCTCCACGTGCCAATTCCATCCGTAACCGTTATCGGGAAGAGTTTGGTAAGGATGCGGTAGGAAAAAAGAAAAGAATGATTCCTTTTATTTATTGAATTTGAATAGTATATCGTTTCTGTTTCAGGAAATGATGAAAGCGAAACATAACATATGAATGATGAACTCTAAATTATTTACTCCCGCTTCTATCGGACCGCTGACTTTGCGTAACCGTACGATTCGTTCGGCTGCTTTTGAGAGTATGTGTCCGGGCAATGCTCCGTCCCGGCAATTGAAGGATTATCACTGCTCGGTGGCGGCAGGTGGAGTGGGAATGACTACTATTGCTTATGCAGCAGTTACACAGAGTGGCCTTTCTTTCGACAGGCAATTGTGGATGCGCTCTGAAATTATACCGGGATTAAGGGAAATAACCGATGCGGTTCATAAAGAAGGGGCTGCCGTAAGCATTCAGTTGGGACATTGTGGAAATATGTCGCACAAAAGTATTTGTGGGGTAACACCCATAGGAGCTTCTTCCGGTTTTAATCTTTATTCGCCTACTTTCGTGCGTGGCTTGCGCAAGGAGGAACTGCCGCAGATGGCAAAGGCATACGGTCAGTCGGTCAACTGGGCGCGTGAGGCCGGATTTGACGCGGTGGAGATACATGCGGGGCATGGCTATCTTATCAGTCAGTTTCTTTCACCTTACACCAATCATCGTAAAGACGAGTTCGGCGGCTCGTTGGAGAATCGTATGCGCTTTATGGATATGGTGATGGAGGAAGTGATGCGTGCCGCAGGGAATGACATGGCCGTTCTGGTAAAAACCAATATGCGTGACGGTTTTAAAGGAGGAATGGAAATAGATGAAGCTGTGCAGGTAGCGAAACGGTTGGTACAGGACGGGGCTCATGCGTTGGTGCTGAGTGGAGGTTTTGTAAGCAAAGCGCCTATGTATGTCATGCGGGGAGCGATGCCTATAAAAAGTATGACACATTATATGAACTGTTGGTGGCTGAAATATGGGGTGCGTATGGTAGGCAAATGGATGATTCCGACAGTACCTTTCAAAGAGGCTTATTTTTTGGAAGATGCATTGAGATTCAGAACAGAAATAAAGGAAATTCCGTTAGTATATGTGGGGGGGCTGGTATCTCGTGAAAAGATAGATGAGGTATTGGATGATGGTTTTGAATTTGTACAGATGGGAAGGGCGTTGCTGAATGAACCTGGTTTTGTGAATCGGTTGCGCACTGAAGAAAAGGCGCGTTGCAATTGCGGTCATAGTAATTATTGCATTGCGAGAATGTACACTATTGATATGGCATGCCACAAACATTTGGAAGAGAAATTGCCCCTTTGCTTGGAACGTGAAATAGAAAAATTAGAGAACCAATGAGTAAATTAGCCATAATAACCGGTGCCGATGGAGGAATGGGAACCGAAATAACCCGTGCGGTAGCACAGGCCGGTTATCATGTAATTATGTTGTGCTACACTCTTTTCAAAGGAGAGGAGCGTAAGAACCAGTTGATTTTGGAAACAGGCAATAAAGAGATAGAAGTCAGACAGGTTGACCTTTCTTCTATGGCTTCTGTGACTAATATCGCAGAAGATTTGTTGGGGCGTGGAAAACATATCGACTTACTGATGAACAATGCGGGAACCATGAGTTCCGGAGGTTTGATTACAACGGAGGATGGTTTGGAATATACGGTAGCCGTGAACTATGTGGCCCCTTTTTTACTGACCTTGAAATTATTACCTCTGATGGGGCAGGGAACCCGGATTGTGAACATGGTTTCTTGTACGTATTCCATAGGGAAGATTACTCCTGAATTTTTTGTTCGTGGAAAGAGAGGAAGTTTTTGGCGTATCCCTGTTTACAGCAATACAAAGTTGGCTTTGTGGCTTTTTACCCGTGAACTTTCTGAAAGGCTGAAAGCAGAGGGAATCACCGTCAATGCTGCCGATCCCGGTATTGTTTCTACCAATATCATCCGTATGGATATGTGGTTTGATCCGTTGACCGACATACTGTTCCGTCCTTGTATCCGTACTCCGAAGCAAGGAGCTGCGACAGCTGTCAGTTTGCTTTTGGATGAGCGATGGAAAGAAGTTACAGGACAGATGTTTGCTTCTTGCAAGCCTAAAAAAGTAAAGGATAAGTTTATGAATCATCCGCAGGCAAGACAGCTTTGGGCGGATACGAAAGCATATTTGGAGAAACTGAAATTGGAAGAGCCAATTGGCTGAGAATTCCTTTAAATACATAAAAGCCGTATCGTTACTCAAAAGTAGAGTGGATACGGCTTTTATGGTCGGTGAAGAGTGTCTGGTTTCGGATTGCAGTGTAGTTGAGGTTATTCTTTCTTGGCTGCTTGTTCTGCCAGCATCTGTTCACGGCTTTTACTTTGGGTTACAATATAAACTCCCGTGAATACCAGTGCCACAGCTATTCCTTTGGCAACACCGAAGGTTCCCATTCCTAACAAGATAGAGACACTGGTTCCTACAATAGGCTGCACATAGTTGTACATACTGATGACAGTAGGGCGCAATGTTTTCTGTCCGATCATCATCAGAATATAGGCAAGGAATGTTCCACCTACAATGACATAGGCTACACAGGCCCATGTGGAAGTGGAAATTTCGTGAAAATGTATGGTCGAGACCTCATGATAGGAAAATGGAATAAAGCAGATGGCTGCATAGGTAAACATCCATTTCATTAAAGTAAATATGTTGTATCTGCTGATCAGTCCTTTGAAAATAGCCAGATAGAATGAGAAACTGATTTGTGCCAACAGGCAAAGCAAATCTCCCGGAATACTTCCGCCTTTTCCATCTGTTGAGCCCTGGCTGCTCAGTATGAGTGTTAAAGCTCCGATGGAACCTAGAAAAATGCCAATCACTTTTTTCCCTGTAACCGGTTCTTTCAGATAAATGGCAGCGACAATCATAGTGGCGATAGGGGCTGTGGTTGTTACAATGGAAGCATCGATGGGGGAAGTCAGTGATAGTCCGAAAGTAAAACATCCCTGATTCAGGACGATACCCAACAATCCTGCAAAGAACAACATCATCAAGTCGTGCGGATTTACTTGTTCTTTAGGAGCGAAAATAGAAGCTATCCAAAAACAGATAGCACCTCCTGTCATTCGAAATGTAGCGAGGGAAAGGCCTGAAATACCGTTTTCTAACGCCGTTTTACCAATTGGGGACATTAATCCCCACATTATGGCAGCGCCTAGCAATGCCAAATGTCCTTTGTACTTTTGAATAGCCATTCTTTTTACCTTAAATAACAGTGCAAATGTAGGAGGTTTTTTTTATATTTTCTATCTTTGCTTACAAGTAAATCTATCAAAAATGAAAAAACAAGCTGATTATATAAAACGTATCGAGATAAAGCGGCTTTGGGGCCGTAAAGATATCTCATGGGAACTGCGTCCGGATGTCAATATTCTGAGCGGAGTGAATGGTATCGGCAAGAGCACTATCCTGAACAGATCTGTGAA
>CECF01040160.1_pt1 | contig 9945 bp, 12 predicted proteins | sample 554751 | NCBI WGS metagenome assembly CECF01 (sample SAMEA3182099, study PRJEB8094) | gut metagenome | biome: human; feature: gut; material: Stool; isolation source: human stools | place: Canada | collected 2012-06-12 | reverse complement strand
TCCCCCCTTTCTTTGTTGAAATAGTGTCAGACTTCTCTTCATGCAAGCAGCACAGGTTTCTTATTTTAAACATACAGGTTTTAAACATACAGGATATTATGGATGCAAAGAAAGTCAACGAGCTGAAGGCCGACAAAGGTCTCGTACTGGTGGAGTTTTATGCCTCGTGGTGTCCCCACTGCCAGCGCATGATGCCCGTCGTGGCCGATGTCAAGGCCCTTCTTGAAGGCACAGCCAATGTCTATCAGTTTGATATCGATGAAAACAACGGGCTCGCATCGGAGCTCGGCGTGGAGTCGATTCCCACATTCATCGTCTTCAAAGGGGGCGAGGAGATGTGGCGTGGATCTGGAGAGATGGAGGGCGACGCGCTCGTGCGCCACGTTCAGCAGTATGCCTGACATTCCTTCCATCCCGATAAGCGCCGCGTCTCCACGCGGCGCTATGTTTCAATATCCGCTAAACACTATCCGCTATGGCAGCCACCACTATATTTTCCGACTTCCTCAAGGCGCTTGAAGTGCCGCATACGGGCGACTATGCCGACAAGGCGTTCCGCAACATGAATTTCAAGTCGCTGTTCGGATTCTCGCGCCTGCTCAGCGCCTACGCCATTCCATGGGAGGCCGACGTGATAGCCGACAGGAGTCAGCTCGCCGTCATACCCACTCCTTATCTGGCCAAAGTTCCCGGCGGTTTCGTGATCGTGACAGATGTGGCCCGCGACGCATACGGCAAGCCGCAGACAGTAGACTATATATTCTACCACCGCCGCTATTCCCGCCCGTTCGTAGACTTCGAGTCGCTGGCCGACGGCACCGTGCTCCGTGCTTTCCCCACAAAGGATTCCGGCGAGCCCGACTACCGCCGCCACCACATCATGGAGATCGCCACCGAGGCGAAGAAATGGATTCTGCTGGCCTGCGTGCTCTTCCTTTTTACGTTCGGCATGATCTATTCGGGTATGTATGCGTATGTCTCGACGGTGCTGCTCACGGTGTTCACCCTCGCCGGCATCATGGTCTCCTTCATGCTCATCCAGAAATCGGCGCATATCCACAACCATGCCGCCGACAGGATGTGCGGGCTCATCAAGGAGCATGGCTGCGACACGGTGCTCAAGCAGAAGGCTTCGACATTCTTCGGCCTCTTCGGCTGGAGCGAGGTGGGAATGGCCTATTTCAGCATCACGCTGCTCGTGCTGCTTATCTTCCCCTCGCAGATACATCATCTCGCGTTGATCAACGCCTGCTGCGTACCGTTCTCCTTCTGGAGCGTGTGGTATCAGAAATACCGCGCCAAGAGCTGGTGTACGCTCTGCCTCACCGTGCAGTGCCTGCTCTGGTGCCAGTTCGGATGCTATCTGGCCGGCGGCTGGTGGCAGGGGCTCGACATCGACATCAACCTATTCCTCCTCGGCGCTGCATACGTGGCCGCATTGCTCGGGCTCAACCGCCTCATGCCGGCCCTGGAGCGCAAGACCGACGACTGACTTTCGACCGAAAATATCATCGCATGCTATGAAGACAATAGAAAACGTACAGCTGCCGGGGGCCAGGAAGCTCTCGCCGCTCGAGATGAACAAGATATATTTCGAGACAGGGCGTCACACGCCGCTCACCACGCCCTCGGGCGCCGATCCGGTGGTCAGGCCACGCTCATAACTCCGGCAGGTCGCCTTGAGATCTGCGATCTGCGTGAGCAGGCGCCCTATCTCCCTGTCGAGCCGGTCGAGCTCCGAGTCTACCCATCGGCGGTCGCGCAGACGTGATTCCATAGTGAAGGGATAGCTGACCAGGCTCTCCTCGATCTCGGCCCTTACGGCCGAGATTCTGTTTTCGAGACGCCGGCGTCTGGCGTCCTCGCCGCTTGGGGAGTGGTCTGAGACGCCGTATTCTCTGGCCACGTCCGCGTATATTTCCGACCCGGCGATATGTGGAGGCGTCGCTGTGTGGGTTCGCGCCTCCCAGTCGAGGTATTCTTTCTGCTTGAGGAGCATCCTCTCCCGAAGGGGAGCTACACGACGGGCTGCCTCTGTCGCTATGTCGGCGAATGAGCTTCCGGAATTGGCGGCGGCTGCTTTCTCGGCCTCGTTGCAGCAGATGTGCAGCTCTGTCGCCTCTATGGCGAGCGCGAGCAGACGAAGGTTTTTCGCTCCAAACAGCGCGACATAGCGGTTGTGGATGCTTCCGGCTTCCACTTTCTGCATCCGTTCCACCTTGGCAAGGAGTGTGGCCAGTTCTTCCTGGAGCGCTACGGTCGACTTGCTTTGGTCAGAGGGGGCGGAGTGTCGTGATTCAGTTGCTGACATTTCAGCGATGTCGCTATGTTATTTTGTTGCTTTGATAACTGTTGGAAATTTCTACGCAAAAATAATTACTGCGGAAGAGATTTCAAAATATTCTCCCGCGGAAAATAGTTAAAAAAAGTTTAGCAAAGCAATTGTAACGTTTGCTGAATCTGAAAGTTAACCCCTCTTGAAATGTTAAACGTTTTAATGTCCGGGGCCCTCGGCGGTCAGAAGAAGATGTAGGCCACGGCCACGGCGGCCACGGCTCCGGTGATGTCGGCGAGCAGGGCGTATCCGGCGGCATATCTTGTCTTCATCACGCCCACGGAGCCGAAGTAGACGGCGAGGATATAGAAGGTGGTGTCGGTCGAGCCTCTCACGGCGGCGGCGAGCTTGCTGACGAATGCGTCGGGGCCGTTGGCCTTCATCACGTCGAGCATCATGGCGCAGGAGCCGCTGCCGCTGAGTGGCTTCATAAGCATGGTGGGCAGCGCGCCCACCCATTGCGAGTCAAAGCCCAGGGCGTTGACTCCGCTCTCCACCCATCCTGTGAGCATGTCGAGCGCCCCGGAGGCCCTGAACATGCCGATGGCCACCAGAATCGCAACCAGGTAGGGGATAATCATCACCGCCGTCTTGAAGCCGTCTTTCGCTCCCTCGATGAAGGAGTCGTAGACGTTGAGCTTCTTTCTTATCCCGGCTATGATGAAGGCGATGATCACGCTGAAGAGTATGAAGTTGGCTCCGAAGGTGGAGTAGAGCTGCACCTTCTCGGCCGGTAGGCGCATGAAGAAGGAGGTGATGGCGGCCACGGCGAGGCCGATGCCCAGCAGCCAGCTCCATATCACGGCGTCCATCCTGATGCGCTGCCTGATGCAGAGCGCCGTGAGCCCCACGAGCGTGGCGATGGCGGTGGCTATCAGTATGGGGATGAAGACGTCGGTGGGATTGGCGGCGCCACCCTGGGCGCGATACATCATGATGCTGATGGGTATCAGGCAGAGCCCCGACGAGTTGAGCACGAGAAACATTATCATGGCGTCGGTGGCCGTGTCTTTCCTCGGGTTGAGCTTCTGCATCTCCTGCATGGCGCGGAGCCCCATGGGGGTGGCGGCGTTGTCGAGGCCCAGCATATTGGCGGAGATGTTCATGAAGATCGCGCCCATGGCCGGATGCCCCTTGGGGATTCCGGGGAAGAGACGTGAGAAGAAGGGGCTGATGAGGCGTCCGAAAAACTCGATGACGCCGGCCTTCTCTCCTATCTTCATGATGCCGAGCCAGAGGGTGAGCACTCCGGTGAGGCCGAGCGAGATCTCGAAGGCGAAGGCCGCCTGGGAGAAGGAGCTGTTCATGATGTCGGTCCACACGGCGAGGTCGCCGGTGGCGAGGCTTTTGCCGGCGGCGGTGAGGAAGGCTACGGCGAAGAATGCTATCCAGATCCAGTTGAGTGCCATGATGTAGTCGTTGGTCTTTAATCAGTCGGTGGGTAGGGAGTCGATGTCGCATTCGCCCGGCACGTAATGGTGTAGGGCGCCGCATTCGTGGAGGGTGTGGTCGATGATGAGGTGGCGGTTGGCCATTCCGGAGATCACCGACATCTCGTGGCTCACGAGCACGATTGTGCACCGTTGTGCTATCTGCTCCATGATGTTGTAGATCTGCCGCTCGAAACGTTTGTCGACGTATGACAGTGGCTCGTCGAGCATCAGCACCTCCGGGTCGGTCATAAGCGCCCTTCCGAGCAGGGTGCGCTGCAGCTGGCCTCCGGAGAGCTCGCCGATCTGCTTGTCGAGGTAGTCTCCGATGCCCATCAGCTCCACGATCTCTTCGTAGCGCTGTGCCGACCGGCCTCTCGCGTGCCTGGTGAGCGCCCCCGACCTGACGACCTCGGCCACGGAGATGGGGAAACGGGTGTCGATGTTGCTCTTCTGGGGCAGATAACCGATGGCGAGGCTTGATGTCGGCCTGCCTGCGGCATAGTATGTCACCGTGCCACGGGTGGGCTTCAGCAGCTTGAGCATCACTCGCAGGAAGGTGGTCTTGCCTCCTCCGTTGGGGCCGCTGAGCGCGATGAAGTCGCCCCGGCGGATGTCGAGGTTCACGTTCCTGAGCACTGCGCGGCAGTCGTAGACCACGCTGATGCATCTGGCGCTCATCAGCAGCTCGCCGACGGAGTGTGTGGAGTGTGGTTCGGTCATCGTTTGGATTGGCTCGGTCATTGTTCGGGATTTCTCCGCCCGGCGATGGCGGCGGCTGTCTTCCTCATCTCCTGAGGCCAGTTCTCGCTGTTGAGGCGCAGCTCCACGAGCGGCACTCCGATCTGGCGTGCGAGCTCGGCGGCCTGCTCCGGGTTGTGCTCCCTCTCGAAAAACATTACCGACGGATGGTGGCCTATGGCGTATGCGAGCCTTTCGGCCATCTGCGCCGGCGAGGGTTCCTTCCCCTCGCTCTCGATGGGAATCTGCTCCAGCCCGTAGTCGCGGGCGAAATAACTCAGCGAGGGGTGCTGGATGGCGAAAGCCCGGTTGCCCGAGGCCTTCAGCGTGGAGGCTATCTCCGCGTCGAGGGCGTCGAGGTTGCGCGTCAGCGAGTCGAGGCGCATCCTGTAGTACGACGCGCCCTCGGGGTCGATTGCCGAGAGCTCGCGGGTCATATTCGCGGCGATTGTCCGGGCGTTTCTCACGGAATTCCAGATATGGGGGTCGCCGTGGGAGTCGTCGGCGTGGGTGCCCTCGATGCGCTCGATGCCGGCGCTCACGTCGGCCACCCTCGCGCTGTCGCCCTTGGAAAGGTCCTTGAAGCGGGATGCCATCGACTCCTCGAAGCCCGGCGTGTTCATCTGGAAATAGGCGGCGCAGTCGCCGAGGCGGCGGAGCTCCGCCATCGTGGGGTCGTAGCTTTCGGGATTGGCTCCCGGCGGCAGCGTCACCGTCACGTCGCAGCGCTCTCCGGCCACCTTGCGCAGCAGATACGCCAGCGGGCCGTATGTCACGGCTATCGTGGGCTTGCCATCGTGTTTCGCCTCCTTGTTGCCGGCGTTGCCGCAGGCGGCCGCCGGGAGGAGCAGTGTCAGGAGAATAAGCCAGCCGACGGCCGGAAGCATCCATGATGCCGCCGGCCGCCGGTGAGTCGGTGTGTTATGTCTTGGGCTCATCGTCAGAATTTCCTGATGCCCATGATCTCCCTGACGTCGCGGAGTGTGTCGGCGGCGGCCGCGCGTGCGGCCTCGGCGCCGCGCCTCACCACCTTGGAGAGGTATTCGTCGTTGCTGCGTATGTCGAGGATGCGCTCGCGGATGGGGAGCGTCACCTTCAGCAGGTCTTCCGCCAGCTGCTTCTTCATGTCGCCGTAGCGGATGGAACAGTCGGCGTAGGCGTCGCGGAAGTGCTTCACGGTCTCCGGCTCGGAGACGAGGTTCATGAGTGTGAAGAGGTTCTCCACCGGCTGGCTCACGGGCTGGTTGGGCTCCTTGGGCCCCTCGTCGGTGACTGCCCTCATCACCTTCTTGCGTAGCGTCTTCTCGTCGTCGACGAGATAGATGCAGTTGCCCTCGCTCTTGCCCATCTTTCCCGAGCCGTCGAGGCCGGGCACCTTGAGCGCCTCGCCGCCGAAGTTGAAGTTGACGGGCTCTCCGAAGTAGTCGACGCCGTAGAAGGAGTTGAAGCGGCGTGCGAAGCGTCGTGTGAGCTCGAGGTGCTGCTCCTGGTCCTTGCCCACGGGCACGAAGTCGGCGTGGTGGATCAGGATGTCGACGGCCATGAGCGTGGGGTAGGTGAGGAGTCCGGCGTTGACGCGCTGGTTGGTCTGGTTGCCGATGATCTCCTTCTCCATCTCGTCGCCGTCGGAGGAGATGCCGAGGGCCTTGCGGGCCTTGTCCTTGAAGGAGGCGGTGCGCATGAGCTCTCCGATGCCCACGTGCATGTTCATCAGCAGATACATCTCGGCGATTTCGGGCACGTCGCTCTGCACATAGAGCACGTTCTTCTCGGGGTCGAGGCCTGCGGCGAGATACTCGGCGAGGATGTCCTTCACGTTCTCGTGGAGCATCCTGGGGTCGGGGTGTGTGGTGAGGGCGTGGAGGTCGGCCACGAAGTAGCGGCAGTCGTAGTCGTCCTGCATCCTTACGAACTTGCTCAGGGCGCCGAAGTAGTTGCCGAGGTGAAGGTTGCCGGTGGCGCGAATGCCGCTCAGCACGATTTTTTTATCTTTGTTGTCTGTATTCATGTCAAAACTGTTGAATTTTCTGCAAAATTAGCAAAAAAATCCATCATGAGTCAATATAAAGCGAAAAAGGGTACTGTTAACCGAGCTCGATTACCTCGGCGTCTCGCATGTCGGCGCCGTCGATGGTGAGCCTGACGAGCGTTCGCTTCTTCTGCCATCCCTGGAGGCCAGCGGCTCCGGGATTGATGTGGAGCGCTCCGGTCTCCCTGTCGAAGATGATCTTCAGCAGGTGGGAGTGGCCGTCCACCATGAGGTTGATGTGGCGGTCGGTGAGGAGCTTCTTCATGCCGGGCGCCCATCGGCCGGGATATCCGCCGATATGGGTGAGCAGCACGTTGACGTCTTCCACTCGGAAGATCTCGAGCTCGCGGCATCGGCGTCTCACGGCGCCGTGGTCTACGTTACCGGCCACGGCCCTGACCGGAGCGATCTCCTCGAGGCGCTCCAGCAGGGAGATGTCGCCGATGTCGCCGGCGTGCCATATCTCGTCGCAGTCCTTGAAATAGACGGCGTAGCGGTCGTCCCAGTGTGAGTGGGTGTCGCTGAGGATGCCGATCCTGGTCATAGCCAGACGGGGGCGAGATACTTGGCGAGGAGGTATCCGCCGCCGATGAGCCAGAGGTCGAGCCAGAAGGCGAGGATGAACGGCTTGGCGCCGGCCTTCTTGAACTTGTCGATGCTGGTCTCGGCGCCGAGTGCGGCCATAGCCATCGTGAGCAGGAAGGTGTCGATGTAGTTGATCACGTTGATCCACGACTCCGGCAGGATGTTGAGGGAGTTGAAGGCGATCACCACGAGGAATCCGACTGCAAACCAGGGTATGTTGATCTTTCCCTTCTCGCCGGAGGCCTCGGAGCCGGCTGTGCGTCGTGCGGCCCAGAAACCGAGGATGAGGAGCACCGGCACAAGAAGCATCACGCGGATCATCTTCACGATGATGGCGGAATTTGAGATGTCGGTGCCCATGGCGTTTCCGGCGCCGACGGCGTGGGCCACCTCATGCAGCGTCGAGCCCGCGAAGATGCCCATCTGCTCGGGGCCGAGGTCGAGGAGGCCGGAGCGGTAGGCCACCGGATAGAGGAACATCGAGATCGTGCCGAAGATTACTACGGTTGCCACGGCCACGGCTGTCTTGTAGGGCTGGGTGCGGATCGTCGACTCGGCGCCGAGCACGGCGGCCGCGCCGCAGATGCCGCTTCCCACGGATGTGAGCAGCGCGATGTCGCTGTCCATCTTCATGAGCTTGCCGAGGGCGATGCCGCCGAGGATGGTGACGGCCACTATTATGCTGTCGATCACGATGCCGGCCACGCCGACGGCGGCGATGTCCTGGAAAGTGAGCCGGAAGCCGTAGAGGATGATGCCGAGGCGCAGTATCTTCTTGGAGCAGAACTGTATGCCGGGCACCCATGTCTCGGGCAGGTTGTTGCGCAGGGAGTTGGCGTATATCATGCCGAGGATGATGCCGATGATCATCGGGCTGAACGATATGTCTTTGAATATCTGGGCGTCTCCGATGTAGAAGGCGGCGCAGGAGAAGAGCGCGATGAGGAGCACTCCGTGGAGCATGCTTATCCTCTGGTGGGTGAGTTTTGCCATTGGCTTTTCTTTTGGATTATAGTATGAGATTCTTTCAAATGATAACGTTTGCGTCATTGCAATTGTTGTGTCGGACTGCGGGTCGGGCGGCGTGGGGCATACGTCGGGCTACACCCATCTGAGCCTTCGGAGGATAATGAAGGCCACCGCCGTGAGGATGGCGGCGATGGCGATGATGATCCAGAAGGCGTATCTCACGCCGCCGAGCAGGATGTCGACGTTCATGCCGTAGAGCGAGGCCACGAAGGTGGGCACCATGAGCATTATCGAGAGCCCCGACATGCGCTTCATCACGCTGTTGACGTTGTTGGAGATGATGGAGGCGTAGGAGTTGAGGGTGCCCTCGAGGATGTCGCTGTAGATGGCCACCGTGGAGTCGGCCTGCCGGAACTCGATGTCTACGTCCTCCACGAGGTCGGCGTCGAGACGGTTGCCGAAGATCTTCTGTATCCTGTCGAGCACCATCATGTCGCCCTTTATGGAGGTATTGAAGAAGACGAGCGACTTCTGCAGCCGCATGAGCCATATGAGGTCGGAATTCTGGATCGACTTCTCAAGGTCTTTCTCGGCTCCGGTCACGTCGGAGGTCATGGTCCTGAGGTTTGAGAGATACCGGTAGGCCGTGCTGTAGAAGATGCGGAGTGTGAACTCGGCCACGTCGCCGACCTCGATGCATTTCTGCTTGGTGTGGCTGGCGAAGTCTGCGGTGAGCTCTGAGGGATGGCAGCAGAGTGTGATCACGCGGTGGCTGTCCTTGCTGATGACGCCGATAGGGACCGTGGCGTAGGGCATATCGCCGGCCCGGCACTCCACGGGGATGCGGAGGATGGTCATCATCCATTGGCCGTCGCGCTCTACGCGCGGCCGCTCGTCCTTGTCGGAGAGGTATTCGAGAAACATCTCCGGCACCCCCTCCTCGTCGGTGAGATATGTCCTGTCGCTGCTGTCGGGGTCCGTGATGTCGATCCATACCGCTTCCTCCGCAGAGGCCGCGGCCTTGAACCCGCCATCGCATTTGTAATATTTCCTCATATATCGTCGCGGCCGTTTTATCGGCGCCTACCTAATATAACATATCAGGGAGGCATTATCTTTTGGCGGAATTGTATTAAATTTGCAGCGGAAAAATAAAAAGGAATGAAAATGACCGACGACAGATTCGGGGTGTGTCCCGACCGGCGCCCGGAGGCGCAGGCCATCTGGGAGGAGATGAAGAGCGGGCGTCCATACGATGCCGCCAACCGTTATCTTACGGATATGCTGATGGCCGTGCGGGTGAAGACGCGGCGGTTCAACGACTGCATGCCCGACGACCGCGAGGGACTCGGCGCCGCCATCCGCGACATCCTGGGCGGCTGTGGCGAGCGCATACAGGTCAACCAGCCGTTCCGCTGCGACTACGGGGTCAACATCCGGGTGGGGGAGGACTTCTTCGCCAACTTCAACCTGACGGTGCTCGACGAGGGGGAGGTTGTGATCGGCGACAACGCGTTCATCGGCCCGAACGTGAGCATCTATACGGCGTGTCATCCTCTGGAGCCGGAAGAGCGCAACCGGTTGGTGGAGTGGTCGATGCCGGTCACGATCGGCCATAACGTGTGGATCGGCGGGAGCGTCACTATCCTGCCGGGCGTCACGATCGGCGACGACTGCGTGATCGGGGCCGGGTCGGTCGTGACTCGCGACATCCCGGCCGGGAGTGTAGCCGTAGGCAACCCGTGCCGGGTTATAAGAAGAGTGAAGAGTGAAGCGCCTTCGGCGAAGAGTCAAGAGTCAAGAGTGAAGGGTGAGGAGTGAAGGCGCTGGCGCGTAAGCCATTGGGAGTGGCGGCG
>CECF01067901.1_pt1 | contig 9956 bp, 6 predicted proteins | sample 554751 | NCBI WGS metagenome assembly CECF01 (sample SAMEA3182099, study PRJEB8094) | gut metagenome | biome: human; feature: gut; material: Stool; isolation source: human stools | place: Canada | collected 2012-06-12 | reverse complement strand
CTTTATAATTTCGGAAACGGTGTGCTGAGCGCAGTGGGAGATACAAAGAGGCCTCTTATATACCTGAGTATCTCAGGCATTATCAATATAGTGCTCAACCTGTTCTTTGTAATAGTATGCAGACTGGGAGTGATAGGAGTAGCCATCGCAAGCATCATAGCACAGTATATCTCAGCGGCTCTCATTATCAGGTTTCTCATGAAGACATACGGCAGCTACGGCCTGCGCATGAAGGATATAGCGATTGACAGGGATGCGGCAGCAGCAGTGCTTCGTATTGGAGTGCCGGCAGCGATACAGTACTCGCTCTTTGCCATAGCCAATATATGTATCCAGACATCCATCAACTCCTTCAGCCATGTGGTCGTGGAGGGCAATTCAGCCGCCACCAATGCGGATTCGCTCATCTATGACATGATGGCGGCATTTTACACCGCATGTACCAGCTTCATAGCGCAGAATCTGGGCGCGAGGAAAAAGGAAAGGGTGCTTAGGACATTTTTCATCACCCTGGCATACTCGTTTCTGATGGGACTGGTGCTTGGAGTGGCATTGTTTATATTCCAAAGACCGTTTCTTTTGCTCTTTACGAGTGATGATGCCGTGATACACTATGGACAAATCAGAATTGGTGTGATGGCATTCGTCTACTGTGTATCAGCCTTTATGGACAATGCCACAGCCGCCGCCAGGGGCATTGGAAAAAGCATCATGCCAACCATCATAGTTGTCATGGGATCTGTCGTATTCAGGATTATATGGCTGCTCACGGTGTTTGCATACTTTAAGACACTGCAGTCATTATACCTCATATACGTCATTTCGTGGACGCTCACCGCAATCGCCGGCAATATATACTTTGCGTATCACTATAGGAGAATTTAGCGGATAGCTATAATAAAACTGAATAGTAAGTAATAAAGAACAGCCAGACATATGTGAGAGATGTGCCCGGCTGTTTTTTACGTTTTTACACATTTTTTGCTTTTTTTGCCTGATTTGCAGGCTGTTCTGCAATTCACACCCTGAAAACTACATTTGGCGCCATTTGGGCAAAGTAAGGCACAAAATGTTGTATAATTAGTACTATCAATACAAGTATACGTGATATGAAAATAGATAACAAAGCACAGATACGAGGGAGGTACTGGAATATGAAGAAAAGTAGATTCGCAAAAAAGATGATGGCACTGATTCTTGCAGTAGTGACAGCAGTAACACTCATGCCGGTAAATGGATTTATGAGTAAGGTAAGTGCGGATGAGACAGAAAATGTAAAACCTGATTATTTGACTTTTACAGCGAAGGAAGCAGGGTCTACAATTATGTTTGCATGGAAAAATGGCTCTGATGTAATGTATAGTAAAGATGGTAGAAATAATTGGAATACATACACTGAGGGTACAGAAATTAAACTTGATAAGGTTGGAAGTACTGTAAGTTTTAAAGGAAAAAATGTTACTACTGATTTTTATGAACACTTTACAATGAACGGCATAATAGAAGCATCAGGCAGTGTTACCAGTTTAACAGATGGTGAAGGAAATAAAACTGATGTAAACCTTTCCGAGAACTGCTATCAATATATGTTTTATGAATGCACAAGCCTGACAACAGCGCCGGAATTGCCAGCATCAACATTACAACCATATTGTTATAACTCTATGTTTATGGGTTGTACAAGCCTGACAACGGCACCGGAATTGCCAGCAGAACAATTAGCAAAGTTATGTTACACCTATATGTTTTATAAATGTACAAGCCTGACAACAGCGCCAGAATTGCCAGTAAAACAATTAGCAAAGTTCTGTTACGACCATATGTTTTCTAAATGTACAAGTCTGACAACAGCGCCAGAATTGCCCGCAGAACAATTAGCAGAGAACTGTTATCAATCTATGTTTATGGGTTGTACAAGCCTGACAACAGCACCGGAATTGCCAGCAAAACAATTAGCATCGTATTGTTATGAATCTATGTTTAGTGGATGTACAAGCCTGAAAGAAGCGCCGGAATTGCCAGTAACAACATTAGCACCTTATTGTTATGCTTCTATGTTTAGTAAATGTACAGGACTTATAGAGGCTCCAAATCTGCCAGCAAAGACATTAGCAAGTAATTGTTATAAGCTAATGTTTGGCAATTGCACAACATTAAGAATTAGTACGAAGTTGGATGAACAACATTCTAAGAAATGGAATATTTCAAGTCAGGCAGACACGCAAAATATGTTTGGCGGATGTACTAAGGTCGATTTTGGAAATGGATCACATGAGGCAAAAGCAGGAGAGACATATTATACAGGATGCAATCATGAGTATAACAGTGTAAATGAATGTATTAAATGTCACTGGAGGAATGTCACTATAATCGATTCAGTGGATATGACGATCACTGCACCTGTTCCTGGTGTGGCATTTCCTACATCTGTAACTTGTAATACGACTGGGGTATCAGGATGCTCAGGCTTTAAATGGACTAAAGAAGATGGAACAGAAGTGAAAGCAGATGATAAAGTACAATATGGTGCCACATATTATGCTAATGTTACATTAACAAAAAGAGAAGGATATGGTTTTAGTGATACGGTAAAAATTACATGTAATGGGAAAGAGAACCCTAATGCAGTCCATAACATCACGGGGGAATCGCTAAATATAAAGATACCATTTTGGGTAAAGGCAAATCTTATTAGCATAACGCAGCCACAGTCAGTTCAGGCAAGCTATGGAGCTGAAAATTCAGCGGAGGGGTTGGGCTTGCCAGAAACTGTTAAAATTAAAACAGAGAGTTCAGATATTACATCAGCTCCTGTTACATGGGATTTTAAGAATGTGAAATATGATCCAAATAAGGATGATGAACAGAAATTTGAGGTTTCTGGAGAAATAACATTACCAGATACGGTGGTAAATAAAAATAATATACCTTTAAATGTAAAAGTGAATGTAACGGTATCGGCTGCAAAGAAAATAACATACACTGCAACAGGATATGATGGTACATACGATGGGAAAGTTCATGGTATTTCTGTAAATGTAACTGAACCAGCAGATGCAAAAGTGACTTATAGTTTCACAGGGGCAACGGGAATAAAAAATGAGTTCAAAGATGTATGTAATTATAAGGTTATGTATTTTATCAATGCAACAGGCTACAAACCTGTAGTTGGTACTTGCAATGTGGTTATACATCCTAAACAAATAACAGCAACAGTAAATGCAGACAGCAAAAATTATGATGGAACAACTATCACTAATGTGTCAGCATTAGTTGATACAGGAATAGAAGGAGAAAAACTCAGTATTTCCGGACTTACAGGTACATTTGATAACAAGAATGCAGGAAATGGTAAGATAGTAAATATTAATAGCAATAATGCTGTTATAACAGTTAATCCTTCATCAAATAATGGCACAAAGGCAGATAATTACATTATTTCTTATCCATCAAGTACCACTGCATCAATTAACCCTCGAAAACTTGAATTTTCATGGGAGACTAAATCAGAATTTATATTCGATGAAATGCAGCATGAGGTAAATGCAAAAATAACAAACCTGGTAGATGGCGAAAACGCAAATATCACATATAGTAATGATGGCAACAATGTCCATACAGCTACTAATCCAGGGCAATATACAGCAAAAGTAGAAAGCATTGATAATCCAAATTATACGTTAGACGGTTCAAATAATACTTACGAGTGGAGTATAAAAGAGTTTGTAACGGATGTAAGGGCTACTGTTTCTGGTAGTGTTAGAGACAATGGCTGGTTTACGTCAGGCACTGTTCAATTAAAGGCACCGGTGGGGTATAAAATACGCCTAAGCGATAATAAGTCAGGTTGGCAGGATACAGCGGAGTGTACATTAACTGATGGAAAAGATAAAATGGCAACATATCAGTTGATGGAGAGTTCTACAGGATATGTGACAAATCCTATAAGCATTGATCCTGTCAAAATAGACAGTACAACTCCAACAGGAACTATCAGCATAAAGGAAAACAAATTTACATCACTGCTCAATACAATTACATTTAAGCATTTTTTCAAGAATTCTGTTGATGTTAAATTTAATGCAGTAGATGAGACAAGTGGTGTGGCTAAGATTGAGTATGCATTGATTTCGAATGTCAAAGATCTGCAATCTGCTACATGGAAGGATATTACAGAGGCAAAGAAGATATCTTTAGCAGCACATACTAAGAAGGCTGTATATGCTCGACTGACAGATAATGCAGGAAATACAGCAGTCATTAATTCTGATGGTATTGTAGTTTACACTGATGCTGTAACAGAAGATACCGTATCTTCCGAAAGATTAAATGCAAAAGATACACCAACAAATATCTCAGTAAATCAAAACACTGTCGCAACAGTATTGTTTGACGGAAAAGATATTAAAGAAAATTTGAATGATGTGCTTATGATTAATAATTCAGACGGCAAAATTGTATTAAAGAAATCATTCTTAGAGACTTTGAGTGCAGGAGAACACAGGCTTACAATAGGCTATAATCCTTTTGGGGAGCAATATGTATCTGACAGTAATAATGATGCTCCGTCAGAGTCTGTTATAACAATACAAGTAAACAGATTGGCTGGAAGTGTCAGCGATATTGCAGATATTGGAAAAACATACGATGGAACAGCAGTAAGTGATCCGGAGTTTACAACAACAAATGCCAAGAGTGATAAAACTGTTACATATGAGTACAAACAAAAGGATGCAGCAGATGCTGAGTATTCAGAAGCTGTACCGGTAAATGCAGGCAGCTATACAGTAAGAATTACTGTTGCTGAGGATGATAATTATTCAAAAGCAGTGAGTACAAAAGACTTTATTATCACAAAGAAACCTGTAAATATCAAATGGTCAGATAATGAATTTACATATGATGGTAAAGCTCACAAAGCTCAGGCAGATGTTATTTCTGATGACATAGTTGGAAAAGACAAAGTAAGTGTCATAACAACTGGAGAGCAGACTAACGCAGGTAAGTACACAGCAACTGCAACAGGTGTTGATAATGCAAATTATGTGCTCAGCACAAAAGCTGACCGTACACATGATTTCAGCATTGCTAGAAAGCCAATTAAAGTAACAGCTGACAGTGTACAAAAACATGTAAATGCTGATGATCCTAAGTTTACTTATACAGTTGAAGCTAATGCACTGGTAACAGGAGATACACTTAAGGATATTACAGTTGAAAGAACAAAAGGAGAGGAATGTGGCAAGTACGATATCACTATTTCAGCAAAGGCTAATTCTAATCCTAACTACGAAATAACAACTGTTGACGGCAAATTAACAATTGCAGACCACACATATTCCGATACAACATACACATGGAGCGCTGACAACACAGAGTGTACAGCTGTAAGAAAGTGCACATTCTGCGACAAGACTGACACAGAGACAGCTAAATCAAAAGCAGAAGTGACACAGAATAGGAGCTGTACACTGCCGGAGCTCACAAAGTACACAGTAAGCTTCAAGAACGAAAACGGCACAGCTTTTAAAGCACAGATCAAGGAAAATGTGCAGACAAAAGAAGCAACAGGTCACAAGTGGGATGGCGGAGTACAGACCAAGGCTCCAACATACACAGACGATGGCGAGATGACATACACCTGTGAGTCATGTGGCGCTACAAAGACAGAAAACATAGAAAAGCTTAAACTCAACGAGTACGATATCCTTGAGGGGGCAGACACCACCCACGTGCTTAAAGTGGATGAATCTCATGCAATCCGTGTCAACTGTGAAGTAGAGTATTTCCTTGATGTTATGGTGGATGGAAAGAAAGTTGATCCGAAATACTATACAGTAAAGAGTGGTTCAACAATCATCACATTTACAAAGGAGTTTCTTGATTCACTCAGTGTTGGAGACCATGAAGTGAAGTTCTTATTCACAAACGGAACAGCCAAGGCAACTATTACAGTAGTTGAGAAGCAGACGGAAGAAACTAAGCCAGCCGACAATGATAAGACAGATATCAATAAACCTGCTGCATCACAGAAACCAGCACAGCAGACAGCAGCTTCGGCTAAAAAGGTAGCCATAAATCAGAAGAAAGCAATCAGAACAGACGATGATAATCCTGCAATGATGGTACTTATACTGATGCTTCTTGGCGGAGCAGGTGCAGTTGGATACAGCTTAAAGAGAAGAAAAGCTCAGTAGAATATGCTTAACAGCATAAAAAACACGCAATTCACTAACCTGTTAGTAAAATTTATCCTCAGAGGCAGCCGCGGTTTCGCGGCTGTCTCTTTTAAGCGTCATTTACGTTATTACGGCAAATTTGATAATGGGCTGATATTTTTTTAATTGCCATTTTGCGGTTTTAATGCTACAATCAAGCCAAAGCATTATATTTCTGTTGAGCGACACCACAGTACACATTTTCATCGGTGCGTATCACTTTGAAGAGGGCAGATAAAAAGTGAGACATTGTCAAAAGCAGTGGCTTATTACAAAGAAAAGGAAGGACGTGGTGCTATGAGTGAAGCAGTAAGAAAGTACGCAATGGAATATGCAAAAGAATATGCAAAAGAGTATGCAAAAGAGTATGGTGAGGAACAAAGAAGAGAAGGTATGAAGGCTGGAATTGAGACTGGAATTGAAACTGGCATTCAGACCGGACGACGTACAGAAATATTCTTATCGGTTCAGGATGGGGACTATTCGGTGAACAGGGGAGCTGAGAAGCTTGGAATGTCAGTGGATGAGTTTGAGAAATCAATGAGTGAGGCTGGCTACAGAGTGCCGGAGTTAGTGTAACACGTATATATACAATTAAAATCGAGGCATGTTTGGATATGGAAAATTCAAATGAAAAAGAAGACATGAGAGCACTTATTATGGTATTTGTAATATGGCTTTTGTTATGGTGTGTTGATAATAGACAGTATTTTTTTGAGTATCTGCCGCATCACTCAGATTATGAGATAGTGGCAGCATATAAAGCTTTTAATGGTGATATACGTCATGATATAATCAGGGTATATGTACCGGATAGGGATAACGCTATCGGATATATAAAGGCAGACTACACAGACAAAGAAGAAAAGCCTATATATGTAGGATACAGTAAGGAAAGGTCACCTCACGTTGTACGTAAAACACCGGCGCTTTCAAAAGGAATGATTTTAGCGGGAGGAATCATTCCGGCAGCAATAGTCCAATATTTTTTTAGAAAAAAGCATAAATAGTGTCCTTAGACACGCAGGAAATTTAGAGACCCTTCAGGATTGTCAGTGCCCTTCTCAAGCAGTGAGATGAGCTCAGAGATAGTCTGTTCGGTCTCTTCTTTTGTGGACGGAATCAGTGTATTGTCTAGCTTTACGACGAGCACAAGAAGCACAATCTCTGCAAGCGCATCAGGCTGTTGGCACACGATAAGTCCCTCAGCTGCTCCCTGCCTTATGATTTCACCGGTCACCGGCTTTAGCTCGGTAATCAGGTAATTGATGTATTTGTTGTGCAAAAATGCATTCTCCTGCACACCGTTTCCAGCATCGGACTGGATTTTTAAAAAGGCGGCAGAGGAGTTGCGGCATGCCTGAAATATCATCGCCATGCGCACAAACGGAGAGATATCGGTGCGCTTTGCAAGCTCCTTTGCGGTGGCAAGCGGCTCTTCGTAGCTTTTTGCCATAAGTGCATCAAAGATAGCTTCCTTTGATGAAAAATAATAATATATGCTACCCTTGCCTATCCCGGCTGTCTGGGCGATTTCGCTGACAGATATCTGGGATATTTTTTTTGTTTCTAAAAGGGTTCTTAGCGCTTCAAGTATCTTCTCGTATTTTTCCGAATTTGGTCTTGTGGAATGTGGCATAGTGGCTCCTCTTTTATCTGTAACGTACATTTGTAACTATTCAGTACAGAAATATGCGGTAGTGCATATTTCGTAAGAAAATGTATATTATGTAGGAGAATTATTTATATGAAAATTTTTCTGATTTATCTGCTTCTTATGAATATAGCAGGCTTTGCTGCCATGGGAATTGACAAGTATAAGGCTAAGGCACACGCATGGCGAATCCCTGAGAAGACATTATTTGGACTCAGTCTGCTGGGCGGAAGCGCTGGCACATGGGCAGGGATGTATGCCTTCAGGCACAAGACAAAGCACTGGTATTTTGTAAAGGGGATGCCTCTTATTTTCTTTATTCATGTGGTAATTGCGTGCGTTATCTACAGAAATTTTTATTAGAAGGCGTAATCATAAATGAGGGGCAAAATACTTTTTGACCCTTTAATCATTATATTATATTTAGGTAAAAAGTAACAAAAAACTGTGGCATATAAGTGTATAATTGTGTATAATAGATAACAGATAATAGATAATAGGTACAAAACCACTACACAACTATCAAGGAGGGCAAAATAATGTGGGCATATGAAAGTGTATTTTATCAGATTTATCCGTTAGGCTTCTGTGGAGCACCATTTGAGAATGATGGTGTTTTGGAGCACAGAATTTTGAAAGTGAATGACTGGATACCTCATATCAAAAAGCTTGGGGCAGATGCAATCTATTTTTCACCGGTGTTTGAATCTGATACACACGGATATAATACAAGGGATTATACAAAAATAGACACAAGGCTTGGCACAAACGAGGACTTCGCACAGGTCTGTGACAATCTGCACAAGGACGGCATAAAGGTAGTGCTGGATGGTGTGTTCAATCATGTGGGAAGAGGCTTCTGGGCGTTCCAGGATGTGCTTAAAAACAGAGAAAGCTCACCATATGTAAACTGGTTTGGCCGTATAGCCTTTGACGGCAACTCAAACTATAATGATGGATTGTGGTACGAGGGCTGGGAAGGCAATTACGACCTGGTCAAGCTTAATCTGAGAAATGAGGATGTAATACAGCATATCTTTTCAGCGATAAAGGGCTGGGTAGACGAGTTTGATATAGACGGTCTGAGACTTGATGTGGCATACTGCCTCGACCATGATTTCCTCAGAAGACTAAGGGAGTTCTGCGACTCACTAAAGCCGGATTTCTTCTTGGTGGGAGAGACACTGCATGGTGACTACAACCAGATTATGAATGATGCGATGCTTCACTCGGTAACGAACTATGAGTGCTATAAGGGTCTGTACTCGAGCTTTAATTCCATGAATATGTTTGAGATAAATCATTCGCTTCTCAGACAGTTCGGACCGGAGCAGTGGACGCTTTACAAGGGTAAGCACCTGTTGTCATTCGTGGATAATCATGATGTGACAAGAGTGGCAAGCATACTGACAAATGAAAAGCATCTGCCACTAATCTATGCACTTGCGTTTGGCATGCCGGGCATCCCTTGCGTGTACTATGGTAGTGAGTGGGGCGAGAAAGCAAAAAAAGAGGATGGTGACCCGGCACTTAGAGCATGCTTTGAAGCACCGCAGTACAATGAGCTGACTGAGTGGATTTCAAAGCTTGCAAAAGCAAAGAAGGAGTCAAAGGCACTATGCTACGGTAATTTCTATTCGGTAGTGCTCACAAACGGACAGTGTGTTTTCGGTCGAGAATGTGAGGGCGAAAAGGTATTCGTGTGCATCAATGCTGCTGACCAGCCGTTTTTCGCAGGCTTTGATATGGGAAAGGGCGAAGCAACAGACCTGATAACAGGAAAACAGGTTACATTAAACGGTGGCCTTGAGCTTCCGCCTTACAGTGCGTACTTTTTGAGATAACATTTATATGGACAATAAACAAAAAAAGAAAAGAAAAGAGCTCATATGTGCTGTCACAGCCGTAGTGGTACTTTACATGGCTATGGAGTCAATAGGCATCACATGCCCAATTAAGTTTATCACAGGAATATCATGTGCAGGCTGTGGCATGTCGAGGGCATGGCTTGCATTTTTACAGCTGGATATGGCAAAGGCATTTGCATATCATCCGCTTTTTTGGCTTGTGCCTATTACAGTAAT
>CECF01023877.1_pt1 | contig 9985 bp, 7 predicted proteins | sample 554751 | NCBI WGS metagenome assembly CECF01 (sample SAMEA3182099, study PRJEB8094) | gut metagenome | biome: human; feature: gut; material: Stool; isolation source: human stools | place: Canada | collected 2012-06-12 | reverse complement strand
TGTTTTTAAAAATGAAAAGTAATACTTTTGTGGTGATTTAATGCACGGCGACACGCGTAGGCTCCGGCCCGAACGCCCAAGCCGCGCCGATTATCCTACACAAACAGCTACACCGAAGGTTGAATATCATCCCTGACATACAGAAACCGGAGGCGGCCCGGCCGCCTCACAGACGAGACTAACAATTACCTATTTATAAACCAACACTTATGCAGATGAAAAAATTCATTACATTGTGTCTGTCGGCTGCCTTACTGGGCGGCGCCCTCTCAGCGGAGGCCGTCACCCCTAACGAGGCACGCGCGATGATCAAGGAAGGGAAAGCCCTCAAGCTGCGTCACAACGGCTTCAGAAGCACCCCCACCGGCATCAAGAACGCTCCCGGCACAACCGGCGTATCAAGAATCGACAACGGCAGGAACGTCAATCCTCTGGCGAAGAAGGCCCCGCAGCGCATCACTGCCGGCGGCTCCGAGATCTACGCCTGGAGCGTCTATGACGTCAACCAGACCCCTCCGGGCCTCTACCAGGTAGACGAGTCATCACTCAGCCTGATGTGGAACGACCCCTTCTACACCGACAATGAGTATACACTCTCATCGGGTTACCTCAAGGACGGCAAGATCTACGGCGCCGCCGTAGACACATTCTGGGGCATGATCTTCGCCTACACACAGGTAGTATGGGACTTCCAGACAGGCGAGGTGCTCTCGCAGGAGGAGCTCGACCTCAACACGATGCCCTACTTCGGGCGCATGGCCTACAATCCCGATGACGACTGCATCTACGGCACAGGCCTCTACGCTCCCTACGACGGGGGCGCCACACAGCTGCTCCTCAAGGCTCAGGCCGACGACTGGAGCCAGGTGGAGGTGCTCGCCGAGCTTTCCAACGAGTCTGCCCTCGGCGCAATGTGCTACAACGGCGTTGACGGCTGCCTCTATGGCGTGAACTCCAACGGCGAGTTCGTAAGAATCACCACCGAGGGCGAGATGACTCCTCTCTTCCCCTTAGGCCTCGAGAGCCTCGGCTTCAACCCCGGCTACTACTTCGGCCTCATCTACAGCCCGGTGGAGAACGTATTCTACGCCAACCCCAACGCGGAGACAACATCCTGGATCATCACCATCGACCCGGCATCGGAGAATGTAGCCATCCAGTATGAGCTCGCAGGCGGCAACCAGCTCGCCCAGATGTTCACCACCGACGAGGTCGTGACCGACCCGCTGAAGCCCGCGCGCCCCTCGCTGGTGCGCAACGTCTTCATGCAGGGCTCCACAAGCGGCTGGAACATCTACGAGATGCCGACCGAATTCGCTGACGGCTCACCCATCCAGGGCAACATCAAGTATACCGCCCTTCTCGACGGCGAGGTCTACAAGACAGGCAACGCCCGTCCCGGCCAGCAGGTACGCGTGGTCTACAGGAAGCTCAACGAGGGTCCCCGCAACTTCGGCATGTATGTCGACGTAGACGGCCACCAGAGCAACACCGTGGCCAAGAAGGTATGGATCGGCTTCGACACACCCGCAGCTCCCAAGAACGTGAAGATCGACGGCGACCAGCTCACATGGGACGCTGTCTACAGCAGTGAGAACGGCGGCTACGTCAACTACTCCGACGTGACCTACACCGTTTACTTCAACGGCGAGATCTTCGAGGGCATCAAGGGCACAAGCTGGACTCTCGACCTCCCCGAGGAGGGCGACCTGGCAGTGTATGACGCTATCGTGCTCGCATGCTACAGAGGCAGCGAGTCGGCCGGCACCCACTCCAACAGCGTGATCGTGGGCCAGCCCCTCACCCTCCCCTACGACATCGTGCCTACCGCCGAGCAGGCCGCCATCTGCTCCGTGGTCGACGCCAACCAGGACGGCATCAGCTGGACCTACAGCGCTGACAACGAGGCATTCCAGATGGGCTACTCGGCAGCCGGCGTAGAGAACGACGACTGGGTGATCCTTCCTCCGTTCAAACTCGAGAACGCCGGCAGGTATATCTCCATGGCATTCGACGTGGCAATCCGCTCCACCAACTATCCAGACGAGGAAATCGCCGTATATCTCGGCACATCCAACGATCCCGAGTCGATGACACAGTGCCTCGTAGAGCCCTTCCAGCCCATGGACGGCGAGAGCAACGCCTTCCAGAACATCAACACCATCTTCAAGTGTGAGCAGGCCGGCACATACTACCTCGGCTTCCGCTGCACATCCGCTCCCGACCAGATGGGTCTTCTCCTGAAGAACATCATCGTCGAGGACAACAACATCACCGACGAGTCTCCCGCAGCCGTGACCAACCTCGAGGCTGACGCAGCCGAGGAGGGTGAGCTCTCAGCCACCATCGGCTTCAACATGCCTTCCAAGGATATGCTCGGCAACGACCTCGCATCCGACGCAGAGCTCGTGGCTACCGTGACATCTCCCGCAGAGACCAAGACAGTGAAGGGCGCTCCCGGCAGCCGCCAGAGCCTCGACATCACTACCGTGCAGAGCATGAACCAGATCTCCGTCTATGTTTCGCAGGGCGCACTCAACAGCCCGAAGGAGTCCATCGACGTCTACACCGGCGTTTACGCCCCTGCAACTCCCCAGATCACTTCCGTGACTGTAGCCGACGACATGTCGAGCATGACAATCGAATGGGATCCCGTAACCGAGGCAGACGAGCCCGGAGGATACGTGGGCGACAACATCACCTACTCCACCTATCAGGGCGTTGAGTCCATCTTCGGCACAATGTGGTATGAGCTCGAAAGCGGCATCACAGATTGCAGCTACACCTACTACGTAGAGGAAGGCGCTCCCATGGCGCTCGCAGCAATCGGCGTGGCATCGTTCAACGAGGCCGGCAGCACCGGCTACCTGACCTACGGCCAGGGCCTCGTGGGCACAGCCTACACTCTCCCGATCGAGAACGACTTCACAGCCGGCGAGCTCGCTATCTCGCCCTGGATGTTCTACCGTCCGACAGAGGACTTCACAGGCTCATGGGGCTGGATTGAGGACCTCACACCGTTCGGCTATGAGGCAGGCCTCTACGCCCTCGGCGCTACCGGCGACGTGGGTGCTAAGGCAGGTATCTCCATCCCGCGCTTCTCGACAAAGGACGTTGAAAACGCAACTGTTGTCCTCCACTTCTACGCTGACTGCAAGGTGACACTCGACGCCATGTGGGTAGGCCAGGGCGATGCGGAGAACATCCAGCTCGGCGAATTCAACGGCGATAACAGCCCTCGCGAAATCGAGGTATCGCTCCCGACCGAACTCCTCGGCAAGGACTGGGTACAGGTCAACATCATCTGCGAATTCACAGGTGAGGCCCAGACATTCGCGATGACATACGTAGGCGTGACCGACCAGGCTCCGCAGGGCGGCACGGTATCCGTAGGCAACGTGAAGGCCTCCACCGGCATCTTCGGCGGCAAGGGCATGATCACTGTCCAGGGTCTTGAGGGCTCCAACGTGACCATCTCCAACGTGAACGGCGCAGTGGTTGCCAACGGCGTAGCACGCTCCAACAACGCCGTCTACACTCTCGACAAGGGTGTATACGTAGTGAAGGCAGGTAAGAAAGAGGCCAAGGTGATTGTTCGCTAAGCCACTTCCCTACTCCCCATAATCAGAAAGGCGCCTACGGGCGCCTTTCTTTTTTATTGCATACTGATGAAAATTGAGTAACTTTGCAGCGTGGAAGACAATCATGAAACAACGGCGCCCCGGCGGCTCACGCTGCGCAAGGAGGAGAAGCTCCGCCACCGCTCCCTCGTGTCGCCCCTCTTCACGGAGGGGAAGAGCCTCTATGCCTACCCGCTGCGCCTCCAGGTCAGGAGGGTGACGCCCGAGAGGCTGGAGGCATCCTTCCGCGACGCGCCGCCACCGGGCATCGGCCCGCTGCAGATGCTCGTCACCGTACCGAAGAAGAAGCGGCGCCACGCCGTCGACCGCGTGCTTATGCGCCGCCGCATCCGCGAGGCATACCGGCTGCAGCGCCTGCCGCTCAAGGAGCTGGCCGCGGCCGATCCCGACACGGCGACGCTCTCGCTCGCCTTCATATACCTCGCCGCCGACAACGCCCCCTACGCCACCATCGCCCGCAGCATGGAGATCCTGCTCCGCAAAGCCGCGAAGCTCCTAAGTTGATTTGTAGTGGGGATGGTGGCTGAGGAGCTCGCGGCGCAGACCCCCGCGGTCGAGATGCAGGTAGATCTCCGTGGTCTGTATCGACTCGTGGCCCAGCATCTCCTGGATGGCCCTCAGATTGGCGCCCCCCTCCAGCAGATGGGTGGCGAATGAATGGCGCAGCGTGTGCGGGCTCACCGTCTTCGTGATGCCGGCCGCCCGCGCGAGGTCGCGGATGATATAGAACACCATCACCCTCGTCAGCGGCCTGCCGCGACGGTTTAGGAAAAGTATGTCGCTCCCCTCCGGCTTTATGTCGAGACGCGCCCGCTGCGGCAGGTATAGCTCGATGAGCGCCACCGACGCCGGCGACAGCGGCACCATGCGCTGCTTGCTTCCCTTACCCTCAACAATCACCACACCCTCCTCGAGGCCGAGCAGCGACAGACGCAGGCCCACGAGCTCGCTGACGCGGAGCCCGCTGCCGTAAAGGGTCTCGATGATGGCCTGGTTGCGCGTGCTCTCCTCCTTGCCGGGGTCGATGGCGCGGATCATGTCGTCGATCTCCTCCACCGTGAGCACGTCGGGGATATGGCGCTCGAGGCGCGGCGCCTCGAGAAGGGCCGCCGGGTCGCCCTCTATGATCTTCTCCAGACGCAGGTAGCGGAAGAAGGCGCGTACGCCGCTGAGCAGCCGCGCCATAGTGCGCGGCGCCACATCGGTGAGGGCCACCTCGCGCATGAATTCGTGGAGCAAGGCGGCATCGACCTCCGTGAGGGGTGTCTGCCGCTCCTCGAGGAAACCGATGAGATGGCCGATATCGACACTGTAGGCCTCGAGAGTATTGTCGGCGAGTCCGCGCTCCAGCGAGAGATAGGCGAGGAAATCCCCGCGCAGCCTCCGCATATCGCCGAGCGCCCCGCCCCGTTGTATATCCATAACAATTCAATACCTGTTGCCGGAACCTTGCTTCGCAAAGGCGGCGAGACGCCGCCACTCCCATTCCTCACCCTTCACGACTCCTGACTAATTAATCTTTAATCTTTAATCTTTAATCTTTAATCTTTAATCTTTAATCTTCAATCTTTAAAGAACAAGGTAATGCACCGGCGCCATCTCGTAGCGGGGAATGATGATCGACCAGCGCCGCCCCTCCAGCCACACCCCGTCGCCATTCGCCTTGAAACAGGCCTCGAGGGTAGCATGGTCCACATCATCGTGGCAGGCCATGACCGGGATGCGGTATCTGATGGCTCCCTCCATCGCCTCGCCGCTGCTCTTGAGATACGCCACTATGAGGTCGGCATCCCTGGGCTCTTCGGGATATAGCGCGTCTCTGTAGACGGCGCTGGCTGCATCCTCCAGAGCATACGGCACCCTCACATCGAGATAGACGTCTCTGGTGTTGAGGAAGGCGCAGAGACGCAGCAGCAGGCAGCCGTCCTTGATGTCGCGCCGCACGGCCTCCGGCCTTGAGTATTCACGGGCGGTCTTCTCCACCTCGGCATAGCCGTAGTAGGTGACGCCTCTGGGATTAAGCACCGTCATGACGAGCTTATAGGCATACGGGGAATGCACGCCGAAGCCGTGGGTGTGGCGCCAGCGCAGGTAGTACTCCGCGAGCCGACTGAATAAGGAGCTCATCTCTCCTCCTTTCTGCCACGGGGGCGTATGAGGGACAACGCGACCCAGACAAGGGCCACGCCACACAGCACATAGATGAGCACTACCGAGACGGTGGCCGCCGTGTTGGTGGTGCGCACCGACTGCGGGTCGAAGGCCATCACCACCTCATGGCTGCCGGCAGGCAGCTTAATGGCGCGGAGCACGTAGTCGACCCTGCCGACGGGCACCGTCTTGCCGTCGACGGTGGCCGTCCATCCCCACGGGAAATAGACCTCGCTGAAGACGGCGAGACCGCCGCGGGCGCTCTTCGACTTATACGAGAGGCGGTTGGGGGCGTAATGCGTCAGCCATATGGAGTCGCCCGGCTGACGGGGCGACGTCCCGGCGCCGAGCACCTTGCTGAACGCCCGGTCGGCCACGGCCACGCGCCCGGGAGTGAGCGTGTCGAGCGCTGCCATCTCGGCGTCGGCGCCGTCGACGTAGAAGAGGGAGTCGACAAACCATGCGTTGCCGAGGGCCCCGGGATTGAGCTGATACTCCTCGCCGTTGAGGAAATATTTGGCGTTGAGCATGTCGAGCACGTTGAGGTTGGGGGTCTGCGAGAGCTGGCGTGTTATGAGGTCGTTGTAGCGGGTGAGCTTGGCGGCGTGATAGCCGCCGATCGTCTTATGGAAATAGGAGGAGCGGGCGTCGGAGAAGCCGCCGATGTCCATCACGCGGTAGTAGGAGGTGTCGGCGAGGATGGCGCGGTCGGCGTCGGTCATGCGGAAGCTCTCCTCCATGGGGGCCGGAGCGGTGAAGCTGGCGGTGTCGACGTAGCGCTTGCCCACGGGATAGAGGTCGATGATCACCACGCCGGCGAGGGCGCAGGCGAAGAGGGCCTTGTTGCGGAAGGCGCCCTTGAGATAGAGCAGCGTGACGCCGGCGCCGAGCAGGATGAAGATGAGCGAGCGGAGGCAGTCGGCGCTGACGAGGCTGAGACGCGTCTCGCGCACGGCGTTGATGACGCCGGCATACTGCGGATTGCCGAAGAGGCCCATCTGCGACAGCTGTTCGGTCTCCATGGCGGAGAAGGGGGAGCCGAAGACTGAGGGAGAGAGCCACCCCGCGAGGCAGATGAGGGCGCCAAGGCCGGCCACGCTGTATAGAGTCCACTTATAACGGCTGAGGAAGTCGGGGGTCTCCATCATCTTGCGCACGCACATCACGGCGAGCAGCGGCACGGTGAACTCCACGACCACGAGGATGCTGGCCACGGCGCGGAAGCGGTTGTAGCCTGGGAAGTTGTCGATGAAGAAGTCGGTGAGCGGGGCGAAGTTATGTCCCCAGGAGAGGGCGAGAGCGAGCACCGAGGCGGCGAAGAGGGCCCATTTCATGGGGCCTTCCACCACGAAGAGGGCCAGTACGGCGAGCACGAGCACGAAGGCGCCGACATAGACGGGCCCGTTGGTCATCGGCTGGTCGCCGAAATACTGCGGGAACTGGCCGATAAACTGGCGCTCCTCCATCGAGAGGGGAAGCTCGTCGGCCTTCGCTGTCTGGTCGACGCCGAGCAGACTGTTCTCGCCGGCCACGGGCTTGATGGTGGCGCCCCCCTTCACGTTGGGCACCAGCAGGGAGAACGACTCGTCGAGGCCGTAGCTCCAGGCGGTGATCGCCTGGCGGTCCATGCCGCCGGTGTCGGAGCCGGCGCCCTGCGCCGGCGTCAGGTCGGTGGCGCGGCCGCGCACCGTCTCGCGGGCATACTCGTAGCTGTTGTAGAGGCTGGGCGAATTGGCGGCCACGGCGAGGCAGCCGGCGAAGACCACGCAGAGCGTGGCGAGGACCCAGACCTTAAGCTTATGCGCCTTCCAGGCTGTCCATAGCCAGGCGAGCATCATGAGGACCACAACCATCATGAAATAGTATGACATCTGGGGATGGTTGCTCATGAGCTGGAGCGCTCCGAAGAGGGAGGCCACCGCCATGCCGGCGAGGTAGCGCCCCCGGTAGCAGAGCGCGATGCCGCCGATGGTGGGCGGGATATAGGCGAGGGTGACGAATTTCCAGATGTGCCCGGCGCCTATGATGATGATGAAGTAGGACGAGAAGCCCCAGGCCAGGGAGGCGAAGAGGGCGTTATACCACTTGAACTTCAGGCAGAGGCACATGATGAAGAAGCCGAGCATCATCGAGAAGAGGAGGTTGGCCGGCGAGGGAAGCCAGAGGCCGAAGGCCTTCCCCACCCAGTCGAGGGCCCTGTTGGCCGGATAAGACGGGGCGATCTGGAAATTGGGCATTCCGGAGAAGAGGGAGTTGGTCCAGCGGGTGGTCTCGCCGGTCTCTTCATGAAACAGCTTACCCTCCTGGCCGTTGGCCAGGCCCTGCATGATATCGTGCTGCCGGAGCACATTGCCCTCGACATCATCGGGATAGAAAAACAAAAAGGCCACTACTGCCAGAAGCAGAGCAGCCAATACGGTGTAGACGACGTTGCGTTTCATTTATTGTCGATTTTGATCTGAATCTGCCGGTTGAGACTCTGCTCGAGAGAGATGAGGGTCTCGGTCTCGGTGACGCCGGGGATGTGCTGGATGCGGTCGTTGAGCAGCTCCATGAGGTGCTGGTTGTCCTGGGCATACACCTTGATGAGCATGGAGTAGGGGCCTGTGGTGAAATGGCACTCCACGACTTCGGGGATGTTCTCGAGCTCACGCACCACCTCGCGATACATGGAACCCTTCTCGAGACGGACGCCCACGTATGTGCAGGTGTTGTAGCCGAGGGTCTTGGGGTTGACGTTGTAGCCCGAGCCGGTGATGACCTTGAGGTCGATGAGGCGCTGGATGCGCTGGTGGATGGCGGCACGCGACACGCCGCACTCGATGGCGACGTCTTTCGACGCGATGCGCGCGTTCTTCATTATGATGTTAAGGATTTTCTTGTCGAGGTTGTCGATACGGTCCATGATTCAAGGTTAAAGATGAGGTTGATGTTAAAACGGTTATTATGGGTATATGGAGGAAGAAATGGCACAAGTCCATTTTTTGTGACGCAAATTTATAAAACAATACCGAAATATGCAAAAATGCGCATAAAAAAATGGCAATAAGCATCGTTTTCCCGACATTTGCAACCTTTGCATCTGTGCGGAGGGTCAGTCGAGGGGGAAAGTCACCTCCTTGAAGGCGTAGGCGCGCGAGGAGCCGTCGGCGAGGCGCAGGGTGAGGGTGCCGTCGGGAGCTATCCCGTGGATGGAGGCGCGGATGCGGCTCTTTTCCCGGCAGTCGACAAACGGCCACTCGCCGGCGCCGCGCCAGAGGCGCGACATATAGAGCGAGTGGAGGGCGTCGAAGTCGCGGCGCTCGAGCTGCGCGAGCCTCGCCTCCATGGCGTCGGCCACACGCGCGCAGACCTCCTCAAGCGGAAACGGATGCCCCGCAAGCGCGGCCATCGACACCGGGTTGGGGGCGTCGCTGTGAAACACGAGCTGGTTGACGTTGAGCCCCACGCCGATGACGGTGTGGCTGATCGCGGCGCCGAGCAGTGCGTGCTCGATGAGGATGCCGCAGATCTTGAGGTCGCCGGCATAGATGTCGTTGGGCCATTTCACGGAGGCGCGGATGCCGAATGAGCCGAGCGTGTCGCAGACGGCGAGGGCCACGGCCTCGGAGAGCATGAACTGCTCGCGCGGGGCTATGGCCAGGGGATGATAGAGCACGCTGAAGGTGAGGTTGCTCCCGGGCTCAGACTCCCATGAGTTGCCGCGCTGGCCGCGTCCGGCGGTCTGGCGCCGGGCCGCCACCATCAGCGTGCCGGCCACGGCCGGGGCCTCGCGCCGCAGCCAGCTGTTGGTGGAGTCGACCTCCTCGAGCCATTCCACCCTCATGGCAGCGTGATCCTGCGTGAGCCGCCGGGCATCTCCTCGATGGTCACTTCCACGGCGTCGGGTGGCAGCAGCGGGCCGATGCGCTCCGGCCACTCTATGAAGCAGGGGCGCCCGCTGTAGAAATAATCCTCCACGCCGATGTCGAGCGCCTCCTGCGGCGACCCGAGACGGTAGAAGTCGAAATGATACACGGGAAGGCCGTCGGCATCGAGATACTCGTTGACGATGCTGAACGTGGGGCTGGCGGCCTCCTCGCGGCATCCCAGCCGCCGGCACACCTCGGCGATGAAGGTGGTCTTCCCGGCCCCCATAGAGCCCCGGAAGGCGAAGACGCCACGCGCTCCCGTGGCCTCCACAAAACGGCGGG
>CECF01035314.1_pt1 | contig 10057 bp, 10 predicted proteins | sample 554751 | NCBI WGS metagenome assembly CECF01 (sample SAMEA3182099, study PRJEB8094) | gut metagenome | biome: human; feature: gut; material: Stool; isolation source: human stools | place: Canada | collected 2012-06-12 | reverse complement strand
GTAGTAGAGATAAAGAATACAAGACAATTCTCTTGTTCCCTCTCGTTGTGCAAATTTACCATAAAATACTGATACTTACAAGCTAATTGGCATTTTTGATTAGGACAAAACTTATCTGTAAAATCTGATTGTAGTTTACATTCTTAACGGCGAACACACAATCATCAGTTTTTATATAATACCTTGTAAAGATACAACTTAATAACAAATTACACAAGATGTAGTATAACAAGGAGCGAAATGGCAATTGAGTGCGGTGTAACGCCAGATGCGATTAAATAGCAACGGAGGCGCGGCTCGGTGAGTCGCGCCTCCGGCTATAGGTGAAGGGGTGGGGTCAGCGGAGCTTCCACTCCACGCCGTTCTTGGTGTCTTTGATGTCGAAGCCGAGCTCTGCCATCTTGTTGCGGATGAGGTCGGAGGTCGCCCAGTCCTTGCTGGCCTTCGCGTTGCCGCGGATCTCCATCAGTAGGTCTACCGCTCCCTCGAGCGCCTTGCGTCCGTTGTCATTGTCGGCGGCGTCGGCCACCTTGATGCCGAGCAGGTCCACGAGGAAGACGTTGAAGAGGTGGCGCAGCGACGCCAGAGCCTCCGCATTGAGCTTCACATTGCCGTCGGCCGCCGAATTGATGATCTTCACAGCCTCGAAGAGCTGCGCGATCACCTGCGGCGTGTTGAGGTCATCGTCCATCGCCTCGTAGCAGGCAGTGAGGAAATCCGGAATCTCAACGGTCGTCTTCTCCGCCGGCAGCAGGTTCTGGAGGCGGCGGTAGCCGTCGAGAATCTTCTGCAGGGCCTTCTCCGCGGCCTGTAGCGCCTCGTTGGAGAAGTCCACCGTGCTGCGGTAGTGGGCCTGGAGGATGAAGAAGCGGATCACCATCGGCGCATACGCCTGCGTCAGAAGAGGATGGTCGCCGGTGTAGAACTGCTCGAGGGTGATGAAATTGTTGTAGCTCTTGCCCATCTTCTTGCCGTTGATGGTGATCATGTTGTTGTGGAGCCAGTATTTCACCGCCTCGTGTCCCTGTGCCGCCACGCTCTGCGCGATCTCGCACTCATGGTGGGGAAACATCAGGTCGAGACCGCCGCCGTGGATGTCGAAAGTGTCGCCAAGATACTTCTCGCCCATCGTGGAGCATTCGAGGTGCCAACCGGGAAAACCCTCGCTCCAGGGCGACGGCCAGTGCATGATGTGCTCCGGCGCCGCCTTCTTCCAGAGGGCGAAGTCGAGCGGGTTGCGCTTCTCGTCCTGGCCGTCGAGCGCGCGCGTGGCGCTGTTGAGCTCCTCGATATTGCGTCCCGACAGCTTGCCGTAGTGGTGGTCGCGGTTGTACTTCTCAACGTCGAAATAGACGGAGCCGCAGCTCTCGTAGGCGTAGCCCGACTCGAGGATCTTCTTCACATACTCGATCTGCTCGATGATGTGGCCCGAGGCATGGGGCTCGATGCTCGGCGGAAGCACATTGAGTGCCTCCATGTCGTGGTGGTAGCGGTTGAGATAAAACTGCACCACCTCCATCGGCTCAAGCTGCTCGAGTCGCGCCTTCTTGGCTATCTTGTCCTCGCCGGAGTCGGCGTCGTGCTCAAGATGCCCCACATCGGTTATATTCCTGACATAGCGCACCTTGAAGCCCAGATGCCTGAGATATCTGAACAGAATGTCGAAAGTGATGGCCGGGCGTGCATGGCCCAGATGGGCGTCGCCATACACGGTGGGGCCGCATACATACATCCCCACGCGCCCTTCGTGGAGGGGCTTGAAGGGCTGCTTGGTGCGTGTCAGCGAATTATAGAGTGTCAGGTGGTTGTCCATCTCTGCCGTCGTTTAGTTGTTGCTGGCCGAAGGCTTCTGTCCGCGGGGAGTGATCTCGCCGAACTGAGCCTCGTATTTGCGCACGTTGTCGGTGAGCGCGAACATCAGCTGCTTGGCGTTCTCCGGAGTCATGATCACGCGGCTCACCACCGGGGCCTGCGGCATGCCGGGAGCGGCGAAGATGAAGTCGATGAGGAACTCGTTGGGGCCGTGGCCGATCATCGCGAGGTTGCTGTATTTTCCGTCGGCTGTCTCCGGACGGAGCTGGATCTGAAGCTGGTTCTTGTCGTTCTTGTTTTCTGGTGTTGCCATTGTCTTATAGTTTTTGTTTTTGTGTCGGATAATTATGGTTTTCTCCGTGTCGGCCGCCCTATGCGGCCAATGGGGAAGCGAAGTTAATCAAAATCGCCGACATTTCAAAACTCGCCGTCACATTGTGTGTCCTCGGCCTCCTTGTTGTTGTCGATTATCCCGGTGATTCGGCCGTCGGCCATCATCACCGTGCGGTCGGCGATCGAGGCCACCGTAGGGTCGTGGGTCACTATCACGAAGGTCTGGCGGTGACGCTCGCGCAGTTCCGCGATTATCGAGCGTATCTCGTCGCGGTTGCGCGAGTCGAGGGCTCCCGTGGGCTCGTCGGCGAGCACCACCTCCGGGCCGTTGATGAGGGCCCGCGCTATGGCCGCGCGCTGCTTCTCGCCTCCCGACATCTCCGAGGGCTTGTGGTGCAGCCGGTCGCCGAGACCCAGCTCCTCCAGCCAGCGTGCCGCCTCCGCCATCGCCTCCTTGCGGCTCTTGCCGGCGATCAGCGCCGGCAGCGCCACATTCTCCTGCGCCGTGAACTCCGGCAGCAGCTGGTGGAACTGGAATACGAAGCCGATGTTGCGGTTGCGGAAAGCCGAGAGCTTCCTGTCGTTGAGCCCTTTAGTGTCGACGCCGTCATATCTCACGGTGCCGCTGTCGGGGGTGTCGAGGGTGCCGGCGATCTGGAGCAGGGTGGTCTTCCCGGCTCCCGAAGGGCCCACCACGGCCACTATCTCCCCGCGCTCCACAGTCATGCTGATGTCGTGGAGCACCGTCAGGCTGCCGTATGATTTGGTGATGTTTTCTAACTGGAGCATATCGTCATTGCATATTGGTGAGGGCGCATATCACGTGGCTGGCCAGCATGATGCCGAATATCGAGGGTATGGTGGCCAGCGTGCCGTAGGAGCTGCGCTTGTTGAGGGTGTTGTCAATCATCGTCAGCGAGTGGCTGCGGGGCCTCTCCGTCGAGGCCACCACCGGCAGCGGCATCTTCGGGCCGAGCTTGCGCAGCCCGGTGCGCACCGCCTTGGCGAGCCCGTCGTCGCGGGTCTCCCAGAGGTCGGTGTAGATGATTCTCGTCGGGTCGATGCGGCCTCCCGCACCCATCGACGAGATGATGCGTATGCCGTGGGTCTGGCAGTATTGGATCAGCCTGACCTTCGGAGCCACCGTGTCGATGGCGTCGACCACGAAGTCGGGCTTTGCCTCCTCTATCAGAGTGGCCACATTGACGGTGTCGATATACTGCACCAGGCTGCGGATCCTCGCCTCCGGGTTGATGTCGTGGAAGCGCTCCGCGAAGAGGAGCGCCTTGGGCTTGCCGAGGGTGGGGCGCAGGGCGATCAGCTGGCGGTTGAGGTTGCTGGGCGCCACCGTGTCGGCGTCGATGAGCGTCAGCTCACCCACGCCGCTCCGGGCGAGCATCTCGGCGGCATAGCCTCCCACGCCGCCAAGTCCCGCCACCATCACGCTGGCGCCGCGCAGCGCCTCCACCCCTTCGGGCCCTATGAGGCGCAGAGTGCGGTTGTCCCAGCGGTTGTCGCCATCCTCGAGGATGTCTGTCTCCCCGCTCATTCCGCAGGAAGCCATGACCCCTTGAAGCCTGTCTCCTCGATGGTCTTCACCACCTGGGCGGCAAGGGCTGAATCATCGGGCACCCCGTGCATCTCCAGCACCTTGTCGGCGTTGTCGAGGTCGAGGCTCCACTCCCTGTCGGGAAACTGCTGCTTCACTGCCTGTAGGATAGCGGCCTTGCAGCCGCCGCATTTTGCGTTTGTCTTGAATCTCATCTCTGTTTCTGTTTTATGTCTTGTTATTGATTATTCTGTCTCTTTTGTTTGGTGCCGAGCTTCAGCGAGGCCAGTCTCAGCGAGTTGGTCACCACACACACCGACGAGCACGCCATCGCCGCCGACGCTATCACCGGTGAGAGCATCACTCCCCACACCGGGTAGAGCGCTCCGGCTGCCACCGGTATGCCGATTACGTTGTAGATGAACGCCCAGAAGAGGTTTTCCTTGATGATCCTCAGCGTGGCGGCGGAGAGCTCCACGGCCTTCGGCAGGTCGGTGAGGCGAGCGGAGGCCAGCGTGAGCTGGGCGGTCTCTATGGCGATATCTGAGCCGCCGCCCATCGCTATTGACACGTCGGCGCGGGCGAGGGCCTGCGAGTCGTTGATGCCGTCGCCGGCCATCGCCGTCTTTTTCCCCTTGCCCTGAAGCTCCTCAATCACCCTCTCCTTGTCGCCGGGCATCATCCCCGCATATACGGTCTCTATACCGGCCTGACGCGCTATATGCCGCGCCGTGGCCTCGTTGTCGCCCGTAAGCAGCACTGTCTCTATGCCGAGCTTCCTCAGGCGCGCCACGGTCTCGGCGGCGTCTTCGCGGAGCGTGTCGGTCACTTTGAATATGGCCTCACCCTTTCCGTCGCGGCTCAACGCCACGACGCCGGCCCCTTCAGCAAGCCAACGCTCGATAGCCTCGCTCAGCCCCTTTGCATATCTCTCCGGCGCTGCCGCGAAGGCCGGCGAGCCTATCTTATACACGGCTCCATCGATTGTCGCTTCTATTCCTTTGCCCGGTATGTAGTTGAAGTCGGGAGAATCGGTCGCCGTTCCGCCTCCGTTGGCCTCACACCATTGCCTGATGGCCTCTGCCAGCGGATGGGCGCTATGGCTCTCGAGCATCTCGGCTACGGCTGTGAGCCGGGCGCGGTCGTCGGCGTTGTCGGTGGCGAAGATGACTTCTTCCACGGAGGGATGCCCCTCCGTAAGAGTGCCGGTCTTGTCGATGGCGAGCACGTCGATCTTCGACAGCTGCTCGAGCGCCGTGGCGTCCTTCACAAGTATCCCCTGACGGGCGCCGCGTCCGATGCCGACCATCACGGCGGTAGGCGTGGCGAGGCCGAGGGCGCAGGGACACGCTATCACGAGCACCGACACAGCGGCCAGGAGCCCCATGGCCAGATATGAGCTGCCGAAGCATAGCCAGATGATGAATGTGATCACCGAGATACCCATCACCGTAGGAACGAACACCGCGCTGATGCGGTCGACGAGGCGCTGCACCGGTGCTTTCGAGCCCTGTGCCTTCCTCACGCTCTCTATGATGCGGGCGAGCTCGGTGTCGGCGCCCACCTTTCTGGCTTCTACCGTGAGGCTGCCGTTGCAGTTGAGGGTGCCGGCCGTCACGCCGTCGCCGGGGCCTTTCTCGACTCCCACGGGCTCACCGGTGAGCATGCTCTCGTCTACGGTGGAGTGGCCCTCTGCCACCACGCCGTCGACCGGTATGCGCTCACCGGGGCGCACCATGATGCGGTCGCCTTTACGGATCAGTGCCACATCGGTCTCCCGGAACTCTCCGTCCTGCTCTACGAGCGCCGTGGTGGGCTGCAGGCCCATGAGGGCACGTAGCGCGCTCCCGGTGGAGTGGCGGGCGCGCAGCTCCATCAGCTTGCCGGTGAGCACGAAGGCTATGATCATCGCGCTCCCCTCGTAGTAGAGGTCGGCGTTCATGGCGCGTTCCTCCCAGAAGCCGGGCGCTATGGTGTTGAAGAGAGAGAAGAGGAAGCTCACGGCCGTGGAGACGGCCACGAGCGACTCCATGTTGGGGTGCCCTTTGAAGAGGGCGCGGGTGCCGGTGATGTAGTAGCGCCCGCCGCACACGGTCATGACGGCGAGAGCGAGCGCCATCATCACCCAGGGCGCCCCCGGGAAATGGATGTGGGCCATGCATATCACCGCGAGAGGGACGGTGAGAGCCCAGGCGAGAATCACCTTTTTCTTCATTCCCTCATAGAGCCTCAGCTCCTCCTTCTCACCGGCCTCCATGCTCTTGGCGGCGTCTTCCTCCACAATCATGGAGTATCCCTCCTTGTCGAGGGCCTCCTGCATCGCGGCGGGGGTGACGGCCTTGGGGCTCCACGTCACCTCCACGCTCTGGGTGGCGAAATTCACTTCCGCCTTCTCCACGCCCGGCATGCCGGAGAGCGTCTTGCCTACGGTGTCGGCACACACGGCACACATCATGCCTGTGACCGGAAATATCGCTGTCTTCAGCGTGTTATCTGCATTTTTATTCGCCATTCGCTGGGATATAGGTTATTGGCCCGTGGGCCGAGGTTTTTCACGAATCCGAGAGGCAGGTCTCCGTATGTCACGGCCACGAATCCCTTCGGAGTGCCGGCGGGCATCGCCGGCGTCTCCCGCCTGAGGTAGGCAAGCGCGTCATCGAGTCCGAGCTCCGCCGTGGGGAAGGCCTCGGGCCTCATGCCGAGGCTCAGGGCGAGTCGCGGCGATGGCGCGGGCTGCTTCCCCTTGAGAATCGCGGTCTCGATCCCCGCCGATAGGATGTTGACCTTGTCGGGCAGCGCCTCAAGCATGGCTGCCGTCTCGGGAGAAAGCGCGTAGATCCTGTCGCGTCGCCGGCGGAAGTCTGAGTGGCGGCTATCGGTCCATCCTTCGCATCCCGTGTTGGCGGCGGCCTCGAAGCCGTGGCAGTCGCGGCTCCGGCGACGGGCGCCCGATACGGGCTGCGCCTCTCCTGGCTTGCGCATCACGCTGACGAAGAGCCCTTCTCCATTAGTGAAGCCGGGTATGAATCTCATGCAGGGGATGTCTGTGTCGATGCCGGGCAGTATGCCCCACGAGCAGTCGAGCGGTATCTCCACCGGCTCCATGCCGTGTGTGTCCCGGAGATACCGGGCGTTCTCCTCGTCCTCCTCACGGTTGAAGGTGCATGTGGAATAGATGAGATAGCCTCCGGGCTTCAGGGCCTCTGCCGCCGTGTCGAGGATATCGCGCTGTAGTGCGGCGCATTGCCCCGTGAGCCGCGGGCTCCACTGGGCCACGGCCTCTGTCTCCTTACGCATCATCCCCTCGCCAGAGCAGGGTGCGTCGACGGCCACTATGTCGAAGAGCGGGGTGGAGAAGCGCTCAGCCGGCCCCTGACACACTATCGTGTCTGGATATCCCCATTTGGCCACGTTCTCTTCCAGGACCGAGGCTCTTGAAGCGACATATTCATTGGCCACCACCACGCTCCCTTCGGGCAGGGCATCGATCATCGCCGTGGTCTTGCCGCCGGGCGCGGCGCAGAGGTCAAGCACCCTCAGCTTCCCTCCAATGAGCGGGGTGAGATGGCTGATGATGTGCCGGTGGATCATCGACGATGCCTCCTGCACGTAATATGCCCCGGCATGCAGCAGCGGGTCGAGCGTGAAGCGCGGGCGCTCGGCGAGCCGGAGCCCGGTCTCACACCATTCCACCGGTGTCCCCCCGGCGCCCGTGGGGCATGCGGCAGGATTCTTGCGGCCATTGAGGCGTATCGACGTGACGGGCGCCTCTTCCATGGCGGCGAAATACCTTTCGGCCCGCGCCCCTAAAAGAGACACCATTCTCTCTCTGTATTGCGGAGGAAGTGTCATCTGATATATTTTTTTGCAAATTTAACAAAAAGACCCCTCTTTTTTATCTACCTTTGTGGAAATATTTTCTCACATGGCATTGACCCCCGCTCTATATCTCATACCCGTCAACATCAGCGACGAGCCGCTCTCCAATGTGCTTCCCGCAGGCAATATCAATATTGTCAGGGAGATAAGGCATTTTATAGTGGAAAACGTCCGCACGGCGCGGCGCTTCCTGAAGAAATGCGACCGCCGGATCGACATCGACACGCTCACTTTTCATGAGCTCAACGCCCACACCGACCTCACGGAGGTGTCGTCGTGGCTCGACCCCCTTCGTTCCGGCGAGCCTGTGGGCGTCATGAGCGAGGCGGGGTGTCCCGCCGTGGCCGATCCCGGTTCGCTCGCCGTGGCCATCGCGCATCGCGACGGCCTGAGGGTGATTCCCCTCGTGGGCCCCTCGAGCATCATCATGGCTCTCATGGGCTCCGGCTTCAATGGCCAGAGTTTCACCTTCCACGGCTATCTCCCCGTCGACGACGCCGCCCGGGCCAGGGCCCTCCGCGAGCTCGAGTCGCGTTCGCAGCGCGACGGCTCGACACATATCTTCATAGAGACTCCTTATAGAAACAACCGCATGATGCAGACGCTCACATCGGCTCTCAAGGGCGACACGATGGTGTGTGTGGCATGCGACGTCACAGATTCCGGGCGGGAGTCGATCATCACCATGTCGGTAGCCGACTGGAGGCGTGCCGTCTACGACTACACCAAGCGCCCGGCCATATTCCTGATTCACCGCGCGAAATGAGTAAGAAAAAGAATTACACCGACCTTGCCTCCCTTCCCTTCGAGGAGTTTGACGACGCTCCGGCGCCGGGCTTCGATGTGCCCGGGGAGGAGGGCCTGGGCGATTTCGAGTTTATCAGTGCCGCGCCCGCGGCTCCCGTCATGCCGCGCCCGGAAGCTCCGGCTCCTTCGGCCGGCTCCGATACCGGCGCTCCGGTGGTGAGGTATATGAGCTTCGGCTCCGGCTCCAGCGGCAACAGCTGCTACGTGGCTACGGAGCAGGGAGGCCTCATCATTGATGCAGGCGTGCGCGCCGACGTCATCGAGGCGCGTCTGAAAGCCTGCGGCGTGTCGATGGCCGACGTGAAGGGGATCCTGCTCACCCACGACCATTCCGACCATGTCAGGTATGTCTATACTCTGCTTCGCAACAACCGAAACCTCAAGCTCTTCTGCACCAACCGCGTGATCAACGGCATCATGCGGCGCCACAACATATCGCGGCGCCTGAAGGAGTATCACATGCCGATTTTCAAGGAGATTCCCTTCCGTCTCGCCGGCTTCGAGGTCACGGCCTTCGAGGTGAGCCACGACGGCTCCGACAATATGGGGTTCTCGCTGGAGACCGGGGGGGCGAGGTTTGTGATAGCCACCGACCTCGGTTCGGTGACGGAGCGTGCCCGACATTACATGAGCGGCGCCAACTGGCTCGTGGTGGAGGCCAACTATGACTCCGACATGCTGCGCCTCGGGCGATATCCCGAATACCTGAAGGCACGTATCCGCGCCGGCAACGGACACATGGACAATGTCGACACGGCGCGTTTCCTGCGCGAGATCATCAATCCCGCGTTGCGTCATATCTTCCTCTGCCATCTATCGCAAGACAACAACACCCCGGAGAAGGCCCTCGAGGCCGTGCTCGCCGAGCTGAACGCGGCAGGCGTCACCGTGGGTGGCGGCGACGAGACGCTGGCCGACAGGGCTGCCCAGGTGCAGCTCACGGCTCTCCCGCGCTTCGAGCCCACGAGGCTCTATGTCTTCAGGAATCCTTTGAAGTGATGATGATGTTGATGAGGGGCCCCTCCAGGCCGTTGGGGGCTATCCCGGCGCGTGTCTCCACGCGCATCCGGCCCCAGTCGAATACGTATTCCGCCGCCGAGGTCTCGTTGTCGGAGGTCACGTCTTCCTCCTCCACCTCATGGCGGTCGGCGAGGGTGCGGCCGAGGCTTTTGGCCAGATACTCCTCGAGCGCCCCCGGAAGAAGGTCGCCCAGATAGATGTTGCGCACCATGGCGGTGCGGCTGTCGACCACATCCACCTGCCAGATGCCGGGCGCACCCTGCACGTCGGTGTAGAGCGGACGTCCCTGCCCGTCGGTGAGCACACCCTCGTAGTCATATTCCGTCGAGTCGAGTTCCTCGCCCACGCGCAGCGCGTCGGCAAGGCTCCGTATGGTCATGGCTATGTCGTTGTCGGCATGATATTCTTCCTGTATGGCCTCCTGCTCTCCGGCTTCGTCCCGGTGCTGGCTCTGGCCACACGACACCGCGGCTGTCATGACTGCCGCTATCGCGGCGCCCGTGGCCATCGCACGCAGCGGATGCAGTGCCGGAATTTTCTTTTTGTGAGAATCCGTGGATTCCATATCGGAGATTCTGAAAATAATAGTGTTTCTATGCTTAGTTAACACTCTATAACAAAAAACGGTGCAAACTTACGACTTTTTCCCAATATTTT
>CECF01008786.1_pt1 | contig 10097 bp, 6 predicted proteins | sample 554751 | NCBI WGS metagenome assembly CECF01 (sample SAMEA3182099, study PRJEB8094) | gut metagenome | biome: human; feature: gut; material: Stool; isolation source: human stools | place: Canada | collected 2012-06-12 | reverse complement strand
CTTGACTCTTGACTCTTGACTCTTGACTCTTTAAAAAATATACTTATGAGAAAAACTGTCCTTACAGCAATTGCCGCCCTCCTCCTTTCCACGGGCTACACCCTGACGGCATCCATCCACCGCGTGAGCCCCGCTCCCGGAATCTCCGCCACCCTCTCTGCCGACGACGAGACCGAGCAGGAGCGCAAGGCCCGCGAGAAAGCCGAGAAAGAGCTCCGCAAGAAAGAGGAGAAAGAGCGTAAGGCCCGTGAGAAGGCCGAGAAAGAGCTCGCGAAGAAAAACAAGGAGCCGAAGACGGCCGACGAGATCATCGCCCTTCTCCAGGCCCTTGAATGGAAGAAACCCGCGCGGAGCGGCCTCGACGTCGACCGGTATTACGACAAGGCCGACGAGTTCTTCACCCTCCTCCGCACCGTGAGCGACAGCGTCACGATCTACCGTCCCGTGAAGGTGACCACCCCGAGCGGACGCGTCGAGGTGCTCCCCGTCGACAACACCGGCAAGTTCCGGAAGAAAGGCGAGGCCTTCGACCAGGCTCTCGAGACCGCCGGATACATGGTGTCGCTCACCACCCAGAGCGCCGTGCTCGCCGCCGAGACCCTCGCTCACTCGGTGCAGATAGCGCAGGACGCCATCCCGTTCGTGGGAAACAAAGACCGCAAGGCGGCCAACGTGCAGATCGCCAAGGCCACCAAGGCCTTCCCCCTGCTCAAGCAGCTGATGAACTCCCAGCGCAACATGGCGCAGCGGTATTTCCGTCCGAAGAACGTGGAGATCACCGACAGCGTCGACGAGGTGATCACCACCGAGGAGATCGACTTCATGGAGACCCAGGATATGACCGACGAGGAGCTCAACGCCTATATCGAGGCCGAGATGGCCGAATCATGATAATTCCAGACCATGGCGAAAGATTCACGACCGGCAGCGGCCCGACTCCTCTTACTGGGAGTTCTGGCGCCTCTGCTGGCCGTCTTTACGATGCCCGGCGCCCTTGCCGCTCCAGGGGGCGCCCCTGATGCCGCCGCCCTGGTGGCTCAGGCCCGCGCATGCCTTTACAGCAATCCTAAAGAGGCCTCGCGCCTCGCCGGAAAGGCGATTCAGATCTCCGACCTCGCCCGGCCCGACTCCACATGCCTCGCCGCCACTATCCTCTATGGCGAGGCAGAGCAGCTTCTCGGCAATTTCGACCTCAGCATACGGGTGCTGCACGACGCCGAGACTTTTGTCGACAAGTCTGACTCCCGCACCCTCGGCTGTCTCTACGCCCTCCAGGGCCGCGTGCTCGGCAAGCTCGGCGACTTCTCGCGCTCCTCAGAGCTCAACGACCGCGCCACCTCCATATTCCGTGCCCTCGGCGACTCAAGCGCCGTCGCGTGGTGCTACAACGAGCGCGGAATCATGCTGCTCAACACCGACCAGTTTGCCGTGGCCGAACACCTCTTCCGCCGGGCCCTCGACATAAACCGCCGGCTCCACGACCTCAAGGCCATAGCGAGCACCCTCAACAACCTCTGCCTCTATCCGGGAGACTCCCGCGAGAAGCTCGAGATGATCGACGAGGCCATAGCCATCAACCGCAACCTCGAGTCGACATGGGGACTCGGCGAGAACCTCAACAACAAGGCCAAGCAGCTCTGCTACGCCGGGCGTCCCCGGGAGGCCATCGACGTGCTCGCCGAGGCATATTCACACATCAGCCAGATCGAGGCCCGCGAGCTCCTCTGCGACTACTACGAGTATATGGCCATGGCCCACTCCGGCATCGGCGACTACCGCTCGGCCTACGAGTATCTCGGCAGGATGGCCGGCCTCGTGCGCGACCTCCAGCGCCGCAACAACCAGCGCAACGCCGAGCTCGAGCTCAGCCACAAGCGCCTCACCGACCAGACACACGCCGCCGAGCGCCAGGAGATCGACTACAGGATCAAGCTCCTCTACCGCAACCTCTGGATTCTCGTCGCCGTCGTGGTGCTCGGGGGCATCAGCGCCTTCTTCTTCTACAAATGGTATCGCCATGAGAAAAACCTCCAGCTCCTCACCGCCCGCCACGACCTCGACCTCAAGGACAAGGAGCTCGACGCCCTCAAGCTCCGCCAGAAGCAGCTCGAGCTCGAGAACGCGCGCAACATGCTCTCGGCATCCCATCAGGAGCTCACCGAGTTTGCCGCCTTCCTCAGGAGCCGCAACGAGATGATGGGCCGCATCCGCGAGATGATTCGCGAAGCATACAGGATGGACCCCGACGCCATCGTGCCCCACCTCAAGAAGACCAACGCCTTCATCTCTTCCTGCACCACCAACGACAAGACCTCCCAGTCGCTGCTCATGAAGGCCGAGGAACGCAACAAGGATTTCCTCACGCGACTCACCGAGCGTCACCCGGCCCTCACCAAGGGGGAGCGCAACCTCGCCCTCCTCATCCGCGGGGGCCTCGCCTCGAAGGAGATCTCGATGCTCCTCGGCATCGAGCCACGCACCGTCAACATGAGCCGATACCGCCTGCGCAAGGCCCTCGACATCCCCACCGAGGAAGACCTCCACGACTATCTCCAGAAGCTCTGAGCGACATGGCCGGGAGGGTGCAGGAAAATTGCAAACGTATTAAAAAGACGATATGCCGAAATCCGGCGCTTTCCTTGCCGAAGGCGCCGGTTTTTCTGTTTTGTATATATCCCCAAAAGCGTATCTTATTGATATTAAGGTCAGGCGTATTCTCATTTGTAGACACTGAAAATATAGTCCAAAGCCGTTTTGTATACATCGGGTAGCCATTCAGGGCTTGACAGACACTTGCATATACTCTAACTTAGCGGCGGAAAAATCCATAAACGTTTAACCTATTTAAATCATCATGGCAAACTTAGCACATCTGAAGAGACGGATCCTTCAATGGCTGATCCTCGTCTGCGTCGCCTTCCCGATGCAGGCCCTCGGCCAGAAGATCACCGTCACAGGCACAGTGAGTGAAACAAACGGCGAACCGGTGATCGGCGCCACTGTTATGGAAAAAGGCACCGCCAACGGCACAGCTACCGACATCGACGGAAAATACACCATCTCCGTCGACCCCAAGGCCACTCTCGTGGTCTCTTATGTGGGCTACGACACCCAGGAGATTAAGGTGAACGGCCAGACGACTATCGACATCACAATTAAGGAGAACGACCAGCTTCTCGACGAGGTGGTGGTGGTCGGATACGGCACGATGAAGAAGAGCGACATGACTGGCGCCATCTCCAGCGTCAGCGGCAAGGACCTCGCCAAGCGCGCCACCACAAATCCCGCCGAGGCCCTCCAGGGCAAGATCGCCGGCGTCAACATCCAGAAGAGCGGCGGCAACGCCGGAGCGGGCGTCTCGGTCAAGATACGTGGCGTCAAGACTTTCGGCGACAACGAGCCCCTCTACATCATCGACGGATTCCCAGGCGACATCAACGCCGTCAACCCCCAGGACATCCAGAGCCTCGAGGTGCTTAAGGACGGTGCCGCCGCCGCCATCTACGGTTCGGTGGCCGCCAACGGCGTGGTGCTCATCACCACAAAGTCGGGCGCGCGCGGCGACGTCAAGGTCGACTTCAACGCCTACGTCAGCTGGACAGAGATCGCCAACCGCCTCGAGATGCTCGACGCCGACGAATACAAGAGCGTACACACCCAGATGTACAACAACTGGAACTCACACGTGATGAACCATCCCGAGATCTACGATCCCGACGGCACCGGCAGCTTCGAGAACTCGCTGCTCACGCTTCCCGAATACCTCAGCCACAACACCGGCGTCAATACCGACTGGCAGAAGGCCATGACACGCACCGGATTCTCGCAGAACTATATGGTGTCGGTGCGCGGCGGCTCCGACTTCGGACGCTACTCCGTGAGCTACAACCACGCCGACGACAAGGGTATCTTCCTCGGCAACAAGCACCGTCAGGACATCGCCCGCATAAAGGTCAACGCCAGCAAGTATATCTTCGACTTCGAGGCCAACATGGCATTCAAGTACACCAAGACCGAGCAGCCCCAGTATCAGCTCAAGGAGATGTACGGCATCTCGCCCCTCGTGCCCGTCTACAACGAGAACAACGAGTATGGCTTCGGCCTCACCGACTTCGACGGCCTCCCCAACAACCGCAACGTGATGGCCGACAACTACTACCGCCAGAGCGACTCCCGCTACTACCACACCACGGCAAACGCCGCCATCACCGTCAACTTCACACCCTGGCTCAACTTCAAGACCAGCTACGCCTACCGCGGCGAACACGAGCGTGACTCCTACCACACTCCCGCCTACGTCGCCGACGTCCGCGCCAAGACCGAGTATCCCTACAACGAGGAGACTTCCGCCTACTGGGAGGAGCAGATCAACGAGAACGTGCTCTCCTTCAACAAGACCTTCGGCCTCCATTCCGTGCAGGCCGTGGCCGGCACCTCGATTATGGCTCGTAAATACAACTGGCACACCGTCGGCGTCGACGGCAAGACCACCGTCTACAAGGTTGAAGACGGCCAGCTCGTCATCAACGAGACTCCCGCCGGATTCCTCGACCAGAGCTTCACCACCATCGGCGCCGGCGCCGGAGGCACTTTCTCCGGCTCCGGCTCCAAGTGGAACTACCGCCGCGTGTCATACTTCGGCCGCGTCAACTATAACTTCGACGACCGCTACCTCCTCCAGGCCACGATCCGCCGCGACGGCTCGTCCAAGTTCGGCTCCGAATCCCGCTGGGGCACCTTCCCCTCCGTGGCCCTCGGATGGAGAATCTCCAATGAGGAGTTCTTCCCGAAAGACAACTTCGTGAGCAACCTGAAGCTCCGCGCAAGCTGGGGACGCCTCGGCAACGAGAACGCCCTCGGATACTACGACTTCCTCGCCCTAATCTCCACCTACAACACCAAGTATCAGGGATACGTGCAGGGCAACGGCGACAACGCATGGGCCGGCAGCATCGCACGCGCCCTCGAGAACCGCTCGCTGAAGTGGGAGACCACCGACACCAAGAACATCGGCGTCGACTACGGATTCCTCAACAACCACATCAACGGATCGATCAACTGGTATTACAACAAGACCGAAGACCTCCTCATCACCAAGGTGCTCCCCCCGTCGGCCGGCCTCTCCAACCCCATCCTCAATGTCGGCAAGATGCGCAACACGGGCGTCGAGTTTGAGATCAACTACCAGGACTCCCGCGCCGGCTGGGACTACAACATCGGCCTCAACCTCGCCACGACATCCAACAAGGTGCTCGAGCTTTCCGACCCCGACCAGGTGCTCTACGGCGAAGGCCTCAAGTTCGGCACCGAGCACTTCCCCACGCAGACCATGGTGGGCCATCCCATCGGCTCATTCTTCCTCTATAAGACCGACGGCCTCTTCCAGAGCGACGAGGAAGCCCGCGCCTACGTCAACGACCGCGGCGAGCGCCTCCAGCCCCTGGCCGACGCCGGCGACGTGAAATTCGTCGACGTCAACGGCGACGGCGTGATCGACGACCTCGACAAGGTGGAGTGCGGCTCCGGCATCCCCAAGCTGGAGGTCAACCTCAACTTCTCCGTGGCATGGCGCGGCTTCGACCTCTCCGGCGTGCTCGGCAGCGCGTGGGGCCACAAGCTCTACAACGGCAACCGCTACTTCTATGAAAGCATGAACGCCGGCTCCAACTTCCTCAAGTCGTCGCTCGACGCCTGGACGCCCCAGAACACCAATACCGACGTGCCCCGCGCCATCTTCCAGGATCCCAACGGCAACCTCAAGGAGAGCGACCGATTCCTCGAGAACGGCAATTTCGTACGCCTCCGCCAGATCCAGCTCGGCTACACAATCCCCGCCCGCCTCACCAAGAAGATCTATATCGAGAACGTACGCTTCTATTTCGCGGCCGACAACCTCTTCACCATCACAAAATACAAGGGCGTCGACCCCGAGTTCTCGCGTGCCAACGTGCTAAACACAGGTATCGACAAGCTCATCTATCCCTTCACCCGCACCTTCACCATCGGTGCCCAGGTGACTTTCTGACCCTCAACCTCCTAAACACCGAATAATCATGAAAACAAAGATAATCATCCCGGCCCTCCTCCTCATGGCCGCATCCTTCTCCTCTTGCGAGGACTATCTCACCGTGGAGAGCCCCGACCAGCTCACTTCCGCCAACTTCTGGCGCGACCAGAGCGACGCCGAGGCCGGTCTCGCCGCCGCATACTCACAGCTGGAATACTATATCGACACCTGGGAGTTCGCCGAGGTGAAATGGCCAGTCGAGGCCTTCCGCGAGGACATCGTCAACGTAGGCTCCGACGTCCCCAACTATCCCAACTGGATGGAGCTCTACAACTTCACCAACACCAACGGCAACTCGCAGGTCACCAGCTACTGGACCAACAACTACCGCGGCCTCTCCTTCTCCAACCAGGTCATCGCCAAAGTAGCCGAGATTCCCGACGACAAGATCGACCCCGCGATGCGCACCCAGATCGTAAACGAGGGACGCTTCCTCCGCGCATACTACCACATCAAGCTCCTCCTCAACTGGGAGAAGATCATCGTGCGCGACCACTTCATCACCAATCAGGCCGACCTCAGCGCCCCCCTATCCGAGAGGGCCGACGCATGGGACTTCGTTGCTGAGGACCTTCAGGCCGCCACCGCGCTTCCCGCGAAGCATGATGCCGACCACCTCGGCCGCGCCACGAAGGGCGCCGCCTACGCATACCTCGGCCTCGTCTACCTCACACGAGCCTACGAGGAGCCCTCGCGCAAGGAGGAGTTTCTCGGCAAGGCCGTCGACGCCCTCTCCAACGTCACCGGCTATCAGCTCGTGAAGCAGTTCAACTCCATGTTCGACGCCTCCAACAAGAACAGCGCCGAGTCCGTCTTCGAGCTCCAGACCTCGATGAGCAACGCCAACGGCGCCAACTACCGCACCCAGCTCCACCGCTGGATCGGCTGCGGCGAGCTCTGGGGCTGGGATGAGATCCTCCCCTCCTCCGTGCTCTTCAACGAGTATAAGAAGGAAGGCGAGATCGCCACGACCGGCCGCTACGACTCCCGCCTCTACTACACCCTCTTCTTCCCCTGCGACTACTTCAACGACCCGGAGGCCGGCAATGTCTACGGCTACACATATTATGACTGGTTTGGCGAGGGGGCCACGAAGGTGGCCTTCCGCAAGCTGATGCCCGCCGACTACGACGGTCTTGCCGCCAACTACTGCGCCATCAACATCCCGCTGATGCGCTACGCCAACGTGCTGCTCATGAAGGCCGAGGCCCTCAACGAGCTCGGACGCACCGCCGAAGCCATTCCCCTCATCAATGAGGTGCGCGACGTCCACGGCGACATGCCTCCGATGACCGGCACTACAAAGGAGGCCGTACAGGCCCAGATCGAGCACGAGCGCATGATCGAGTTCCCGCTCGAGAACTGGCGCTGGTATGACCTGCGCCGCTGGGGCAAGACCGCCCAGGCCCTCCAGGCTGCCGGCCGCGCCGGCTACGACGCCTCGCGCGATTTCTACCCCGTGCCCCTCACTGAGCTCAACACCAACGACCAGCTGAAATAAGCTAAACAATCCTTAACGACACTGACGACCAAATGTTTCGGATCATCCTCATCATGGCGGCGGGCATAGGAGCCGGCTGGCTCCTCCGCCGCCGCAGGCTCACCTGGCTCGGCAGGGTGACAGACGCCCTCATCTGGGTGCTTCTCTTCCTGCTCGGCGTGGAGGTGGGTGGCGACGAGCGCATAATCAGGGGCATGGCGTCGCTGGGCCTCGAGGCCCTGGTGATATCCACAGCAGGTGTGGCCGGAAGCGCGCTTCTGGCCCTCCTCCTGTGGCGCCGGGCCCGCCGCGGCAGGGAGGCCGCCCGCAAATGAAGGGCTCCCTCATCATAGTCGGCTTCTTCATCCTCGGCGTCATCGCTGGCGCCGCCGGATGGCTCTCGATCGACAAGACGGGCTTCGACATCAGCTTCGCAGCCCTCGCCTGCCTCATGTTCTGCGTCGGCCTCGGTGTCGGCAACGACCTCGGTGCCCTGCGCGCCCTGCGCACCCTCCCGAAGATGCTGCTCACCCTCCCGCTGCTCACCATCACCGGCACCCTCGCCGGTTGCGCCCTCATAGCCCTGCTCCTCCCCTGGCGACCCCTCACCGACGTGCTCGCCGTGGGCTCCGGCTTCGGCTACTACTCCCTCTCCTCCATCTTCATCACCGAATACCGTGGCCCCGAGCTCGGCACCGTAGCCCTCCTCGCCAACATCGTGCGCGAGATCATAACGCTCCTCGGCGCCCCGCTCCTCGCCCGCTTCTTCGGCCCGCTGGCACCCGTCTCCTCCGGAGGCGCCACCAGCATGGACACCACCCTCCCCATCATCACGCGGGTCTCCGGCAAGGAATTCGTCATCCTCTCCATCTACCACGGTTTTGTCGTCGACTTCTCCGTCCCCTTCCTCGTCACCTTCTTCTGCAGTCTCTGATTCCCTTCTGGAATCAGAGAAAGAGTCCATCTTGACTCTTGACTCTTAACTCTTGACTCTTAAACCCATCATGAAACTCATCATACTCGCCGCTCTCGCGGCCTCCGTCGCCTTCGGCTCCTCCGCTTCCGTCCCCTGGCAGGACCAGCACGTCAACGCCATAGGCCGCGAGCCCATGGCCGCCCACTTCCTCCCCTTCTCCTCCGAGAAGGCCGCCCTCGCCAACCGTGCACTCCCCGCCGCCTCACGCTACGCCGACACCGACGGCCAGCGCCGCGTATCCCTCGACGGCACATGGAATTTCCGCTACTTCCGCAACGACTCCCTCTGCCCCGCCGACATCTACCGCTCACGACTCCGCAAGCCCTCGCAGATCGCCGTCCCCGGCAGCTGGGAGCTCCAGGGCTTCGACGCCCCCATCTATACCGACACCCGCTACCCCTTCCCCGCCAATCCGCCTTACGTGCCCGCCGACTACAACCCCGTCGGCGTCTACCAGCGTGAGTTCACCGTTCCCGCCGACTGGAAGGGGCTCGACGTCTTCCTCGAGTTCGAGGGCGTGGAGTCGGCCTACTATGTCTGGGTCAACGACGAGCTCGTGGGCTACGCCGAAGACAGCCGCCTCCCGTCGGCCTTCCGCATCAACGATAAGTTCAAGCCCGGCAGGAACCGCCTCACGGTGAAGGTCTACCGCTACAGCGACGGCTCCTACCTCGAGGGTCAGGACTACTGGAAATACTCCGGCATCGAGCGCCCCGTCTATCTCACGGCGCGCCCCGCCACACGCGTCTCCGACTTCCGCCTCGACGCCCCGCTCGTCAACGGCTACCGCGACGGCGACCTCTCCCTTGAGGTGCGCATGCGCAAGCCGCAGGCCGGCCAGCGCGTCGACGTCTCCCTCTCGAAAGACGGCCAGACGCTCTGGAGCGACACCCACTCCGTGGCCTCTCCCGCCGACAGCGTCTACGCTTTCTCCCATCTGGTGAAGGATGCCCTCCCCTGGAATGCCGAGGACCCCGAGACTTATCTGCTGACGGTGACCCACCGCGACGCGCAGGGACGCGACATAGAGTCGTTTACCCATCCTTTCGGCTTCCGCACCGTCGAGATGCTCGGCGGCCAGCAGCTCGTCAACGGCCATGCCGTCCTCTTCAAGGGTGTCAACCGCCACGAGCACGACCCGCACACCGGCCGCACCATCTCCGTTGCCTCGATGCTCGACGACATACGCCTCATGAAGCAGAACAACCTCAACGCCGTGCGCAACTGCCACTATCCCAACCACTGGCAGTGGTATGAGCTATGCACCGAATACGGCCTCTACATGGTAGACGAGGCCAACATCGAGAGCCACGGCATGGAGGCCCACCCCGACGGCACGCTCGCCAACATGGAGGGATGGGACATCCCCTTCCTCGAGCGCATGAGCCGCATGATGGCCCGCGACCGCAATTTCTCATGCATCGTCACGTGGTCGATGGGCAACGAGTCGGGCTACGGCCGCCACTTCGAGATGCTCTACGACTACGCCAAGCAGACCGACCCCAGCCGCCCCGTGCAGTATGAGGGCGGCGGCTACAACGCCAAGAGCGACATCTATTGCCCCATGTACGCAC
>CECF01044867.1_pt1 | contig 10157 bp, 13 predicted proteins | sample 554751 | NCBI WGS metagenome assembly CECF01 (sample SAMEA3182099, study PRJEB8094) | gut metagenome | biome: human; feature: gut; material: Stool; isolation source: human stools | place: Canada | collected 2012-06-12 | reverse complement strand
ATGTCTGATAGGTTGTATAGAGCTCACCGTAGCGGACGCACGGGAGACCCTGTTGAACTGTTTCGTTCCGCTTTATGCCGCTACCGCGCACAATCTCTCCCAAGGAGCGAATACGCACCCACTCCCACGAATCGGGGATGTCAAACGGTACCTCATCCGCCAGCGACCGCACTTCATCGCCGATTTTCTCATAAGGAGTATTATCGGCACCTTTGAGATACCAACGCCGCCTGTGGCGGCGTTGACGCAAGCATAGCATTTGTATGACAAACGCGCTTGCTGGGGCTCGCCCCAGTCCCCCATGCCGCCTGCGGGCGGAAACTTTTCGGCAGAATTGCCGGAATGTAAGTATGTAAAATCGGGTTTGGCAAGGTTGCCAAACCCGGCCTTGAAAGGGAAACTCATGAAAATGGAAGCGGCATGAAGTGAGGAAGGGTTGACAATATTGTCAACCCTTCCTCACCAATCTCAATACCGCTTCTGACAATCTTGTCAAAAGCGGTTTATATGAAACAACGGGTTCGGTGAATTCACCGAACCCGTTGTTGCTTTTTAACAAGGTTGTCAGAAAGTAAGGTTTGGCAATCTTGCCAAACCTTATCGTCACACTACCATTTCTCTCACCACACGGATCAGGGACACCACCCAGGACAGTGCCACGAGGCCCACCAGTACAAAGAAAATGCCATCTGCCAATGCAGTGTGCGTCAGATACCACGGGCGAAACACCGTGATCACCAGTGCGCCGTACAGCAGCGGCACAGACAGCCGCAGAGCCTGTGCCAGACGGACGATCCCGCCCAGCAGTGTCATTGCCATCATCAAAAAAGCATACATCATGTTCCATGCCTCCTTCTGCGATTTGTGGCATGTTACCATCAGCGGACAGACTTTGCAAGGGTCTGTCCTCCAATTTTTTGCATGGATTTTCTGCGATGAGGGTGTCTGGCAGACACCCTCAATTTCGGCGGCAGGGGGTCAATGAAACACCCTGCACCATCAAATTTTTTGTAGAATTTTTAAATTTCTGGTTATTCACCACGCTGTTTTTTCGGGTAGGACAATGAGGGGTGCGGCGCAGAAGCAGAGAACCGCTTTGGGAAACATTGCCGAAAGCGGTCAGGCGGTGCCCCATGCTGGCCCTGTGTTGCCCCGTGTGGGGCCTTCTCTTACCTCCCGGGCGAACCGCCTGCCAGAGTGGGAGAACGCCCGTGTGGGGCAGGAAACGCCGCAGTCCCCCCGAATAAGAAGAAAGAGGTGCAGCCTATCACAAGCAAATCACATGAGGACGAGTTCATCCGCACGGAACGCTTTCAGATCTCCTGCGGACGAGTGATTCGGGTGGTTTCTGTGTTCCCGAAACAGGGAACCGAGACCCCGGCGGACAAGCTGAAGGCATTGGCGGAACTGGAGTTTCAGCAGGGAAAGATGTGTGCCTAAAGGGCTGGACATTTCAGGCCGTTCAGGGTATTGTGGTATCACAATGCTCTGAACGGTTTGACCCAAAGGAGGACAAGAGACAATGTCAAACCTGAAGAAAACCGCCCTGTACTGCCGTCTCAGCCAGGATGACGGTCTGAAGGGCGATTCCAACAGCATTCAGAATCAGAAAAATATCCTGCAAAAGTTTGCAGAAGACCATCACTTTCCCAATCCCTGCTTCTATGTGGATGACGGTTTTTCCGGTGGAAATTTCCAAAGGCCCGCATTTCAGCAGATGATTTCCGACATGGAGAACGGTGAGATTGGAATCATCGTCACCAAGGACCTTTCCAGACTGGGACGTAACCAACTTCATACCGGTCTCTACATTGAGGAACGCTTTCCCATGTTCGGCGTACGCTACATCGCTATCAATGACAATGTAGACACTGACAGCAGCGAGAGCAATGACCTCATGCCGTTCAAAAACTTGTTCAACGAGTGGTTTATTCGAGATACCAGCCGGAAGATCCGGGCGGTGCTGAAAGCCAAGGCGGAGCGTGGAGAACGGCTGGGGACCAGAGCGCCTTATGGGCTACATCAAGGATCCGGAAACAAAGAAGCTGGCGGTAGATGATGAAGCAGCGGCCATCGTCCGCAGGATATTCGCCATGTGCGCCAGCGGCAACGGCCCCAGCCAGATCGCCAGAATCTTGAAAAAAGAACAGGTGCTGACGCCCACCATGTACGCCTATACCAGGTATGGCATGAATCATACCTGTCTGGACACCGCACATCCATATAACTGGTCTGACAGTGCCATTGCTAATCTTCTGGAAAACGAGATTTATCTGGGCAATACCGTCAACATGAAATACAGCACCAAGTCCTATAAGGATAAGCGACGGGTGGAACATTCCAGAGAAGAATGTCTGGTGTTTAAGGACACCCATCCCGCTCTCATTACCCAGGAGGTCTGGGACATCGTGCAGCGGGTGAGGAAGAACAGACGCCGCCCTACGAAGATGGAAGAACAGAATAAGTATTCCGGTCTTGTGTTCTGCGCCGACTGCGGCTCCAATATGGTGCTGCACCGGGCACGTACCATGTCTGCCAGCTACAACCATTTCACATGTCGCACCTACAAGAAGGATGGAGAATCCTGCACAGGCCACTATATTAGGGAGTGCGTTCTGGATGAGGTGGTGTTGGAGGATCTGCGGAGGGTAACGGCCATGGCACGGGAACGTCCAGAAGAATTTGCCGCCTATATTGGCAGCAAGCAGTCCGCCGAGATCCAGCGTGAAATTCGCAGGCAGGAGAAAGAACTGGCCGCCATGCGGAAGCAGAAAGCCGAACTGGATGCCATCTTCAAGAAGCTGTATGAGGACAGTGTGCTTAGCCGCATTACTACAGAGCAGTTCCAAATGCTCTCAAGCAGTTACACGGAGGAGCAGAATCAAATCGCCGCAGGTATCCCGCAGAAAGAAGCTGACATCCAACGCCTGCGGGAAACGGTGAGCGGGACGGATGGTTTCCTCGACAAGGCGAAGCGGTACATGGACATTACGGAACTAACGCCGGAACTGCTGCGGCTGTTTATTGAGAAGATCGTGGTGCACGAAAAAGAGGTGAAGTGGTCTAAACACGCGCCGCAGACCGTGGAGATCTACTACAACGGCATCGGCTTCATAGACAAACAGCATCAGGACATGGAAAGCCTGCAACCCCTGAAAACAGAAGAACCCCGACAGGCATCGTAAACACGATAACCTGTCGGGGGATCCCCGGAATTAGTTGTTACCCCTGTCAGGGGGGAACAACTAATTCCGCTCTTCTTTTTTTGCATTTGGGAATCCTGCTGCAAAACAGCGGGAATTGATACAATCGGCAAGTCACTCTGCTCTGTGCGTTTTGACAGCATTCTGCCTCGCTAGTCAATTTTCCTTTCCAGAAACGATAAAAAGCCCTTTTGTATGGCTTCGCGATCTGCCATACAAAAGGGCTTTTTACTTATAATTCAGCTTTCGACTGCGGGGTTGGTTTAGACCAACTCGATCATCGCGGTCAGCGCCGTGCCAAGAGCCGCCTTCGGCGGTTGCACGGCTGCACACCCGCCTGCGGGCGGGCGTCGGCAGCGCCTCGACCGCACGTTAGCCTATTCTTAGACCAACTCGATCATCGCGGTCTCGGCAGCGTCGCCGCGGCGGACGCCGGTGCGAACGATGCGGGTGTAGCCGCCGTTGCGCTCAGCATAGCCGGGAGCGATCTCCTTGAACAGCTTCTTGCAGACATCCTCGCGGGTGATGAAGCTCATCGCCTGGCGGTAAGCTGCCAGATCGCCCTTCTTGCCGAGGGTGATCATCTTCTCAGCCACGGGCTTGATTTCCTTGGCGCGGGTGACCGTAGTCTCCATCTTGCCGTTATCCAGGAAATCGGTGACCTGCTGACGGAGCATCGCCATACGCTGATCGGTAGTCTTACCGAGCTTACGAGTTCCGGGCATAGTGGTTTTCCTCCTTGTAAGGATAAGTTGTCGGCCGTCGTTCTACGCGTGGGCGTAGGGTGCCGGTCATTAGTTGTTGTCTTCGCTGGCCAGGGACAGGCCCATCATGGCCAGCTTGTTGATGACCTCTTCGAGACTCTTGCGGCCGAGGTTTCTCACCTTCATCATATCGTCCTCGGTCTTGGAAATCAGATCCTCGACCGTGTTGATATTGGCACGCTTGAGGCAGTTGAAGCTGCGCACGCTGAGATCGAGCTCCTCGATCGTCAGCTCGAGCACCTTGTCGCGCTGCGCCTCGGCCTTCTCCACGACGGTGGACTTGCTGCCCATCGCGTCGGAAAGGTCGGTGAAGAGCGAGAAGTGATCGCAGAGGATCTTAGCGCCGAGAGAGACGGCGTCACGCGGACTGATGGTGCCATCGGTCCAGACCTCAAGCGTCAGCTTGTCGAAGTCGGTCATGTTGCCCACGCGGGTGTTTTCCACGGTGTAGTTGACCTTGTACACGGGCGTGTAGATCGAGTCAACGGGAATAACGCCGATAGCCGTCTGCGCTGTCTTGTTGCGGTCGGCGGACACATAGCCGCGGCCGTGAGAAAGCGTCAGCTCCATGTTGAGCGTCGCACCAGCGTCCAGCGTTGCGATGTGCAGGTCGGGGTTGAGGACCTCGACCTCGCTGTCGCCCTTGATGTCGCCGGCCTTGACCTCGCACGGGCCCACAGCCTCAATATAGACGGTCTTGATGCCGTCGGTATTGTGCAGACGGGTAATGAGGCTCTTGACGTTCAGCACGATCTCGGTCACATCCTCCTTGACACCGGGGATGGTGGAGAACTCGTGCTGCACGCCGGCGATCTTGATAGAGGTCGCCGCGGTGCCGGGCAGGGACGAGAGCATAATGCGGCGCAGCGCATTGCCGAGCGTGATACCGTAGCCGCGCTCAAGAGGCTCTACGGTGAACTTGCCGTAGGTGCCGTTCGCGGGGTCTTCCACGCACTCGATCTTGGGCTTTTCAATTTCAATCATGCAGTTACCCTCCATTTCCATTCTGTGGTCTCAAAGTCCACACCAAAATTCTGCGTGTGTCTGTTGAGGGCTCGCCGCCGATTACTTGGAGTACAACTCAACGATGAGGTGCTCCTCAACGGGAACATCAATTTCTTCGCGGGCGGGAAGGCGAACCACGGTGCCCTTGAGGCTGTTCTTATCGCGCTCCATCCAGGTGGGGACCAGGAACATGGGAGCGTCCTGACCCATCAGGCGCTTGAAGACCTCGGAAGAGCGGCTGCTCTCCGCGACCTCGATCACATCGCCGGCCTTGACGAGGTAGGAAGGAATGTTGACCTTCTTGCCGTTGACGGTGAAGTGAGCATGGCTGACGAGCTGACGGGCCTGACGGCGGGTCATCGCAAAGCCCATGCGGTAAACAACGTTATCCAGACGGCGCTCGACCGTGATGAGCAGGTTGTCACCGGTCTTGCCGGGGGCGGCAGCGGCAGACTCGTAGTAGCCGCGGAACTGCTTTTCGAGGATACCGTAGATGAACTTGACCTTCTGCTTTTCAGCAAGCTGAAGGCTGTATTCGCTCTTCTTCTTTCTCATCTGGCTGCCGGGGTTGCGATTAGTGGTCTTCTTCGCATAGCCCATCACAGCAGGAGAAATGCCCAAAGCCTTGCAGCGCTTGGCGATCGGCTGCATATTCTTTGCCATAGTGCTTTTTACCTCCTCTTTCGATTAGACGCGACGGCGCTTCGGGGGACGGCAGCCGTTGTGCGGGATGGGCGTGACGTCCTTGATCATCGTGACCTCCAGGCCGACAGCCTGCAGGGCACGGATCGCAGCTTCACGACCCTGGCCGGGGCCCTTAACAAAGACCTCGACCGTCTTGAGACCATGCTCCATCGCAGCGGTAGCAGCCGTTTCAGCGGCGCTCTGAGCGGCGAACGGAGTGGACTTCTTGCTGCCGCGGAAGCCGAGGCCGCCGGAGGAAGCCCAAGAAAGGGCGTTGCCCTGCGTATCGGTCACCGTGACCATGGTGTTGTTGAAGGAGGAACGAATATGAACCTGACCACGTTCGACGTTCTTCTTTTCGCGGCGACGGCGGATAACCTTCTTACCGGTTTTAGCATTGTTTGCTGCCATATTCTATTCTCCCTCCTTACTTCTTCTTGTTCGCAATGGTCTTCTTGGGGCCCTTGCGGGTACGAGCGTTGGTCTTGCTGCGCTGACCGCGAACGGGCAGGCCGCGGCGATGACGGGTGCCGCGATAGCAGCCGATCTCGCTCAGACGCTTGATGTCGAGTGCGGTCTGACGGCGAAGGTCGCCTTCCACGATGTAGCTGTGGTCGATGGCTTCACGAAGCTTGGCCTCGTCAGCATCGGTCAGATCCTTCACGCGGGTGTCGGGGTTCACGCCTGTCTGTGCCAGGATCTCCTGAGCACTCTTTCTGCCAATACCATAGATATAAGTCAAACCGATTTCGATTCGCTTATCCTTGGGCAGGTCAATACCGGCAATACGTGCCATACTTTTTAACCTCCAATTAAGTCTTAGCCCTGGCGCTGCTTGTGCTTCGGATTCTCGCAAATGACCATGACACGGCCTTTACGACGAATGATCTTGCACTTTTCGCACATGGGCTTCACGGACGGTCTTACTTTCATGTCGATAAACCTCCATTACTTAGTACGCCAGGTAATTCGGCCGCGGGTCAGGTCATAGGGAGACATCTCCACTGTGACCTTGTCACCGGGCAGAATCCTGATGAAATTCATTCTGAGCTTTCCGGAAATATGCGCTAAGATCGTGTGTCCATTTCCAATGTCTACTTGGAATGTGGTGTTGGGCATGGCCTCAACGACAACGCCTTCCACTTCAATCATGTCGGATTTTGCCAAGTGTTATCCCTCCTGGTCCGGATTTTCCTTGCCGCTGTATGCGGCGATGGCTTTACGAAGCTCACTGTTTGTGATTTTTTCCTTGCTTCTGATCTTCTCGGCGACAGGCGCCGCGCTCTCTGCGATGAAGCGGACATGCTTTTGCTTTTTCCGCTTCGGCGCTTCGATCCTGCGGCTCTTGCCGTCGGCCAGCAGCAGGTACTCCCCGTCTGTTTCCAGCACGAAGAAGTATTTGCCCTGCTCTCTGCCGGCAGTTGCCTGAACAAGATTCGCAATGTCCATGGCGTCCTCTTACGGTGCCGGAGCCGTCAGAATTTCGGGCTCGCCGGCGGTGATGAGGATCGTGTTCTCGTAGTGCGCCGCGTATTTGCCGTCACGGGTCTTGACGGTCCAGCCATCGCTCATCTGGCGGATGGCTGCGGTGCCCGCGTTCACCATCGGTTCGACGGCGATCGTCATGCCGCGCAGCAGCTTCGGCCCGTGGCCCGGAGCCCCGTAGTTGGGGATCTCGGGCGCTTCGTGCATGTTTCTGCCGACGCCATGGCCGACATACTCGCGCACGACGGAGAAGCCGTTCGCCTCCACATACGCCTGCACGGCGTGGGAGATGTCGGAGATGCGGTTGCCCTCGCGGGCCTGCGCAAATCCTTCAAAAAAGCTCTGACGAGTCACGTCGATCAACCGCTGTGCCTCTTCGGAAATTTTTCCGCAGGGGTAAGTGGCTGCGCAGTCGCCGTGGAAGCCGCCGATGTATGCGCCCACGTCCACACTGACGATATCGCCCTCCTTGAGCACCCGGGGACCCGGGATGCCGTGGATGATCTCGTCATTGACGGACACGCACACGCTGGCGGGATAGCCGTTGTAGTTTAAGAACGACGGCTCAGCGCCCTGCGAACGAATGAAATGGAACACTGCTTTGTCAATTTCTCGGGTTGTTACGCCGGGCTTTACCATTTCCCCTGCTAACGCACGGGCAGCCGCGGTAATTTTTCCCGCTCGGCGCATCAATTCGATCTCGCGCTCTGATTTCACAATGATCATATCTTAACCATCCTGTCTCAGTATTGCGAGGATCGCCTTGGAGGTGGCCTCCACCGGCCCCATATCCTCCACCGGATACAGAACCCCACGCTCGCGGTAGAAGTCCTTGAGCGGTTCTGTTTCTCTATGATAGACCGCAAGGCGGTTTTTCACCGTCTCGGGCTTATCATCCTTGCGGGTGACCAGCTCGCCGCCGCAGACGTCGCAGACGCCCTCGGCTTTGGGCGGCACTGCCACGATGTGGTAGCTTGCGCCGCACTTGCTGCAAACCCTGCGTCCGCTCATGCGCTCCATGATGGTCGCGTCAGCGATCTCCAGGGAGACGACATGATCGAACTTGATACCGGCTGCCTCAAGAGCTTCCGCCTGCGCGATCGTGCGGGGCACACCGTCTAAGATGAAGCCTTTCGCACAATCGGGCTCGGCGAGCCGCTCTTTAATGATGCCGATGATGACCTCATCGGGTACCAGGTGGCCTTCGTCCATATAGGTCTTGGCCTTCATTCCCGTCGGCGTACCCTCTTGGATGGCCGCGCGCAGAATGTTACCGGTGGAAATCGCGGGGATTCCTAACTCGCGGGAGATGACAGCGGCCTGCGTGCCTTTGCCAGCGCCCGGAGCGCCCAATAAAATCAGTTTCATAGAAACGCCTCTCTTACTCGAGGAAGCCCTTGTACTGGCGCATCATCATCTGAGACTCCAGCGCGCGGACCGTCTCAAGTGCAACACCGACAACGATGATGACCGAGGTACCGCCGATGGCGAGGCCGGAGTTGCCCAGCAGTTTGCCGGCGATCAGCGGGCAGATGGCCACGATGCCGAGGTAGATGGCGCCGAAAAGGGTGACCTTGTTGAGAACCTTGGCAATGAAGTCAGACGTGGGCTTGCCCGGACGGAAGCCGGGGATGAAGCCGCCGTTGCGCTTGAGGTTGTTGGAGATCTCAACGGGGTTAAACTGAATGGTAGCGTAGAAATAGCTGAAGCCGATGATCATCAGGAAGTAGACGATCAGATACAGCACAGACTTGGTGTCGATCGCGTTGTAGATGCTGCGGCCAACGGTGCCCTCCTCGGGAATGCCGACGAAAGCCCAGATGGTGGCGGGCAGGGACGCGATGGTCTGCGCGAAGATGATGGGCAGAACGCCGGACATGTTCACCTTCATGGGAAGGGTGGATGCCTGGCCGCCGTACATCTTGCGGCCGACCTGACGCTTGGCGTACTGGACGGGGATGCGGCGCTCGGCCTCGTTGACATGGACGATCAGAACGACCATCGCAAGCATGCCGACGATCAGCAGCGCGATCCACAGGCAGCCGATGGAGCCCTTGGTGCGGATGTAGCTCGCACCCATCGTGACCATGTTGGGCACGCGGGACAGGATACCTGCAAACAGGATGATGGAGATGCCGTTGCCGACACCGAACTCATTGACCTGCTCGCCCAGCCACATCACGAACGAAGAACCGGCAACAAACGAAACGATGATCACGAGCGCCGGCCAGATGCCCTGCTGCTCGAGGATGTTGTAGTTCTTGCAGATCATGTAGTAGCCAAAGCCCTGAAGCAGGGCGATCGCCACGGTCGCGTAGCGGGTGATGGAGGCGATCTTCTTCTTGCCGGCCTCGCCGCCGTCGCGGGCAAGACGCTCGAGCGCGGGGATCGCGATCGTCAACAGCTGGATGATGATCGAGCTGTTGATGTAGGGCTGGACGCCCAGCGCGAAGACCGTCGCTTCTGCGAACGCGCCGCCGGACATGACGTTGTAGAGGCCAAGCACGGTGCCGCTCATGCTGTCGAGATAGTTGCCGAGCAGCGTCGTGTTGATATAGGGGACGGGGATCGCGTTACCGATGCGGAAGATCAGAAGGATCAGCAGCGTGAACACGATCTTCTTGCGCAGTTCGGGAACGCCCCAGGCCTTACGGATCGTCTGAATCACTTAGACCACCTCTGCCTTTCCGCCAGCTGCTTCAATAGCTTCCTTAGCAGACTGGGAAAACGCAGCGGCCTGAACAGTGACCTTCTTGGTAACAGAGCCGTTACCGAGCACCTTGTAACCATACGCGCACTTGCTCAGGATACCCTTAGCAAGCAGAGCCTCTGCGGTAACGGTCTCGCCGTCCTCGAACTTGTCGAGCGCACTCAGGTTGATGATCTCATAGGGCTTTGCGAAAATGTTGTTGAAGCCGCGCTTCGGGGTACGGCGCGCCAGAGGCATCTGGCCGCCTTCGAAACCGACGCGGACACCGCCGCCGCTGCGGGCCTTCTGGCCCTTGTGACCGCGGCC
>CECF01015881.1_pt1 | contig 10187 bp, 9 predicted proteins | sample 554751 | NCBI WGS metagenome assembly CECF01 (sample SAMEA3182099, study PRJEB8094) | gut metagenome | biome: human; feature: gut; material: Stool; isolation source: human stools | place: Canada | collected 2012-06-12 | reverse complement strand
GCGGCTACACCGTAGAGATCTGGCTCACCGGCTACCACTACCCCACCCTCGCGGACCTGCTGACGCAGGTGACCGCCGTGGAGAGCAGTGTCACCGATCTTCAGGTGGCCCTGTGCGAGCTGTACGAAGAAAAGGAGGAAAATTGATGGCGAAAATTTATGCAGCCCTGATCCGCAAGGGTATCAAAACGCTGGAGGAGGTGCCCGCCCGTCTGCGCAGCACCGTGAAAGCCCTGCTGGCGGAGGTGGAAGCCGATGCTTGAAGCCTGGTCCCGCACGCGGGACGGCACCCGGAAGCTGAGCGCAAACTTCACCGTGGCCGAGTTTGCCTGCAAAGATGGCTCGGACCCTGTGTTCGTGGACAGCAGCCTTGCCGCCCTGCTGCAGAAGATCCGCGACCACTTCGGCCGCCCCGTAGTCATCACCAGCGGCTACCGCACCGCCGCTCACAACAAATCCGTGGGCGGGGCCGCCTACAGCCAGCATCTGTATGGGCGCGCTGCCGACATCCGGGTGCAGGGCATCCCGGTGGAGCAGCTGGCCGCCTATGCAGAGACCTGCCTGCCCGGCACCGGCGGCATCGGCCAGTACCCGCCCCGGGCCGGACGGGCTGTGGGCTGGGTCCATGTGGACACCCGCCCCGCCAAAAGCCGCTGGACAGGTTAAGAAGGAGGTGAACCCAATGGAAAGCATCCTGTCCGCCCTGATCGCCGGTGCCGTGACCCTGATCGGGGTGCTGATCGCCAACAGCCGCAGTCAGGCCGTGACCGACACCAAGCTCGAAGAGCTGACCCGCGAGGTGCGCGAGCACAACAATTTCGCCCGCCGCGTGCCCATTCTGGAAGAGCAGATGAAGGTGGCCAACCACCGCATCGCCGACCTTGAGAACCATGAACGAATGAAAGAGAGGAACTGATTTATGGAACTGAGCAACAAGATTTCCGCCGCTACCCTGGCCCGCACCGCTGTGCTCCTGCTGGCCCTGACCAATCAGGTGCTGAGCGCAATGGGCAAGCCCGTGCTGCCCATCGAGAGCACCACCGTGGAGCAGCTGGTCACCGCCGGCATCACCACCGTGGCCGCCCTCATCAGCTGGTGGAAGAACAACAGCTTCACCGCTGCCGCCGTGGCCGCCGACAGCTACCTGGCCCGGCTGAAGCAGAAGCAGTGATCGCCGACTGCCCTATATAAGGTAAGAGGGCAAGGCCCCCGGAGACGCAGGTTTCCGGGGGCCTTTTTTTCGTCTGCAGCAGGGCGGCAGGAGAAATTCCAGCCGGTTCTTTGCCAGAAATTCCGTCCCTCAAAAAGTGGTTTTCCGCAACAATCCGCACACTCTGCACCAGTACCGCAACCGCATCATTTCACGTCCGCAACAGTTTCTCTTTTTTCTGCAACAAATTCTTGTGATTTGTGCAAAATATCCAATTCAGGCTTTGGAATATTTTCACAAATCATGCGTTTCTACACATTTTTTCTTGACAACCCGCACCGGAAAATGGTATAAAGGAAGCAGGATAGTAAGCCTTGAAATATGTCCATTATATGGGACAGTGGTAATGCGTAAAAGACTTGACACCATTTGAAAGGAGCCATCAATCATGACGAACAAAAAGCTGAAACTCGCTGCCATGTCCGTAGCACTTACCGCCTGCGTTGCCGCCCAACCCCTGGTGGCTCACGCAGTAGACGCCCCTGCTGAGCCCGAGAGCAAGGACGCCGACCCCAAGGCCGCTTTGGAAGAAGGAGCCGACCTGAAGGGCCAGGAAGAAAACGCCCCGGAGGGCAAGGACCAGGTGGAGGCCCCTGTGAACCAGGAAGCCGACAAAAAGGAACAGGAGCCTGCCTTTGCCCCGGACACGGAGTCTAAGGATGTAGAGATCGACTACAAGGACCCTCAGCCGGACCCCAAGGACCCCGACACCACCATCACCGAGGGCGCCGTCATCGACACCAGCAAGAAGAACGAGGAGACTGGCGAGACCGGCAAGATCGGTGAGGCCACCAAGACCGAGACCGTGGACCCCGACGCCTCCACCACCGAGGTAGAGATGGGCAAGACCACCACCCACCCCGACGGCAGCACCACCACCCCGGGTACCCAGATCACCACCGACCAGGGCTCCGGCGAGGCAAAGGCTGAGACCAAGACCGAGACCCAGGAGACCGGCGATAAGCAAAAGGACGAGAAGAAGGGCCAGATCGACCTGGACCAGGAGCTGGGCGAGGACCGCTCGAAGCTGACCTGGGACGGCGTGGACGCCGAAGCCGGGAAGGACCAGGAGGAAAAGGCCAAGTACAACGGCTATACCATCCAGGAGTCCAAGCCCTCTGAGGACGGCAACTCCAAGGAGCTGACCCTGAAAAAGACCGAGACCGGGAAGGAAAAGCACCTTTCTGCCGAGGATATCGCCAAGCTGATGGACGAGACCGAGCACCTGGATAAAAAGGAGGACGGCTCCTATACCCTGAAAAAGACCGAGGACATCCTGGACGAGGAGGGCAAGGTCATCGGCACCCGTACCACGGTGTACCAGATCACTGGGGACTCGGTGCAGACCACCACCGAGACCACCCTGAAGATCCGGATGGACAAGGGCACCGAAAAGGGCTCCGAGAAACTGGACACCCCGATCCAGCAGCCGGACATCAAGGACGAGGAGACCGGAAAAGTCCTTCTCCCCTCCGGGAAGCTGGAAAGCATCCTCGCGGACCCCACCACCGTTAAAAAGGACGACGGCACCTACACCTATACTGAGACCATCCACAATGAGGACGGCACCACCACCATCCGGGAGTACACCATCACCAAGACCGATGAGGCCCGGGACCTTACCTACCGGGAGCTGGCTGATCGTCTGGGCGAAGGCTTTACCGGCGACCAGGATGGCGTGTACTACAAGGGCGAAAAACTGTCCTTTGAGCAGATGGAAGCCAAGCGTCACGCCCTGAGCTATCAGGTCCAGATCAAGGAGACCCACAAGACCTTCGACCAGGTGAGCGGAAAGACGGAAGCCGAAACCACCGCCAAGACCGACGCCATCAAGGACGCCCTGCGGAAAGCTGCTAAGGAGTATGACATCACCCTCACTGAGGATGACCTGAAGGACATCAAACTCACAGGCGGCGACCTGGTCGTTACCCGGGATGGCAAGAAGTATACCTTCCACTATACTGAGGCAGGTGTCGAGTATTCTGCTCCCATCGCCACCGACGACACCACCGTGGACGGCAAGGACGCCGAGGACGTGAAGGAGACCACCGTGACCGGCACCGCCTACGTCACCAGCGGCACCATCTCTTGGACTAAGAATGGTGAGAAGGGCGAGTATACGGCCTCCGGGATCATCAATCCTGGTGAATACGCTGCCAAGAAGCCCGAGATTCCCGAAGGCGCACTGAAATCCACCAATGCCAATGGTGAGCCCATCTACACCGTGACCACCAAGAACCCTGACGGCAGCACCACCGAGACCATCTACACCTTTAGAGAAGCAGTCGTCTCCCTTAGTTCTCCCGAGGCGAAACAGGCCGCCTGGGATGCTCTTGCCAAGGCAGAGAACAAAACGGTAGCGGAGCTGCAGGCCGAGGGCTACACCATCACTGGCATCAACTTTGGTTCTATCACCAAATCCACCTGGACCGTGGAGACCAGGACCCACAAGACCGAGACGACGGAGAAAACCCTTAACCAAACTCTAGTAGACGACACCTGGACCCTGGAGGGCACTACCCTCAAGATCAAGGGCGGCGAAACCTACACTGGCCTGAAGCAGAACCCTGACGGCACCTACACCGCCACCCAGAAGGATGGTGACAAGACCACCACCTACACCTTTACCCTTGGGGAAGTAAAGGACCTGGACGAACCCACCATCAAGGCCATGCTGGCTAAGGAGTTCCCGGAATCCAATGGCCAGATTACTTTGGATACCACTGCTAAGACTGCCACCTACAAGGACGGCGAAACCACCGTTACCATCGACTACAGCAACCTGAGCAAAAAGACCCTGAAGATCGATAAATCGGTCAGTGAGGCTGTCTCCGTGACAGATACCATAAAGACCGACCAGGACCTGAAGGACGCACAGGAAAGGTTGTACCAGGAGCTGAAGAAGAAGGTAGACGCCATTACACTTCAGCCGGGCGAGGAGCTCTGGATCGGTGACCTGCAGATCAAGGACATCGACAGCCAGAAAGAGGAGATCATCAAGCACTTTACCACGGCTGTGTCCCACGAAAATATGTCCCAGCAGGCCCTCATCGCCGCCCTGAACGCCCAGGCCGACGAGGCAAAAACGACAAAAGTGACCGTGAACGAGGGCACCAAGTATCAGGAGGAGCTGAAGAACTACTACTCCGGTGATGAGAACCTCAAGCACAAACCCAAGGATCCCCCCAAGCACTGGAATGGACAGCCTAAAGAATTGGAGAAGGGAGACGGCATCACCCACCTGGACCTGGCCTCCGGTGCCAAGATGGACAAACTGCCGGATGCAAACGGCAACGTGACCCAGACCGACTGTGTGCTTCTTGCCAAGGGCCAGAAGCTGGAATGGAACTACGATGCCAAAAACCTGTTGGCAGATCAGTCCACCCTGAAGAACTCCGATAAGAACCATACGGTGGGCCTGCAGGACTATATCTCCAAGGATACCGAGGACGGCAGTGGCTATCACTACGAGTATGACCGCCTCGATGGTAAAAACAACAACCCCGAGAAGAGTGCCTTCTACAAGCTCACCGGCACCGTGGCCTATGATGCCCTCAAAAATGAAGATGGCAGCATTACCACGTACTCCGGTTGGAACGCCGAGAGAGATGCCGTCAACGACTACCTGAAGGCCGTTGGGCGCAAGGGTGAAAGCTACGATACCCTCAGCCGGAAACAGAGGCAGGAGATCCTCGGCACCTATGTGGTGCCCATCACCAATGACAGCAGCTTTGGGAGTTACACCACCTACCAGGTCTACACCAAGACTGCCGAGATGACCTCCTACGGCTACATGACCCGGGACGCCAACACCTGCGTCAACAGCACCTTTGGCCGCCAGTACGACAGCTGGGGCTATGTGGGCGGCTACGACCTGATGATCAGCGACCTGGTGCAGGTCAGCGAAGGCAAGGTGGTGGGCCAGACCCAGTCCGACATCAAGACCCTTTGGGCTCCTCTGGCCATCCGCTCCACCCAGAGCCTGGAGAACAAGAGCCTGCAACTGGACGCCAAGCACACCAGCACCCCTAAGACCGAAACCGAGAACCTTGGCAGCGGCTATGAGGAGAAGGGCACCTTCACCTACAATGTCTCCTATAAGCACACCGATACCTACACCGACAACTGCAACAAGGGCGTCAAGGGTACCGGCACCGGCAAGTACAAGACCTTTACCCAGCTGCTGAAGGAGAAGTTCTCCGGCAAGGGCGAGACCAGCTACGATACTGGCAGCATCAGCTACACCTACCGCACCACAGAAAATGTGGACACCACCGCCCTGAGCAAGGAGACCAAGAACACCACCACCGCCAAGGCAACCTACAACTTTACCACCGTGGCCCGGAAGAACTTTACCGTCACCACCCCTGCTGACCCGGAGGAGCCCACGCCTCCCCAGGAGGAAGAAGTAGAGACCCCGGAAACCCCGGAAACTCCCCAGACCCCCGAGCTGCCGCCCGTGCAGGACGCCACCCCGGATGATGATGCTCCGGAAACTCCGGTCCTGCCTTCTGACGCGGTCCTGCCCGCTGTGCAGGATGCACTGCCGCAGACCGGCGTGAACTGGATGGCCGCTCTGGGCATGGCATTCAGCGGCATGCTGCTGACCATCGCAGGCGCATTCGCCAGCCTCAAGTACAAGGAAAAGCACTGATGCTTTTCCCTTCCAACGTGATCCACGTCAAGTCGTAAACGCATAGAAAGGGCCTCCCCATTCCGGGGAGGCCCTTTCGTGTTGTGTTCGGCTTATGCTTCCGCATTCCCCACGCTCATGTACTCCTTGCGGAAGGAGTAATCCTGATAAAACGGCTTGTTGCGGCCATGCTGACCGGCCACATAGGAGCACATGTTGGCACTGCCCGCCGACACGCCGATGCAGCAGTCGAACTGCACGCCCTCTTCCATGCAGCGGTCCAGCACACCGGCCCCGTAAATGCCCCGCAGGCCGGAACTTCCGGTGCCTGCGGGGCGGCTTTTCGCATTTATGAAACGGAGGAAAACGCTCAGAGGTCTGCGCCGTTGGAGCGGATGACCTTCTGATACCAATCGAAAGAATCTTTTTTGCTGCGGGCCAGCGTACCGGTACCGTCGTCCTGCTTGTCCACATAGACGAAACCGTACCGCTTGCTCATCTCGCCGGTAGAGGCGGACACCAGGTCGATGCCGCTCCAGGCGATGTACCCCATCAGGTCCACGCCGTCGGACACAGCCTGCTTGACCGCCTCGATGTGACGGCGCAGGTAGTCGATGCGGTAATCATCGTGGACACTGCCGTCGGGCTCCACCGTGTCGTGGGCACCCAGACCGTTTTCCACCAGGAACAGCGGTTTCTGGTAGCGGTCATACAGCTGGTTCATGGTGATGCGCAGGCCCAGCGGGTCGATGGCCCAGCCCCACTGGCTGGTCTGCAGATAGGGGTTCTTCACCGAGCGCACCACGTTGCCGTCGTTCACGGCCTTGCCCTCCAGGCTGGCCGCCACGCAGCGGCTGGCGTAGTAGCTGAAGGAGATGAAGTCCACGGTGTTCTCCCGCAGCAGGGCGTCATCGCCGGGCTCGGTGTGCAGCTGCACCTGCTTTTCCGCAAACAGCTTGCGGGCGTAGCCGGGGTAGCGGCCCCGCACCTGCACGTCGATGAAGAGCAGGTTTTCCTGCTCCTTCTGCACCGACTCCCAGACGTCCTCCGGGTTGCAGGAGTAGGGGTAGAAGCTGCCGCCGGCCAGCATGCAGCCCACCTGATTGGCGGGGTCGTACTGGTGGGCCAGGCGGGTGGCCGTGGCGCTGGCCAGCAGCACATGGTGGGCCGCCTGATAGATCACCTGACTGCGGTTCTCGCCCTCCTGGAAGGCGATGCCTGCCCCGGAGAAGGGGCTGTGCAGCAGGATGTTGATCTCGTTGAAGGTAAGCCAGTAGTGTACAAGGCCGGAGTATTCTTTGAAGCAGGTCTCGGCGTAGCGGGCAAAGCATTCCAGCGTTTTGCGGCTGCGCCAGGAGCCGTACTGCTCCACCAGACCCATGGGGATGTCAAAGTGGCACAGGGTGACCAGCGGCTCAATGCCGTACTTCCGGCACTCCTGGAACACATTGCGGTAAAAGGCCACACCCTCCGGGTTGGGGGTCCGTTCATCGCCGTGGGGGTACAGGCGGGACCAGGAGATGGAGGTGCGGAACACCTTCAGCCCCAGCTCTGCCATCAGGGCGATGTCCTCTTTGTAATGGTGGTAGAAGTCCACGCCGGTGTGGCTGGGGTAATACTCCCCTGCCTGCAGCGTCGGGTGGGGCGTGCCGCCCAGCTTGACCTCCATGCGGTGGACACCGTGGGGCATCATGTCGATGTTGCTCAGGCCGCGGCCGCCCTCGTTGTAAGCGCCTTCGGCCTGATTGGCCGCAATGGCAGCACCCCAGAGGAAATTTTCGGGCAGTTTGTAATCAGACATGGGAATCACTCCTCTTCCGGGAGATCCTCAAAGCCGATCACCAGCGTCAGCACAAAGGACAGCACGATGGACAGCACCGAGATGCCGGCGATCCAGGCGATGCTCACGCCGGGGTTGGCCGGGTCGATGAACTGCACGCCGGTGAGCACGCTGGGCGACACCATGGAACGGCTGGCCAGACCTGCCATGCCGGCCAGGCAGCCGCAGACGAAGCCGGTGATCAGGGAAGCGATCAGGGGGCGCTTCAGGCGCACGGCCACGCCGTACAGGGCGGGCTCGGTGGTGCCGGCGATCAGAGCAGAGGAAGCAGCGGCCAGAGCGGTCTGGCGCAGCTCGCTGTTCTTGGTCTTGAAGGCAACGGCCAGGGACACGCCGCCCAGGGACAGGTTTGCACCGATCTCAGAGGGCATAACGGTGCCCTCCATGCCGGTCTCGGAGATGGTCTGCAGGATGGTGGGGGTGAACACGCGGTGCATGCCGGTGATGACCAGCAGGGGCCAGAGGGCACCCATGATGCCCACAGCCAGGAAGCCCAGCTTAGCCTGCACGAAGTAGACGAATGCGGAGATGCCCTCGCCGATCATGATGCCGACCGGGCCGACCACGATGATCGCAATGGGAGCAGCAATGAGGAAGATCAGCATGGGCTTGAGGAAGTTCTTGGTGACAGCCGGGGTGATCTTGTCGATGGCACGCTCAATGTAAGACAGGATCCAGGTCATGCACAGGGCCGGGATGACGGTGTAGGTGTACTTGACGCCCACCACCGGGATGCCCAGGAAGTGTGCGGCGGTATCGCCGACCGTGACTGCCTCCATCATGGTGCGGAAATCCGGGTGCAGCATCAGGCCTGCAATGGCAATGGCGATGAACATATTGGTGTTGAACTTCTTGGAAGCAGAAGCGGCCACCATCACCGGCAGGAAGTAGAAGGCTGCGTCACCGATGGTGTTCAGGATCTTGTAAGTCTCGCTGTCGGCCGACAACACACCGACCATGCCCAGCAGCATGACCAGCAGCTTGACCATGGATCCGCCGATGATGGCGGGGATCAGCGGGGACATGGTGCCCACGATGGCATCCAGAATGTTGTTGCCCACCTTCTTCAGGGTCAGGGGCTCCTTCTTCTCGCCGCAGGCCACCTGGCTTGCCTCGCCGAAGTCGCCCATCTTGAGCACCTCGTTGTAGGCCTCTTCCACATGGTTGCCAATGATGATCTGGTACTGGCCGCCCTGGTTCACGACGCCCATCACGCCGTCGGTCGCCTTGACGGCTGCGTCGTTGATCTTGCCCTCGTCCTTCACCACGAAGCGAAGGCGGGTCATGCAGTGGGTCACGCTGGCAATGTTCTCCACACCGCCGATGTTCTCCACGATCTTTTTGGAGATCGCAGCATAATCTTTTGCCATGATTGTTTCTCCTTTACCTTTTCAAGTCATCCAATTTCCGGTCGAAGTACTTCTGATGCGTCCATTATAGACGCAGGCAGGTGGTTTGTCAGCAGTTTCTGGGCATAAAAAAACAAGTGCCGTTTTTTCGCACTTGTTTTTTCCAGGTAACACCCTGTTTTTTATTTTGGACTTTTTTCAGATGGCTGCCGGGCCCTCGGAGGTGTAGCGGTAGAGCTTTTTGCCCAGCCGTTCCACGATGCTCATGGCCGGGAGCTGCGTGGTCACATCGTAGACTCCCAGCCGCTCGTAGGTGACATAATAGGCCAGATTATAGTCCGAGAGTTTTGCGATGGTGCAGTTTTCCGTGTTGGTCACGCTGAGGATCTGGCAGTTCTGCTCCTTGAAGCGCATCACATGGCCGATGGTGTCGCGGGACTCACCGGACACCGAAAACACGATCACCAACGAATTTTCCACGAATCGGCTCTCAGTGGGGTAATGGGGCTCGTCGATGTACAGGCAGAACTTGCCCATGCTGGAAAAATAGCGTGCCCCGTACTTGGCCACAATGCCGGACATGCCGCTGCCTACAAAAAAGATGTGCCGGGCCTGAAAGATGACCCTGGTCAACATGTCCAGCTTCTGCTCAAACTCCGCCGAGCAGGTCTTTTTCAAAAAGTCGATGACCTCCGACACATCGTCCTTGACCGGCGGCTGCTTTGCCTGTTCCAGATGCTGGCGCAGCCGGATCTTGAACTCCGCGTAGCCGTCGCAGCCCGCCTTTTTGCAGAACCGGAGGATGGTGGAGGTAGACACATGGGCGGCATCCGCAAACTCCCGGATGCGCATATAGCACACCTTGTCCGCGTTCCGCACAACATACTTATAAACTTCCAGCTCCAGATCATTCAGGCTGCAGATCATCTCTTCGCTGAACATCGGCCGCCCCTCCCTCGTGGTGGTTTTTGTTCCAGTATACTGTATTTTTTGCCGCGTTACAATTCCCCTGCTCAGAAAAAAGCCGCCGCACGGTGGCAGGGCCGTGCGGCGGCAGAAACATGCTTTGGGGAACCGATCAGATCAGGCTCAGGGCCTCTTCGTCGCCCACGAGGGTGAAGTCGGGGTGCATCTGCAGGATGCTGGCGGGCACTTC
>CECF01042322.1_pt1 | contig 10192 bp, 9 predicted proteins | sample 554751 | NCBI WGS metagenome assembly CECF01 (sample SAMEA3182099, study PRJEB8094) | gut metagenome | biome: human; feature: gut; material: Stool; isolation source: human stools | place: Canada | collected 2012-06-12 | reverse complement strand
AAATGAAAGCTATGAAAAAGGCGCTGTGTCTGCTTCTGGCGGCTGTGATGCTGTTTGCCATCACGGCGTGCAGCGGCAGCACGAACGGCACCGCTCCAGACGCGCAGACCACGGCCTCGGCGGCATCGGACGGCAAGGTCGGCGACCATGACGGCAACATCGTCGTCGCCGTGCAGTACGATCTCGGCAGCTTCAACACCGGCGCACGTTGGGCGAACGAGGACTTCCCGTACTACTTCCTGGTGTATGACCGCCTGTTTGAGTATGACGAGGATACAAACGCCATCCCGCATCTGGTAGAGGAAGAGACCGTCCTGAGCGACACGCAGATCCAGTACAAGATCCATCAGGGTGCAAAGTTCAGCGATGGCACGGAGGTCAAGGCGGAGGACATCGCGGCATCCGTCATGCACGCCGTCAACTCCAAGCTCGCGGGCGAAATGTTTGACCAGATCCTCTCGGTCGACGTGGTGGACGATTACACCGTGGTCGTCAACACCGCGGACGTCTATCCGCAGCTCAAGCTGGCGCTGGCCGACCCGCTGGCGTCCATCCTGCCCGCCAAGTTCCTGAAGGACGCGGAAGCGAACCCCGATCTGTGGTCCGATCCCGTCTGCTCCGGCCGCTACAAGGTCAAGAGTCGTGTGGTCGGCAGCTCCGTGGAGCTGATCCCCAACGAATACTGGTGGGACGCAGCGACCGCCCCGCAGAATGACTCCATCACCTTCAAGGTCGTACCCGAAGCATCCACTCGGACGATCATGGTCCAGACTGGCGAAGCCGATCTCTGCGACAACTTCTCCGCTGCCGACATTGCAACGGCTGAGGCTGACCCCAACGTCACCATCCACCGTCTGCCCTCCTCGCGTTATTTCTACATCTTTATGAATGTGAACGCGCCGGAGTTTGAGAAGAAGGAAGTCCGTCAGGCGCTGAACTACGCCATCGACCGCGAGGCGTGTCTGCTGGTGCAGGAGGAGGGCTGCGGTCAGGTCATGTTTGACTACGTCGCGCCCGCGTGCATGGGCTACATGGAGAACCCCGGCGGCTACGAGTATAACCCTGAAAAGGCAAAGGAGCTGCTGAAGGCAGCCGGTGTGGAGAACCTAACGTTCGACCTCACCTGCGACGCGTCCTTCAACAGCATGGCCGCCCTCATTCAGGCGCAGCTGGCCGAGATCGGCGTGACCTGCAACATTGTGACCATCGAGCAGATGCCGGATATTATCCCGCTGATCGACCAGGGTCAGTGCAACGCCGGTGTTGTGGCGTGGTCCGGTCCTCCCGATGACGCGCTGACCATCCCCTGCACACTGGGCGAGGCCGCCATCGGCGCCAACAACTTCTCCAAGTATGTGAACCCCGAGCTGGAGGCACTGTTCTCCAAGGCGTATGATATGGACGACAACGCCCGTACCGAGGCCTATCGTGAGTGGGAAGAGATCCTCTGCGAGGACTGCCCGTGGATTCCGTTGTATGTCAACGAGCAGCGTGCACTGGCAAACGCCGACCTCAAGAACGTCGAGATGTGCTGCATCATGCCGTACAATCTCTATAAGCTCACCTACTAAGTCTGCAGCTTCATCAGCCTGCGCGCCTTCGGGTGCGCAGGCTGAGCGGGTCAGACCGCGTCTGACCCGCTCTCAGATCCGTGATACCCCTTCGGGAAGAAAGAGGAATATCTATGTGGAAATATATTCTGAAACGGCTGCTGCTGACCATTCCTATTTTGCTGGCAGTCGTGTTTATCGTTTTTACGCTGCTGTATTTTGCCCCCGGCGACATTACCATACAGATGCTCGGCACACAGTGGACACCGGAGGCCGCTGCCGCGCTCAAGCATGAGTTGGGACTCGATCTGCCGTTTTTCGTGCAGTTTATCAACTATATCGGCGGTATTTTTACCGGCAATCTCGGCATCTCGTTCATGTCGCGTGAGCCGGTGGCGGCGATGCTCGCCGTGTGCCTGCCGAACACACTGTATATTCTGGTGACGTCCGTGACGCTCGCCGTGGTCATCTCCATCCCCATTGGCATCCTCGCTGCGCTGAAGCCGAACTCCTGGTTTTCCGGCTTCACCACCGCGTTTTCGCTTATCGGCGTGTCCGCCCCGGCGTTCTGGGTCGGGCTTTTGCTGGTGCTGCTGTTTTCGCTGCGGCTGGGTTGGCTGCCGGCGTCTGGACTGGAGTCCCCGGCGGCGCTCATCCTGCCGGCGGTCACGATGAGCCTGACGTATCTGGCGTCGCTGTCGCGCACGACACGCTCGTCCATGATCGAGGCGATGCGCATGGACTACATCCGCACCGCCCGCGCCAAGGGCGTGAAGCAGCACAGCATCATCTTTAAGCACGCACTGCGCAACGCCCTGCTGCCAACAGTCTCGCTCATTGGCTTTATCATCGGCGAGATGTTCGGCGGCGCGACGATCGTGGAGACCATCTTCGGCATCCCCGGCATGGGGCGGCTGCTGGTGGAGTCGGTCAACAAGCGCGATATGAACCCAGTGCTGGGCTGCGTGACGGTTATGGCAATCGGCGTGGCGCTGATGTCCATTCTGACGGATGTCGCCTTCGCCTTCCTCGATCCGCGCATCAAGGCGCAGTATGTGAGCGGAGGAAAAAGCCATGGCTGATGTAAAAGATGTGAAAAAAGTCAATAAGCGCGAGTTCCTGAAAAAATACCATAAGGCAAATAAAGCACTGGAGATGTGGCGCATCTTCAAAAGCAACCGTCTGGCGGTGGTGGGGCTGCTGATTTTCATCGTCATTCTGCTGCTGATGATCTTTGCCAACGTCATCGCGGACTACAAGACCGTCGCCATCGCCACGAATACGCCAGAGCGTCTGCAGTCGCCGTCGGCGGCGCACCTGCTGGGCACAGACGATCTCGGGCGCGATATGCTCGCGCGCGTCATCCACGGCGGCCGCGTTTCGCTGCGCATCGCGGTGGGCGCGGGGCTGCTGGGGCTGCTGCTCTCTGGCACGATCGGCTCGCTCGCAGGCTTCTACGGCGGCGCGGTTGACAACATCCTCATGCGCTGCATCGATGTTCTGGCGTGCGTGCCGTGCATCGTGCTGGCCATCGCCATGGTCGCCGCCATGGGTGCGAGCGAGACGAATCTGATCATCGCCATCGGCGTATCCACCACGGTGGGTCTCAGCCGGACGGTGCGTTCCGCCGTCCTGGGCGTGCGGAACATGGAATACATCGAGGCAGCCCGCGCGCTCGGCCAGTCCACGTGGAAGATCATCCTCAAGCATGTGCTGGTCAACTGCGTGGCGCCCATCATCGTGCATCTCAGCATCCAGATCGCCTGCAACATCCTGTGGGTGGCGGAGCTGTCGTTCTTGGGACTGGGCATTTCCGCGCCCACGCCGGAGTGGGGCTGCATGATCTCGGCGGCGCGGACGAATATGCGGACGTATCCGTATCTCGTCATCGTACCGGGGCTTGCGATCTTCTTCTCTGCTGTCTCGTTCAATCTGATCGGCGATGGTCTGCGCGACGCGCTCGATCCTAAGCTCAAATGCTGAGGCGGAGGTGCAGACATGAAAAAAGAAGAGTCTTTGCAGAAAAACGAAGCGCTGCAGCCGGAAGAGGAGCTGCTGCTGAATATTGAGGACCTCCATGTGCATTTTGTCAGCAAGGAGGAGACAGTCAAGGCGCTCAACGGCGTAGATCTCAAGGTCCGCCGCGGCAGCACCATCGGCATCGTCGGCGAGACCGGCGCGGGCAAGACCACAACGGCGCTGACTGTGCTCAATATGGTACCGAAGCCGCAGGGCAAGATCGTCCGCGGCAGGATCACGCTCGAGGGCATCGACATTCTCAGCCAGAACGAGGCCGAGATGTCGCTCATCCGCGGCAACAAGGTGTCGATGATCTTTCAGGACCCGATGTCGTCGCTGAACCCGGTTTTGAACGTGGGCGATCAGATCGCCGAGAGCCTTGTATTGCACAAGGACATGGGTAGTCACGAGGCGCTGGCGGAGGCGGGGCGGCTGCTGGAGCAGGTGGGTATCCCAGCTTCGCGGGCGGTGGATTATCCGCACCAGTTCTCCGGCGGCATGAAGCAGCGCGTGCTCATTGCGATGGGTCTTGCCTGCGGGCCGCAGCTGCTCATCGCCGATGAGCCGACCACAGCGCTGGATGTGACCATTCAGGCGCAGGTGCTGGAGCTGATGAAGCAGCTGCGCGAGACGTCCAACACGACGATCTTGATGATCACGCACGATTTTGGCATCGTGGCTGAGATGTGTGACGAGGTGTACGTCATGTACGCCGGGACGATCATTGAAAACGGTCTGCTTGCCGAGATCTTTGACCGCACGCGTCACCCATATACCGAGGGACTTTTCAACTCCCTGCCGGATATTGATCACCGCGACCGGGCACTGCTGCCCATCAAGGGCCGCACCGTCGACCCGACGGATCTGCCCACTGGCTGCCCGTTCTGGCCGCGCTGCAACTACGCGACCGAGCGCTGCAAGCAGGAAATGCCGCCGCGTATGCGGATCACGGACACGCACTTTGTAAAGTGCTGGCTATACGAGCACACGGCGGAAAACCGCCTGCAGCGGCAGGACTATGTGGAGGAACACGAGCATGGCTGAGAATATTCTGGAGATCCGAAACCTCAAAAAATATTTTAAGGTCGGCGCAGGGCAGCTCCACGCGGTCGATGATGTGACGTTTTCCATCGCGCGCGGCACAACGCTGGGCGTGGTCGGCGAGTCCGGCTGCGGCAAATCGACGCTCGGGCGGACGATCCTGCGGCTGATCGAGCCGACGGCGGGTGAAATTTTCTTTGACGGCGAGAACATCACGAAGGTCGGCAGGCGCCGGCTGAAGGAGCTGCGGCGGGATATGCAGCTGATCTTTCAGGACCCGTTTTCCTCGCTCAATCCCAAGCTCACCATCTCGCAGGCCATCGACGAGGCACTGGCGCTCACGGGCAAATACCGCGATGCCGATGAGCGCTTTGCCAAGGTGCTGGAGCTGATGGAGACGGTGGGTCTGGACGAGCGACTGGTGAACGCCTATCCGCACGAGCTGGACGGCGGCCGCCGCCAGCGCGTGGGCATCGCACGGGCGCTGGCGATGGATCCGAAGTTCATCGTCTGTGACGAGCCGGTCTCGGCGCTGGATGTATCCATTCAGGCACAGATCCTGAATCTGCTGCGCAGGCTGCAGAAGGAGCGGGGACTGACGTATATCTTCATCACGCACGATCTGTCCGTGGTCAACTACATCTCCGACGAGATCGCCGTGATGTATCTGGGCAGGATGATCGAAAAGGCAAAGACGGAGGAGCTGTTCAAGAATCCGACGCATCCGTATACAAAGGCGCTGCTGTCGGCTCTGCCGATCCCGAGTCTGCACAACCGTCGTGAGCGCATCCTGATCCGCGGCGAGATCACCTCTCCCATTGACCCCAAGCCCTGCTGCCGGTTTGCCACGCGCTGCGAATACTGCACGGCGGAGTGCACAGCCGGAGAGCCGAAGCTGACGGACATCGGCGGCGGTCATCTGGTCGCCTGCTATCAATGTACAGAAAAGGAATAAAACAATGAAGGCCATTATAAACGGAAAACTGGTTTTCCCGGAGCGGATCATCGACGGCAGCATCCTCATTGAGGGCGGACGCATCGTGGCCGCGGGGCAGGTGGACGTACCGGCAGACGCGGAAATTCTGGATGCGGCAGGGCTTTACGTCGGTCCGGGGCTGATCGACCAGCACTCGCACGGCTATCAGTGGCACGACATCGGTATTTCCGTCAATGACGATCCGGCGGGCGCGGCGCGCGGGCATCTGCTCCATGGCACCACGACCTACATCCCCAGCTCTGACTACGGAGACGCGGCGGCGGTGCAGTTGGATATGATCCGCCGCAGCATCGACGCCATTCAAAATGACCCCGAGACTACCATCTCCGGCATTCATCTGGAGGGACCGTTCATCAACAAACGCTACGGCTCCTGCCCCGAGCGGGCGCTGGACTATTCTGACGAGATGTGCGAGCGCTTTTTTGCGCTGGCCGCGCCGTATGCGCTGCACTGCACCTATGCGCCCGATCTGCCGGACGCGCCGCGGCTGGAGGAAAAGCTGCGCAAATACGGCATCCGCCCCGCCATCGGTCACACCGAGGCCGGGCCTGCCGACATTGAGCGCGCCGTAGCGCGCGGGGCGACGATCTTTACCCATCTGTACGACGCCAACGGCAACTATCTCGGCATGACTGAGGCCGCCAAGCGTACACAGCATCCGCAGGAGTGCACGGCGGACATCGCCCTGTCCATCCCTGGGATGTACTATGAGCTGATCTGCGACGCGCACGGATTCCATGTGTCGAAGGTCAATGTCAATGCCGCGCTGCGCGCCGCGGGCGAGGATCACATCATCCTCATCACCGACACGTTCGTGGAGCCGTCGGACGGCATGGGCAAAAATCTCGACCCCGAAAGCGACGTGAACTACGATTTCCGCGGTACGCTCTCCGGCAGCCGCCTGACGCTCGCCCGCGCAGCGCGGAACTTTATGCGCTTTACAGGCGCGGACGTGCGCGTGGCGTTCAAGTGCGCCGCTACGAACTCGGCGAAGGCGCTGGGACTGTATGACCGCGTTGGCTCTATCGAGGCGGGGCGGCTGGCGAACATCCTGCTGGTGGACGAGGCGTTCCATGTGAAAAAAATCCTGCTGCGCGGCAAAGAGCTGCCGCAGATCCGGGATTGACAGAACGCTATGAATACCTATATGATAAAAAGGCGGACAGGCGGCGCGGCCGACTGGGCGCGTGTGCCGCAGGCGCGGCTGGAGTACGCGCTGGTGCAGCCGCCCGCGCCCGTCACGGCGGCAGCACAGCTTTGCTGGGACGATGCCGGTTTGTACGTCCGCCTGACGGCGCGCGAGCCGCAGATCCTTGCCCGCTTTACGGGTGAGAGTGACCCCGTCTGCCGCGACAGCTGTCTGGAACTGTTCCTCTGCCCGCTGGCAGACGATCCGCGGTATTTTAACATCGAGCTGAATCCCAACGGCGCGTGCTTTTTCGGCTTTGGATGCGGGCGGGCAGACCTCATCCGCCTGCACCCGTGGGACGTGCGGCGGATGCTCGCCATCGAGCCGTTCCGGGAGCATGACCTCTGGGGTGTGTCGTACTGCGTGCCGCAGAGCGTGATCCGGCTGTTTATGCCGGGCTTTACGCTGCGCGCGGGGCTGCATATGCGCGCAAATTTTTACAAGTGCGGCGACGATCTCTGCCCGCCGCACGAGCTGTGCTGGAGCCCGATCACAAACGGCGTGACGGACTTTCACCAGCCGGCGTTCTTTGGAGATCTGTACCTGCAATAAAGGAGAAACGAGTATGAGAAAGGTTCGCTGGGGCGTGATCGGCTGCGGCGGGATCGCGCGCACGCGCACCATCCCGGGAATGCTGCTGACGGAAAACGCGCAGCTCGTATCGGTGATGGCACGTGACCTCGCGTCCGCGCAGGCGGTGCAGGAGCAGTTCGGCGCGGATCGGGCGTATGATTCTGCGGAGCAGATGCTCGAAAATGACGAGCTGGACGCGGTGTACATCGCCACGCCCGTCTTTACGCATTCGGAGCTGACGCGGCTTGCCGCGGATCACGGCAAGCACGTTCTGTGCGAAAAGCCGCTGGGACTGAACGCCGACGACGCGCTGCGCACCGTGGAATACTGCCGGGAAAAGGGCGTTTTGCTGTCGGTCGATCTGATGATGCGCCACGGTGCGCACATTAACCGCATCCGCGAGGCGGTCGCTGCCGGGGCGATCGGGCAGGTCGTCTCCGCTGACGCGCGCTTTTCCTGCTGGGTGCCCAAGGCGTGCTGGTCTACGGATTTGGAGCGCGCGGGCGGCGGTCCGCTCATGGACATGGGCATCCACCTGATCGATCTGCTGCGCTATGTGACGGGGCAGGAGGTCACAGCGGTCACGGCGATGAACGAGCGCATCTCCTTCCCGCCCGAAGGCTACGGCGTGGAGGATTCCTCCACCGTGCTCATGCGGATGACAAACGGCGCGCAGTGCACCGTATTTACGAACTTCAACATCCCCGACAGCGCGGGCAAATGGACGGTGAATCTGTTCGGCACGCGCGGGCGTCTTCTCGGCGACAAGATCATCGGGCAGGTTGACGAGGGAACGCTCTGGGAGATGGCGCTGCGCGAGGGTGAGGATGATTTCTACGCCGAGCCGGTCGCGGGCAACGCCGTGGGCACGGAGCTGACGGCGCAGTTCGGCAATCTGTACACCCGGACGCTCAGCGATTTCGGCGAGGCAATCCTGCACGGCGGCACAGCGTTCATCGACCCCATGGAGTGCGTGCGCGACCAGCGCGTCATCGACGCCGCATATGAGAGCAGCCGCACTGGCAGGACGGTCTTTTTGTAACACGGCATAAAGATCCGATCGGGCGGGATACCCCGCCCGATCCTGAGCGTGTCAAAAATACTTTTTGACACGCTCTCAAACGAAAACCGCTCCGCTGGGTTTTCGTTTGAAAAGGCTCGCACCCTGCTGCACGCATAGTTTTGGCGCAAGGTGCAAAGCTCTGCGAGGCATTTTTAACAGTCTGATGTCAGGAGCGAGGATGGGCATGAAACGACCGAAAACTTACAGCATCGGCGCGATGGCGAGACTTTGCGGCATCTCGCCGCGGCAGCTGCGCTATTACGATCAGATCGGGCTCATCAAGCCCAAATACCGCAACCCCGAAACGGGCTATCGGTATTACACCGAGGATCAGATCGAGCTGCTGTTTTTCCTCAATGAGCTGCGCAACATCGGTATCTCCAACGAGAGCATCCCCCGCCTGTTCATCAACCGCGATGTCGAACAGCTCGTGCAGGAGCTGCAGCTCAACCTCGCCATGGTGGAGCAGGAGATCCAGGCGTCGCTCAACCGCTATCACAGCATTGTCAACGCCCTGGTGATGAACACGCGCACGCTGGCGTATCTCACAGGGCAGGAGGCCATCGACTCCAGCCGCTATCAGCATTTCTGGATCAGCGTCAATTGGGTGCCGGAGAGCCGCGTTTTGTATAACGAATACACGGACGAGGAACACGCCGGTGTGCTGCAGGACTACATTGGGCACGTTGTGGAGCTGTCGCGGCAGGCGGAGGCGATGGGTCTGAAGCTGGGCGACACAAAGCTCTCCATCCGCGAGCACTGCGACCTGACTGCGCTGAGCGAGGGTGTGCAGGGCGCGGCAAGGACGTATCAGATCGCCCGCGAGATCCTCAACAAGAATGTGGAGGATCAGCCGGGGCACATCAAGCGCTTCGGCGGCTATAACGCGCTGTGCACCGTGAGCACCGGCGACCCCGGCTCCCTGACCGATGCGTACAAGGTTCTGCGCGAGTGGGCGGTCGACCACAGCATCGCCCTGTCGGACACGGTGATCGAGGAATATATGGCCGATACCTTCACCTCCGCCGACCGCAGCCGCTACGTTACCCGTATCATTATTCCCGTGCGCGATGGATAACGGGCAGTGCAAACCAGCGAAGTGCAGCCGATTTGCTTATTCACTTTTTACCAAAACCAAAACAGGCAGCTTAGAAAAGGCCTTGAAAACGCGTGGTTTCAGTGCCTTTTCTATTTGCGAAGAGGACAAAGAATACGGAGCAAAGAAACCGGCAAGCGATGCAAGTGTCAAGACACTTGCAAAAAAATGTTTGTTGATGGCAGCGCCCCCAACCCCGAATAGCTCTGTTCGGAGCTGGCGGCGCATTTGTTGGATGCTTATGGAGCGGGAACAGCTTATCGCTGCTCCTGCTTTTTTTCATGTTCCGACTCACGCGATTGAGCACCGAGAATTTTTGCGGCATTGGTCTGCACGGTCAAAAGCTCCTGCTATTCCAGTTACAATGCACCGCAAACGCGCCCGGTACGCATTTTTGTCTTGCAATCTCTATTTTGATGATGTACAATATTATCTACGAAGCAAAATGAAACAATAGATATTTATGATAAGAGTGCGGCTGATTGGGGAGGACGAGAATGGACGAACCGGTGAAAAACGAGATTCAACTATTTGAAGACCAGAAGATCCGTGTGGCATGGGACGCAGAACGGGAGGAATGGTATTTTTCCATTGTGGATGTTGTCGGCGTCCTGACAGACAGCCCCGACTATAATACCGGGCGAAAATACTGGAACAAGCTGAA
>CECF01011980.1_pt1 | contig 10208 bp, 10 predicted proteins | sample 554751 | NCBI WGS metagenome assembly CECF01 (sample SAMEA3182099, study PRJEB8094) | gut metagenome | biome: human; feature: gut; material: Stool; isolation source: human stools | place: Canada | collected 2012-06-12 | reverse complement strand
TCGTCATTGTCTCCACCTGATGCAGGCTTGTCGGAGTCTGTATTGCTGCCGACGTTGCCGTCTGATTTCTTGCCCAGGTCGATGTTTTTTTTGTTGATTTCCATGATCTCGTCGGTGCGGCTCTTCCACTTGCGCGGGCCGAGTATCTCCTTCACATCGTCGTGGAAGATCACCTCGCGCTCCACGAGAAGGTCGCGGATGCGGTTGTGCTGCTCGGCATATTCACGCAAGATCGACTTGGCGCGTTCATACTGCTCATTGATGATGCGTTTCACCTCCGAGTCGATTATATTTGCGGTCTCGTCGGAATAGGGCTTGGTGAAGCCGTAGTCCTGTCCCGTCGAGTCATAGTAGTTGAGGTTGGGAAGCTTCTCGCTCATACCGTAGACGAGCACGAGCGAGCGGGCGATCTTGGTGACGCGTTCCAGGTCGTTGGAGGCCCCGGTGCCGATCTGTCCGGTGAAGACATCCTCTGCCGCGCGGCCGCCGAGCAGTCCGCACATCTGGTCGAGCAGCGCCTGGGTCGGCACGATCTGGCGTGCCTCCGGTGCATACCAGGCGGCGCCGAGGGCTCTTCCGCGAGGCACGATGGTCACCTTCAGCAGCGGGTCGCCGTATTGCAGGAGCCAGGATATTGTGGCATGGCCGGCCTCGTGTGTCGCGATTGAGAATTTCTCTTCGTCGGTGATGATGCGCGAGCGCTTCTCGAGGCCACCCACGATGCGGTCGATGGCAGCCATGAAGTCACTCCATTCCACGGTCTTCTTGCTGTTGCGGGCGGCTATGAGCGCCGCCTCGTTGCAGACATTGGCGATGTCCGCGCCCGAGAAGCCCTGGGTCTGGCGTGCCAGCTGCTCCACGTCGAGCTTGCTGTTGACCTTGATGTTACGCAGGTGTACGTTGAAGATCTCCATGCGGTCGGTGAGCTCGGGGAGGTCCACATAGATCTGGCGGTCGAATCGCCCGGGACGCAGCAGGGCCTTGTCGAGCATGTCGGCGCGGTTGGTGGCGGCGAGGATGATCACCCCGTTGTTGGAGCCGAAGCCGTCCATTTCAGTCAGCATGGCGTTGAGGGTGTTCTCACGCTCGTCGTTTGAACCCATGTTGGGGTTCTTGCCGCGGGCGCGCCCCACGGCGTCGATCTCGTCGATGAAGACGATGCAGGGGGCCTTGTCCTTGGCCTGCTTGAAGAGGTCGCGCACGCGGGCGGCGCCCACGCCGACAAACATCTCCACGAAGTCGGAACCGGACATCGAGAGGAAAGGCACGTTGGCCTCACCGGCCACTGCTTTGGCCAGCAGAGTCTTGCCGGTGCCCGGAGGGCCCACGAGCAGCGCTCCCTTGGGTATCTTGGCGCCAAGCTCGGTGTAGCGCTGCGGGTTTTTCAGGAATTCCACAATTTCCTCGATCTCAACCTTCGCCTCGGCGAGGCCCGCCACATCCTTGAAAGTGACGTTGGTGCCGTTGTTCTTGTCAAACACCGCAGCGCGGCTCTTGCCCACACTGAAGATGCCTCCGCCCGAGCCTCCGTTGGTCATGCGCCGCGACATATACACCATGAAGACAACGATGAGGATTATGGGGCCGAAATACCAGAACACCTTCATCAGGTCGCTCCCTTTCTCGTAGTTGACCTCGATTTCCGGCTTCCCCTCGGCCTTGAGCGACGCGTTCCAGCTGTCGATCTTCTCCTGGATCTTGTCGTTGGAGGGAATGGTGGTCTTTATCTTTCGCTCGCCGTCGAGACGGTCGTTGATGTCGAAATCCATGTTCTTGGCCCCCTGGGGCGTCAGGTAGCCCTCGGCGGTGCGGTTTTCGGCAAACACCATTATCTTGTTGATGTCGCCGCGGGTGGCAGCCTGCTCGAATTCTGTCCAGTTGACGTCTTTCACCTGAGAGGCGTCCTGAAACCAGAACAGGGCCAGGATCGAGAGGCCGAGCAACACATACATCCAGTACATGTTGAAAAGCGGCTTCTTGTTCATGCCGCCCGGTTTGCGTGGTTGCGGAAAATTCATGTAGTGTTTTATTGCTAATGGGGTATGGTAATTCTTGTTGGGATGTGGAGGCCGTCGCGGTTCAGTCTATGTCGGCTATGTCTTCGCGTCTGCCGTCGCTCCAGAGGTCCTCGAGACTGTAGAATTCACGGTATTCCGGAAGAAACACGTGCACTGTCACAGTGCTGTAGTCGATCACTATCCACTGGCTGTTGCGGTATCCCTCGTAGTGCCATGGCTTCTGGCCGTATTCGGCGAGAAGGTGGTCGCGGATGTTGTCGGCTATCGCTCCCACCTGGGAGGTCGATTTCCCCTGGCAGATGATGAGCGTGGACGCGGGAGCCGACATGATGTCGGAAAGGTCGATTTTCACGATCCTGCTTCCCTTCTTGTCCTGGATGGCCTCGATGATGCCTTCGGTCAGTTCTCCTTGTTCTGTCATTTATTATTTTTATGGTCTTGTGTTCGGTTTCCTTGCTGATGGCAAAACGTGCCACCTCTATATAATAACAATCGACATGCCAAAAATATTGCGGAGACGTCATCATTGTGATGTCTCCGCAATTTTTCTCCGGTTTTCTCTCATTTCAGGCTATTCTCCGTAGCGCATCTCGATGATGTCCCAGTCCACTATGTCCCAGAGCTTCTTCAGATACTCTCCGCGGAGGTTCTGGTAGTCGAGATAGTAGGCGTGTTCCCATACATCGAATGTCAGCAGCGGACGAAGCCCGTCGGTCATGGGATTGCCCGCGTTCGACCCCTGTGTGATGAAGAGCTTTCCCTCGCTGTCGGCAGAAAGCCATACCCAGCCGGAGCCGAACAGACCGACGCCTGCCTCCTCGAATTTCTTCTTGAACTCCTCGAAGCTGCCAAACTGCTCGTCGATGCGCTCGCGCAGCCTGCCGCCCGGTTCCTTGAGTCCGTTGGGGGAGAACTGGAAGAAATAGAAGATATGGTTCCAGGCCTGCGACGCCTGGTTGAAGAGCTTGCCGTCGCTCTTGCAGATGATCTCTTCAAGAGCCATTTCTTCGTAAGGGGTCCCCTCGATCAGCTTGTTGAGGGTGTCGATATACGCTTTCTCATGCTTGCCGTAGTGATACTCGATGGTGGTCGGGGATATCACGGGGGTAAGGGCATCCGGCGAATAGGGGAGTTTCGGTTGCGTGAATTTCATATTCGTATCTTTTTATTGTCGTTTTTATGTATCAACAACCGCCCCTCCCTTATGGTTCAGAGTCTTGAAGTCTCTTGCGGCTTCAGTCGAAGATGGCGTCCCAGTCTTTCCACACAGGCTCGTAACCGGCTTTGCGGATGGCCTCCGTCACTGCGGCCGGCGTGCGGCTGTCGTTGACCTCGAATTGCTCGAGGGCCTCCGGCGACGTGGCGTATCCTCCTGGTTCCGTCTGGCTTCCGGCGCTCATCGATGTCACCCCTAAGCTCAGGATGTGGTCGCGGTATTGAGGGGCCTCGCGGGTGGAATAGGATATGTCGGCGTCATGGTCGAAGAGGCGGAAGGCGAAGGTGAGGCGCGCAAGCTGCCTGTCGCTGATGATGCTTGTGGGCTGGAAGCCGCTTTCCGACGGCCGCATCCTCGGGAAATTGACGCTGAAGCGGCTGCGCCAGTAGCGGCGCTGCAGATAGCGCAGGTGGCGCGCCAGCATCACCACGTCGGCACGCCAGTCTTCGAGTCCGAGCAATACGCCCATGCCGATCTTATGCACTCCGGCCTCTCCCATGCGGTCGAAGCCGTTGAGCCTCCATTCATAGTGGCTCTTCATTCCCTTGGGATGATATTTGCGGTAGGCCTCTTTGTGGTAGGTCTCCTGAAAGCACACCACCCCGTTGAGTCCCGCCTTGGTGAGGCGGTAGTAGTCGGAGCCGCGCATAGGCTGCACCTCGATGGTGAGGTTGTGGAAGAAGGGGCGGCAGACTCCGAGCACCTTCTCAATGTAGTCTACGCCACAGAGCGACGGATACTCACCCGACACGATCAGAAGGTTTTCGAAGGGGCCGAGCGCCTTGATTGCCCGGCATTCATCGGCCACCTGCCCGAGGGTCAGCGTGGTGCGCGTGAAGGGGTTGTCGTGGTTGAAGCCGCAATACACGCATTTGTTGGTGCAGGCGTTCGACACATACATCGGGATATACATCGAGATGGTCTTGCCGAAGCGCTCGCTGGTGAAGTGGCGGCTCATGGCCGCCATCTGCTCCATATACGGGTCGGCGGCCTCGGATATCAGTATGGCGAACTCCTCCGGAGTGAGAGGCTTGCGGCCCGAGGCGGCTCTGGCCAGCACGCGCCGCACTTCGGCATCGGTGGCCTCCTCCACGATCCGCAGTGTCTCGTCCCAGTCGTAGCGCCCTATCTCGTCGGCGAAGCCGCGGCCGAATATGGCGTCGGGTGTCGGGTCGCTTTTCATTTTCGGCATCCGGCCTTCGGCCGTCTTTAATCCTTCATACATGAGTCTGTGATGTTTTGTGATATCCTCATCGCGCAGAAGTTGGGGCCGCACATCGTGCAGAAGCGGTCGTCGGCGTCAGGAGAGTTGCGACGTGCCTCCACGTAATATCGGCGAGCCTTCTCCGGGTCGAGGGATAGGTTGAACTGGTCTTTCCAGCGGAATTCGAAGCGAGCCTTGCTGAGGGCGTCGTCGCGCACGCTGGCGCCGGGAAGCCCCTTGCAGAGGTCGGCTGCGTGGGCCGCTATCTTATAGGCGATCACGCCCTCGCGCACGTCGTTGAGGTCGGGGAGAGCGAGATGCTCCTTAGGTGTCACGTAGCAGATCATAGCCGTGCCGAGCGCGGATATTATGGCTGCGCCGATGGCCGACGTTATGTGGTCGTAGGCCGGGGCGATGTCGGTGGTGAGGGGGCCGAGCGTGTAGAAAGGGGCCTCCATGCATTCCTTCACCTGCTTCTCCATGTTCTCCGGTATCTTCTGCATGGGCACGTGGCCCGGACCCTCGATGAGCACCTGCACGTCGTGGTCCCACGCCTTGCGCGTCAGCTCGCCGAACATTTCCAGCTCCAGAAACTGCGCACGGTCGTTGGCGTCGTGGGTCGATCCCGGGCGCATGCCGTCGCCCAGCGAGATGGCCACGTCATATTTGTTGAGAATCTCGCATATCTCGTCGAAGTGGGTGTAGAGGAAGCTCTCGCTGTCGTGCTCCACACACCATTGCGTCATGATGGAGCCGCCGCGGCTCACGCATCCTGTGAGCCTCTCGCCGAGAAGCCTTGCATGCTGGCGAAGCGCGCCTGCATGGATTGTGAAGTAGTCCACTCCCTGCTCGCACTGCTCTATCAGGGTGTCGCGGTATATCTCCCAGGTGAGGCGCTTTACGTCGCCGTTCACTTTCTCCAGCGCCTGATAGATGGGCACGGTGCCCATCGGCACCGGGCAGTTGCGGATTATCCACTCGCGTGTCTCGTGGATGTTGTTGCCCGTCGAGAGGTCCATCAGTGTGTCGCCACCCCAGTAGCAGCTCCACACGGCTTTGCTCACCTCCTCCTCGATGCCTGAGGAAAGCGCCGAATTGCCGATGTTGGTGTTGAGCTTCACGGCGAAGGCTTTGCCGATCACCATCGGCTCGGCCTCGGGGTGGTTGATGTTGGCGGCGATCACGGCTCTCCCGGCTGCCACCTCCTGCCTTACGAACTCGGGGGTGATGTGGGTCTTGATGCCGCGTGCCTCGTTGTCGAGGTTCTCGCGGATGGCCACGTATTCCATCTCCGGGGTGATGATGCCCTTCTTTGCGTAGTGCATCTGCGTGACTCTCCTGCCCTCCCTGGCCTTGCGGGGCTTGTGGGCCACCGGGAAGCGGATGGCGTCGAGCTCCTTCATGTCGCGGCGCATGCGGCCGTATTCGCTCGTGATGTCGTCGAGCTCCTCGGTGTCGCCACGGGCCACTACCCACTCGGTGCGGGTGCGGGGGAGCCCCTTGTTGATGTCTACCTCGTAGGCCGGGTCGGTGTAGAGTCCGCTGGTGTCGTAGACGGTGATATCTTCGTTGGGTGTCTCTATTCTCTTCCCGGCCTCGATCTTCACTGTCGGATACTGGTGGATTTTCCTCATGCCAACCTTGATGGGATGGAGCTTGCCATCCACATAAACCTTTTCTGAATTGGGATAGGAAGAGACGTTGATGTTTTCTATATGCATGATATGTAGATTGTTTGCTTATGGAAAATATTGGCGTGCGTTGTCAGAGGTTCTCGAGGAATGAGGTCAGGGGGCTTGATGCCTGTGCCGATGAACACACGGTGCCGAGTCCGGCGTTGAAGGCCTCGCGTCCCGCCTCCACAGCCTTGGCGAAGGCCCGGGCCATAGCTACGGGGTCGCCGGCGATGGCGATGGCGGTGTTGACGAGCACTGCGTCGGCGCCCATCTCCATGGCTTCCGCGGCATGCGACGGAGCGCCGAGGCCGGCGTCGACCACTACCGGCACGCGGCTCTGCTCGATGATGATCTCAAGCAGCTCGCGTGTCACGAGCCCCTTGTTGGTGCCGATAGGGGCGCCGAGCGGCATCACGACGGCTGCGCCTGCTTCCTCGAGCAGCTTGCAGAGCACGGGGTCGGCCTGGATGTAGGGGAGCACGGTGAATCCGTCGCGGGCCAGCTCCTCCGTTGCCTTCAGTGTCTCGATAGGGTCGGGCATGAGATATTTGGGGTCGGGATGTATCTCGAGCTTGATGAAGTCTGTGTGGAAGATCTCGCGGCTCATCTGTGCGGCGAGCACGGCCTCGCGTGCGTTGCGCACTCCCGAGGTGTTGGGCAGCAGCTGCACGTGCTCCCTGTTGATATGGGTCAGCATCTCGTCGGTGGCCTCGTTGAGCATGTTCACTCTCTTCATGGCCACTGTGATCATTTCGGAGCCGGAGGCCTTGATGGCCTCGAGCATCGTCTCGGGCGACGGGAATTTGCCCGTCCCCACGAATAGCCGCGACCTGAATTCACGGCCTCCTATTTTCAATATGTCGTCCATTGATGATGATAGGTTTTATACTGTTGGTTGAGGCGGTGTGCCCGAGGGGGTCATTCCCCGACGGGCATCCGCTCGATGAATTTCCTGGTCTCTCCGGTGATGTCGGAGGCGAAGGCTATGGCCCCGCTCACGGCGAAGCCGTTGACGCCGGCTCTGAGCAGCGGCTCTATGTCTTCAAGCTTAATGCCACCCACAGCCACTCTCGGTATGTTGATTTCCTTGGTCTCCATCTCGGCGCAGATGCCTTTTATGCCCTCGAGGCCGAGTATGGGGGCCAGACGCTTCTTGGTGGTGGTGGCCGAATAGGGGCCTATGCCGATATAGTCGATGTCCATGTAGCGCACGGCCTCGATGTCGCCGATGGTGTTGGCGGTGACGCCGATTACGGCTGCCGGTCCGAGTATGGTCCTTGCCCTGGAGCATGGCATGTCTTCCTTGCCGAGATGCACGCCGCCGACGTTGAGCTCCTTGGCGAGCTCTACGCGGTCGTCGAGCAGAAGGAAGGTGCCCGTATCCTCGCAATGTTTTCTCACGGCTTCCACCACCTGCCCGATTTCCTCGTCGGTGGCCTCTTTCATCCTGATCTGTATCCAGCGGCATCCGCCGTCGATCACTGAGTGTATCTGGTCTGCCACGGGTGTCTGGCAGTCGGTGTTGGTGATATATTGCAGCATGGTTATAGCTTTTTATTGGTTCCAGAAATAGCCGAGCATCGCCGCGCCGCTGAATCCGGCATCGCGAAGCAGCGGTATCCTTTCGGGTGTCACCCCTCCGAGGGCCACCACCCGCTTCCCTTCGAGCCATGGCCGCAGACTGTCGAGATCGAACGCGCTGCGGTAGCCCTGCTTCGAGATGGAGTCGAATACGGGCGACAACGTCACATATTCATAACGCCCTGAGTCGGCCAATTCCTCGACGCTGTGGCATGATTTGGTAATTTTAACAGCATCTTCCGGAGCCATGCGGTTGCGCGAGTTGAGATGCACCCCGCCTAAGGCGTAGCGGGAGGCGAGCTCGAAATGATCGTGGAGCTTCAGCCGGCTCCGCATGCGGGGAGCGATGGAGGCGATAAGCCTCTCTGTCTCCTCAGGTGTCCATCCCGGCTTGCGGATATGCACGTAGTCGGCCTCCCCTCCTTCCAGCAGCCGCATTATGCGCTCGGCTTCCCGCTCGATGCGGTGGGGGGAGGTGATGGCTATGATCAGGAAATCCGTTGGCAGGGCCATTCCAGGGGGTGGTTATCCGCCGAAGGCAGCCGTGATCAGTGTGAGCCGGTCACCGTCGGCAGGTATGGTGAGGTCCCAGTTCTGGCGCCTCACGAGTTTGTCGTTGAGCGCCACGGCGGTGGTGCCGGCGGGGAGCTCTTTCCATTCCACTATCTCGGCGACGTTCATGTTGTCGCGCGGAAGGGCGGTTATGATGTTGTTGATAAGTATTTTCATCGCTGTTTGCTTTATAGTGTTGTCGGAAAGGCGAGCGGACCGCTCGCGCCTTTCCATTCGTATCGTTGTGAATATTGCAGATATCCCTGCATGGCCTTTCCGGCCGCTTTCATGGCTTCTGCGGGAGTGGCTCCCCTGGCAAGGGCGCAGGCCACGGATGTGGAGTAGACGCAGCCCGTGCCGTGGCGGTTGATGCCGGGCAATCTCCGTCGCGTGTCGGTGGCTGTGCTGATGGAGCCGTCGCTTTCTCTGCAGGCCATCACGTCTGTGATGGTCTCGCCGGGCTGCGAATGCCCCCCCTTGACGACTACGCAGCTGCAGCCGAACGTCTCGAGAAAGGCTACGGCCATATCCTCCATTGAGCCATAGTCTGATAGCTTCGCGCCGAGCAGCAGCTCGGCTTCCGGTATGTTGGGTGTCACTACCGAGGCGAGGGGCAGCAGACGCTTGCGCAGCGGCCCTCCGTCCGCGCCCAGCAGGCTGCCGTCGGTGGCTTTTATCACGGGATCCACCACCAGCCGGCATCCGCCAAGCCTTGTCTCGTATATCCTCGCCACAGTCTCTATATGCTCATGTGAGGGAAGCATCCCGGTCTTCACGGCGTCGGGTCTCATGCCCTCGATTGCGGCAGTCATCTGCTTTTCCAGCATCTCGGAAGGCACCGGCATCACGCTTCTTACTCCGTCGAAAGTCTGGGCTGTGACTGCCGTTACGGCTGTGGTGGCCCATAGGCCGTTGGCCTGACAGGTACGGATGTCGGCCTGTATGCCGGCGCCCCCGATGGAATCGGAGCCCGCCACGCTCATCACGCTGCGCAGTCTCATCGCTGTCCCTCCTCTTCAGGAAGGGCCGACGCTATGTCGTCACGGCAGCGCTTCATGAGCTCGCGGGTGTTGAAGCCGTTCTCTCCCGGCTCTATGGGCTTGTGGATGGTGAGTGTGATGGTGCCCGGGGTCACGTTGTAGGTGTCGCGGGGCATAACGCGAAACGCTCCGTCGATGGTGATGGGCACCACCGGCAGCCTGAATTCAGACGCCAGCATGAACGCCCCTCTCTTGAAGGGTATCATATGGCCGTCGTGGGTGCGGCTTCCCTCGGGGAAAATCACCAGCGACATACCCCCCTTCAGTATCTTTTCCGACTGGGCGATGGTCTCCTTGATGCTTTTCAGGTTGGAATCGTCGACAAACACGTGGCCTGACCTGCGGCATGCGTAGCCAACCATGAAAATCTTCTCGAGACTTTTCTTCATCAGCCATTTGAAGTTGTGGTTGAGATAGCCGTAGATGGCCCAGATGTCGAATGCTCCCTGATGGTTGGCCACGAAGACATACGATGTGTCGGGGTCGATGTTCTCGCGCCCTTTCACCATCACCTTCACAAACATCAGGCCGCAGCACATCCGCGACCATATATGAGCCGGATAATAGCCCCAGAAATGAGTCCCGCTGATGGCCGTCGCCACTATGGTGACAAGCGCTGTCAGGAAGGTGATCACTATGAATATCGGCCCCGCAATCACCCACTGGTAGATTCTGAAGAGCAGTTTCTTCATTTCGTTCTGTCGATAGTTGATAATACTGCAAAGTTACACATTTTTATCCACATTCAGAAATTTCCCCGCCCTTTCGTCATGTTTATTCACGAAAAGCGACGGCTCCTCCGCTCGTCGCGGGGGAGCCGTCGTCTGTGTCTTGCCGCACTTCCCCTCAGGATTCCTGCACGGGATGGGCCTCGGCTTCCGGAGCTATCAGCTTGTAGCCTTTGCCGTGGATGTTGATGAT
>CECF01061726.1_pt1 | contig 10232 bp, 9 predicted proteins | sample 554751 | NCBI WGS metagenome assembly CECF01 (sample SAMEA3182099, study PRJEB8094) | gut metagenome | biome: human; feature: gut; material: Stool; isolation source: human stools | place: Canada | collected 2012-06-12 | reverse complement strand
AGGGATATACCATAGGGCTGATGGCATCCACTGTCTGTCCCAGTGCCGTGTAATCCTGCCCTACGGTCTGCACATCCGTCTCGCTGCCGATAATAGTGCCGAAGACATCTGCCGTGACCACACAGCCCTTTTCGTGAAGTCTGTCTCCCGCATAGGAGAGAAAATCCTGTATAGCCTGCCGCTTCGGATAGGCTTCCATATCCACACCGTAATCTGCCGCATCGGCATCCGAACCTACCGGGAATCGCACATAATCATACTGGATCTCATCAAAACCCAGATCTGCCGCCATCTCCGCAAGCTCTGTCAGATATTCCCAGACCTCCTGCCTGTAGGGATTTACCCAGGCCAGTCCATTGGCATCTGTCACCGGCTTACCGTCCGGCTTCGTCAGTGCCAGTTCCGGCTGTGCCGCCGCCAGAATGGGATCCTTAAAGCATACGATCCGCGCAATGGTATATATATTATGATCTTTCAATTCCTGCATCATTGTCTGAATGTCCCGGATGTAACGTATTCCGGCCTGCATTTCGGATATCCGGTCCAGCACGGGAATGTCCTGTGGAATCTCCTCATTAGTCAGCCGGAACGTCAAATTTCCCTCGTCGTTTTTCACGTCGATGACCATGGCATTCAGTTCCGTCTCATCCACCAGGCGGATCAGATCTTCCATTCCGGCACTGCCAGCCTTCGGGCCGGTGACGTAGATTCCCTTTACCTTCGTCCGTCCCGCCATGCGGTCCGCCGTAGTCTGCTCTGCATCTCCGGCGGCGGCATCCCCATCCGTGACATCCGGTGCATTCTCCCCGGTGGCAGCCTCTTCTGTGAAATCCACCGTGGCCATTACTTCTATTCCTGTCTCTTCCGTCCCTGTCAGAGATAATTCATTGTCTGTTCCACAGCCGGTCATGCCTAGTATAAGTACAATCCCTGCTGCCAGAAGTCTCTTCCCCGGACCAGTATTTCGTATCATCGGTACTCTCCCTGCATACCGCCGGTCGCTCCTGTTTTCTTTATCCAGCGGTACAAAAGCTTCATAATTTCATGGTTCTGAATAGTTCCGTCGGAGTCAAAAGGTCTTTCACCCACTTATGAGCAAGCTCGTGTGGGCTTAGACCTTTTGCCCCTGGTATCATTATATTTTTAATTGTTAAAAAATGCAAGAAATGCTACACTATATCTATCGGCTCTGTCTCCGCTTGCGAAAAGAGCCGTCCTGATTTTCCCTGGAATAAGGTTTTTCACCACAAGAAATGAGGTCTTCCATGTATCATAATTTTATCTTTGATCTCTATGGCACCTTAGTAGACATCCACACTAATGAAAATAAAACTTCCCTCTGGAAAAGGCTTGCGCTGTTCTATTCCTTCCAGGGTGCTTCCTATACGGGGAGGGAACTGAGGAACAGATATCGCCAGCTGGAAACGGCTGCCCGCAAGGTTCCCTCATCTTACACCTGTCCGGAGATCTGCGCCGCAGATATTTTTCGAACTCTTTATGTCGAAAAAGGGATCCAACCCACAGAGGCTCTTCTGACCGCTACCGGTCAGTTCTTCCGGATCGAATCCCTGAATACTTTACAATGCTATCCCGCTTCCATCGACACGCTGCAAAATCTCCATACAAAAGGACGCGGTGTTTATCTCTTATCCAACGCCCAGCGTATCTTCACCGAATATGAATTGCGCTCTCTGGGACTCTGGGAATTATTTGACGGTATCCTTATCTCTTCCGATGAGGGTTGCTGCAAGCCGGATCCCGCCTTTTTTCAGATTCTGTTTGAACGCTACGGATTGGATCCAGCTGACTGTCTGATGATCGGCAACGAGCGCACCAGCGATCTGGCAGGTGCTATAGCTGCGGGGATCGACTGCTGTTACCTGCACACCGCCACCTCTTCCGGTTCCGCAGATGAGCCACCAAAAAAAGCCCGCTTTACAGTTATGGATGGTGACTCTTATGCGCTGCAAAAACTTCTTCTAAGTTTAGCGAGATAAGATAAAGCACCCGGAAGTCAGCTTTCCCGGGGGGGGCATCCATACAAAGGCTGCCACACAGATCACCACAGAGATCATGGAGCCTGTCAGGAACTGCATCAGGGCTGCTCCTCAGATTTTTTCCGTGGCATGCTCTTCCTCTGGATAAGTCAGTCCCCAGTCTTTTCGGATCCGGGTCATCATTTTCATAACATCCTCGGTAAGCTCAAGCTTCATTAATTCCGGATGTCCGGCGATGGCCTGTTCCATATCCTCCACCTCGTATCCCAGTGCGTCTGCCGTAGCTCCCGCCACAATTTCCTCGGTGTGTCCGTCTTCCGTGTACGTGATCACTGCTTTCTGCCCTCTGGGATACTCATACATTTCCACGTAAGCCTTGTCAAAAGAGATCATGCCCCGTTTGGGCTGCTTGGCATGCAGGGACAATGTGACCGTTGCCATCTCCTGCTCCCGGTTCATCAGAAGTATTCCCGCCTGCTCGTCCACACCGGTAGGTGCAAGCTTCACCTGCGAAGTAATCTGATCCGGGCAGGAATTTAAGAACATTCTGACAAAGGAAAGGGCATACACACCGATGTCCAGCAGTGCTCCTCCGGCCAGATTCCGGTTGAAGAACCGGTTCTTCATATCGTATTCCTTATAACTTCCGAAATTCATCTGTATCACACGCAATTCTCCGAATTTTCCGGCATCCATGCGTTTTTTCAGCTCTTTATAAATCGGCATATGATAGATAGTCATAGCTTCCGCCAGCACCACACCATGCTCCTTCGCCAGCTGCACTGCCTCTTCCAGTTCTTCGGAATTCAGCGTAATGGATTTTTCGCACAGCACATGCTTGCCGGCTGCCAGCGCTTTCCGCAGAAAGTGAATGTGAGTGTTATGGGGTGTGGAAATATAAATGATATCCACCGCAGGATCCGCACATACATCCTGAAAGCTCGTAAACACCTTCTGCACACCGTATTTTTCCGCAAAGGCCACTGCCTTCTCCGGTGTCCGGTTTACAACGCCGTACAGCTTCTGTCCTCTTTTTTCCATAGCCTGCGCCAGCTCATTTGCAATGACACCGCAGCCTGCACTTACCCAGTTTGCCATCCTATTTTCTGCATTCCTTTCCACGCGTCTTATTCTCATACATCTTTGTATCCGCTTCATTGATGATCTTACGGACATCCACACCACAGCCTTCTGCCCAGCCCACAGCACTGGAGACCGGCATCTCGCCCTGACTGTTTTTCTCCTGCAATGCAGCACTGACAGACTCTACCATTGACTCGATCTCTGTTTCTACCGGATTCTCTATCAGCATGACGAATTCATCTCCACCCACACGATAAACCTTCCTCCTGTCAGTGGATAATTCATATAATACGGAAGACAACGTCTGGATCAGCACATCCCCTGCAGCATGTCCATATTGGTCGTTAACATATTTCAGATTATTCACATCCCAGAAAATGGCAGCCAGTCTGTCAACCCCCAGATAATAGTCAGCAATCATTTCCTCATATTTGTTCTTATTATACACATGGGTTCCCAGATCGGTCTCCTTACGATATGTCAGATCAGCGATCCTCTGTGCATCCTTGTGGCTGGTAATGCTGATATACCGCAAAATAATGGTGAATATCAGAAGTATCACCGCCCGGGGCAGCGCTCCGTAGAACAATATCACGAACACCGGATCCGGCTCAATGCCAAAATGCAGCGTCCCCGCCATCCACTGCTCCATATACCAGTCTCTGGAATGATTGCTTCCTAAGAGCATATTCAAATCACAGATTCCGTGATAGAATCCCGTCACCATACTGACAGCCATTGTCACGTCATTGACAACATAGGTGATCCACAGTGTCATCCGCTCCCTGTACTGTACCGCCAAAAGCAACGGCAACACATAGATAAGCACCGCATGGAATGACAAAAATGCCGCAATGACTGCCGATATCATACAGATCAGTGTCAAAAACACATACTTTACCCAATGCTTTGACAGATCCACCTTTTTATAAATGTATAAAACAGGAATTCCCATCACCGCCGACACCCCTGCTGCCATGGTAAAGATTCTGGAATCCACAATAAAGATTCTCACTAATGTCAACAGCCAGAGGAGCAGAATAGTCACAAAAATCCAGAAAAAGCCTTTTAGTGTGTGTATATTTGAGTTGATCTCCTGCTGGTGTAATTCTTTTTTATACTTTTCCTGATAATTTTCCATCATAACATCCCTATGTTCTTCTATCATTTGTTCTCTTCATTCAGTGCTCAGCGCATAACAGATACAGTATAACATATTATGATATTTTTTGCATTAAATGAGCTTACTTAACATAATTAAAATCCTATTTTTCCACATTCTGTTTCATGCTGCCGGTGCCCCGGCAATCGACCTCTTTACTGGGAAATAATCAAGCTGCGGTTATTTTCCCGGTACTCTTTTGGGGAAATGCCATAGATTTTCCGGAAATTCCGCAGGAAAGAGGAGTAATCCGCAAAGCCGGTCTGCTGCCAGCTCTCAGTAATGTTCTTCCCCTCCGCCATGGCCTGGCAGGCGGAAATGATCCGCTTGTTCACAATAAAGTTATGCACCGTCATGCCGGTGATCTCCTTGAATTTCCGCAGAAAATGATACTTACTCATGTGCACGGCCTCCGCCACTTCCTCCACTGTGATCTCCTGGCTGAGATGGGTCTCGATGTAGCCGGTCACCTGCTCCACCAGAGGATGATCCACGATCTCCTGTGTGGAAGACAAATATTCCTCCCGTTTACACAACACATTCAGATACCCAAAAAACAGGCTCAAATTGCCTCTGTCCATGACCTTACGGATTCCGCAGTTCTGGACATCATCCCCCTCTAAGATCTCCGACATAGCAAGCTTTAGCAGAAATCCACGCAAAATTTCCTCATAATAAATGGGGAAATGATACAGTTTCGGCCCCGCTCCCCAGAAGCATTCTGCAAGAAACGGCTCTCCCGCCGCCAACTCCCGCAGCATCTGATCACTGATCCACAAAATGATCCGGCGGGACGAATCCATTTTCTTCTCCGTGGGATGATATTTGTGCATGACATTTTTATCGATCAACAGGAAATCTCCCTTCCGCATCCGCACCGCCCGGTCCTCGATCAGGGAAGAAAATTCCCCCTCTATAATATAGATCAGCTCATAAAAATCATGATAATGGAACGACACCGCTCCGACAGGCTCCCCTACCTTCTCATAGACCTCATAGTCACCGCTCAACATATATTGCCGTTCGTCCGCCGCATCCCGGCAGCGCAGGCTGCTTTTTCTGTTCACGACCATCCATTTTCTCTCCTGTATCATTCTGTTCAGTTTTTATTTTCCATGGTTTATATCCCCTGTCTTACTATATAGCAATTTTTGCACTATTTCAAGCAATTCATGCAGTTTTAATGCATTTACCATTCTGTTATGCTTAAGACAGCAAAAACGAAACCAAAGCATTCCCTACAAGGAGGATTTCTATTATGCAAATGACATTACGCTGGTATGGCAGCAAGTACGACACGGTTACCTTAAAACAGATCCGTCAGATTCCCGGTGTCACCGGAGTCATCTCCACTCTCTACGGCACCGCTCCCGGAGAAGTCTGGGAAATGGATGACATCCTGGCCCTAAAGACTGAGATTGAAGCTTCCGGCTTACAACTGGCCGGTATCGAGAGTGTCAACATTCACGATGCCATCAAGATTGGTTCTCCCGACCGTGAACAATATATAGAGAATTATATCACTACCCTGGAACGGCTCGGCCAGGCAGGCATCCATATGGTATGCTACAATTTCATGCCGGTCTTTGACTGGACACGCACCGAACTTGCCAGAATGCGTCCCGACGGTTCTACAGTCCTTGCTTACAATCAGGCTGCTGTAGACGCTATTGATCCGGCCAAAATGTTCGAATCCATTGCCGGCGATATGAACGGCACTGTAATGCCCGGCTGGGAGCCTGAGCGTATGGCTCATGTCAAAGAACTGTTCGAAATGTACAAAGATGTGGATGATGAAAAGCTTTTTGCCAACCTGAAATATTTTCTGGAGCGTATCATGCCCACCTGTGATAAATATGACATTAACATGGCGATCCACCCTGACGATCCTGCGTGGAGTGTCTTCGGACTGCCCCGTATCATCATCAACAAGCAGAATATCCTGCGTATGATGAAGATGGTGGATAACCCTCACAATGGCGTTACCTTCTGTTCCGGTTCCTACGGCACCAACCTGGAAAATGATCTGCCGGATATGATCCGCTCCCTGAAAGGCCGCATTCATTTCGCCCATGTCAGAAACCTGAAGTTCAACTCTCCTACTGATTTCGAGGAGGCTGCACATCTGTCCAGCGATGGAACCTTCGATATGTACGAGATCATGCTGGCTCTTTATGATATTGGTTTTGACGGTCCCATCCGTCCCGATCACGGACGTATGATCTGGGATGAAGTGGCCATGCCCGGATACGGACTGTACGACAGAGCTTTAGGCGCCACCTATTTAAACGGTCTGTGGGAAGCTATCGAGAAGTCCCATAAGCAGAAATAACCATCGCACCTGAAAACTCATAAATCAGTTTGGAGGAAACCATTATGGAACTTACCTTAAAAAGTCTTCATGACGACCGGGACGCATTTCTCGCTGCCGGTTATCATCTGCCGGAATTCGATTACGATACCGTTCATAAAAACACCGTGGAACATCCCCACTGGATCCACTTCGGTGCCGGCAATATCTTCCGTGCCTTTCAGGCCAACGTAGCACAGAATCTGTTAAACAGCGGCGTTCTGGATACCGGTCTCATCGCAGCGGAAGGCTATGACTACGAGATCATTGAAAAAAGCTACCGTCCCCACGACAATTTAAGCATTCTCGCCACCTTAAAGGCCGACAACACCGTGGAAAAGACCATCGTAGGCAGCATCATGGAGTCTCTGATCCTGGACAGTAAAAACGAAGCAGAATACGCACGTCTCCGGGAGATTTTTAAAAATCCTTCTCTCCAGATGGCCAGCTTTACCATCACTGAAAAAGGCTATGCTACCGCCAATGCCAAAGGAGAATTCTTCCCCGCAGTAGCCGCTGACTTCGAAAAAGGTCCCGAAGCCCCCGAAAGCTACCTGGGCAAGGTAGTCTCCCTGCTTTATACCAGATACACTCACGGAGCGCTCCCCATTGCCATGGTCAGCATGGACAACTGCTCCCATAACGGTGACAAATTATATGCCGCTGTCAATGCGTTCGCCAAGGCATGGACCGACAACGGACTGGTGGAAGCCGGCTTCTTAGGCTACGTCAATGACCAGACGAAAGTCACCTTCCCCTGGAGCATGATCGACAAGATCACCCCCAGACCTGATGCCAAAGTAGAAGCTATGCTGGCCGAGGATCATATCGGCGGTCTGGATGCCGTAGTTACTTCCAAAAACACCTATATCGCTCCCTTTGTCAATGCGGAAGAATGCGAATACCTGGTCATTGAAGATGCTTTTCCGAACGGTAAGCCCGCACTGAACAAAGGCGGCATCATCTTCACCGACAGAGCGACCGTAGACAAAGTGGAGAAAATGAAGGTATGTACCTGCCTGAATCCTCTGCACACCGCACTGGCCATCTATGGCTGCCTTCTGGGATATACCCTGATCTCCGAAGAGATGAAGAACCCGTTATTGAAAAATATGGTGGAAGTCATCGGTTACAAAGAAGGACTTCCCGTAGTGGTAAATCCCGGCATCCTGGATCCGAAGAAATTCATTGACGAAGTGGTGAATGTGAGGATCCCCAATCCCTTCCTGCCGGATTCTCCCCAGAGAATCGCTACCGATACCTCCCAGAAGCTTTCCATCCGCTTCGGCGAGACCATCAAAGCTTACGAAGCTTCTCCAGACCTGCATACGGAAGACCTGAAGCTGATTCCTCTGGTCTATGCCGGATGGCTCCGGTATCTCATGGGAATCGATGATGAGGGCAGAGAATTTACGCCCAGCTCCGACCCCCTGTTAGAGGAAGCCCGTCAGTACGTTGCAGACTACGAACTTAGTTTCTCTCCCAAGGATCTGTCAAAGCTGGACGCATTACTTGCCAATGAGAAAATATTCGGTGTGAACCTCCACGCCATCGGCATGGATACTCTGGTAAAACAGTATTTTGCAGAATTAAGCTCCGGTGTGGGGGCCGTGGCTACAGCCCTGAAAAAATATGTTCCTGAGAAGGTAACCCTTTGATCTTAGAAGTTACCACTTCTCATAAGGACACCGGTTGACGGCGATTACAGCCCTCAGTTCCACAAAGCAGCCGCAGGCACCACACAGCCCCTCATTCAGATATTTACATTCCTTACATACAGCAAGGCGGTCTTCATAGACCGCCTTATCTGCTTTACTATCCTCTTCGATCCTGTCTATGTAGGCATACAGATTCTCCATATAGGCATTCTTGTCCATTTCCCGCAACAGACATTTCCGACAGGGATATTTTCCTGTGACTTGTATTGTTTCTGTTATTTGTTCTTCTTCCATAACTGTTCTTATCGCTTATTTTATCCGGAACATAACGACACTGCATGCCGGCATGGTAAAGGTGATCCTGCCATCCGCGATCTTATACTCCGTAAATACTTCTTCGTGTACCTTATCGGGATCCTCAAAGGTGTTGTAAGCATGCATATCATTGGTTAGTATCGCAGCGGTCACGTGCTTTGGATCACACTCTGCGAAAGCGATCTCCACCTCTTCTGCCTTATCAATGGACAGGTTGTTCAGGGTGATGGTCACAACACCGTCCTTATCCACGGAAGCGGATTCCTGTAAATTGGGAACCTTGAACTTTTCATCTTCACCGATCTGTTCCACACCATCGATATAGCTTTCCACCAGATCCGCATCCTGATGGTATTTGTACATATGGAATACATGGTAAGTCGGGGTACGCAACATCTTCGGTCCCTCGGTCAGGATCACTGCCTGCAGTACGTTGATAAGCTGTGCGATGTTTGCCATCTTCACACGGTCACAGTGCTTGTTGAAAATATTTAAAGACAGTCCGGCCACCAGAGCATCACGCATGGTACTCTGCTGGTATAAAAATCCGGGATTCGTGCCGGGCTCCACATCATACCAGGTGCCCCACTCATCGCAGATCAGTCCGATCTTCTTCTCAGGATCATATTTGTCCATGATCGTAGAATGCTTATGAATCAGTTCATCCAGCTTAAAAGCCTTTGCCAGCGTCTTATACCATGCTGCATCGTCGAAGTCCAGTGCACTTCCCTTGTGAGACCAGTCATCCTCCGGCAGTGTATAGTAATGCAGGGAAAGTCCGTCCATAAAGCCATGCATCCATTCCGGTGCATTTTCAAAACAGGTCTTCAGCACATTTTCCGTCCAATAAGTATCTCCCGCATTGGGGCCGCAACAGACTTTGAAAATAGGCTGTTTGGAATCATAATTTCTCACATAGGTCTGGTATCTGCGGTACAGATTGCCATAGTAGGATGGGGTCATATTGCCGCCGCATCCCCAGTTTTCGTTACCGACACCGAAGTAATCCACCTTCCATGCTTTCTCTCTGCCGTTTTTTCTACGCAGGTCTGCCATAGGAGATACCCCGTCGAAAGTCATGTACTCTACCCACTCAGACATCTCCTGTACGGTACCGCTTCCCACATTGCCATTGATGTAGGTCTTACAACCGATCTGTTCACACAGTTCGAAGAACTCATGGGTACCGAAGCTGTTGTCCTCGGTCACACCACCCCAATGAGTGTTGATCATTTTCTTGCGGTTCTCCTTCGGTCCGATACCGTCTTTCCAGTGGTATTCGTCCGCGAAGCACCCACCGGGCCAGCGCAGTACCGGAAGCTTCATCTCCTTCAGGGCTGCCACCACATCATTACGCATGCCTTTGGTATTGGGGATCTCGGAATCCTCTCCTACATACAGTCCCTCATAAATACATCTTCCCAGATGCTCAGAGAAATTGCCGTAAAGTTCCGGATTGATATGTCCCTTTTTGTTCTTTTCGTTAATATAAACCTTTGCCATATTGATCCTTTCTGTGGCAGGCATCCGTTTCCTACCACTGTTGCGGCATCACGCCATTCCGTCGCAGTGCGATTCCTGCAGAGCGTTCATTATAAAATATAAAAGATGCCAGGGTCAAAAGGTCTAAGCCCACATGAGCTTGCTCATAGGTGGGTGAAAGACCT
>CECF01039130.1_pt1 | contig 10290 bp, 6 predicted proteins | sample 554751 | NCBI WGS metagenome assembly CECF01 (sample SAMEA3182099, study PRJEB8094) | gut metagenome | biome: human; feature: gut; material: Stool; isolation source: human stools | place: Canada | collected 2012-06-12 | reverse complement strand
AGGTATATGAATGATGCGTCCCTCAAGGGCGAATTCGTGAGGAAGGTCATGGGGCAGGATATGAGTGAAAATGACAAGGCATATGTGATCCAGACAGGACTCAGGGCTCTTGCGGGCGAGGAGATATTTTAAGTATGAGATTGATATCTTGTTATATAGATGGATTTGGCAAATTGAATAACATGGAAGTCCAGTTCGAGGATGGGATAAATACATTTGTCCAGGATAATGGCTGGGGTAAGTCGACTCTTGCTGCTTTTATCCGGGTCATGCTGTATGGCTTCGACGGTGAGACGAAGAGAAATGACATTGAGAATGAAAGAAAAAGATATCGCCCGTGGTCGGGGGCTGCCTATGGCGGAGAACTGGTATTTGAGAGCAGGGGCAGAAACTACAGGGTTCAGAGGACATTTGGCGCGAAGAAGAGCGATGACAAATGCGTGATATATGACGAGGCGACTCATGCTGTAACAGGAATGTTCACGGATAAGCTTGGGGAGGAGCTGTTTCATGTGGATTCTGCGTCATTTGTGAGAAGTATGTACATAGGGCAGGATGACTGCCGGACCTGGGCGACGGATGGGATAAGTGCTAAGCTTGGTAATATCGCTGACAGCACGGATGATATAAGCAATTATGAGAATGCCAGACAGATACTGAAGAATGTTATAAACAGGCAGTCGCCAACCAAGCGGACAGGGGAACTGTACAGGAGAAAATATGAGCTTGATGGGATGCGTGAGCAGGTCAGGGAGCTTGATGGAATAGACAGAAGTATAAATGAGCTGAATAAAAATATCCGTGAGATAGAAATGCAGAATCAGAACCGGATGGGACGACAGCGTGACAGTAAATATATCATGACAGGATTTTGTGCGTTGATCGCAGCACTTCTATCTCTGGGAATGTGGAAATTTATGCTTGGAATAGAAGAACCTGACGATATGGCTATGATTATATTTGTTGTATGTGCAGGTATGTTTTGTGTACTCGGAATCTACTACATTATACGCGGGATGAATGAAAAGATCAGGCACAGGAAGAATAAGGTGGAAGAGCCGGGGGATGCCGCTGATGATACCAGATCGGACGGATCAGATGATATATATACAGCCGATGACGAATCCGATATGGATGAGGAGATGTCGGTCTATATGGCAGAAAACATGAGACTTGGCGAGTATGCCAGGGAACTGGCGGAGCTCAAGCTTCGAAGACAGGAGATATCTGCTGTGAAGGCATCGTTGGCGGATAAGAAAAAGGCTTTGGAAGACGATCTGCACAGATACGAGCTCAACGTAAAGGCGTACGAGCTGCTGGGGGAGGCCAGGGATACATTTGCAGTGGGACATTCGGTGCCAGTCATGGAGGCATTTGACAGGTATTATGAGTGCGTTACAGGAGAGCATGCAGGAAATGTACAGGCGGCCCCGGATATGACAATCAGGTACAGAGAGCAGGGAATGTACAGGGATTCTCAGACCTTGAGCTCGGGACTGGCGGATATCCTCGGAGTGTGTGTAAGAGTTGCAATAGTGGACAGCATGTATCAGGATGAAAAGCCGATGCTCATAATGGATGATCCATTTGTCAATCTTGATGACAGAAATATGGCGGGGGCGAAGAAATTTGTGGAGAAGATATCGGAAAAATATCAGATATTGTATTTCACATGCAGCCAAAATCGTGTACTATAGATACATAATAAATACTCAGGAGGAAGTATGTTGAGGACAATAAGGAAGGGATTGTATAAGTCGAATAACGTAAGATTTCTTGCTCTGCTCATCGCTGTGGCATTTGTTCTGCTGACGGAGATGGCGTGTGTGGGGAACATGACGGCCAAAGCGGAGACTGCAGGGGATGTGGCTGCATCTGTATATGCGGATACGGAGGCTCCGGGGGTGGCGACGCCTACCAGCGTGGTGGAGAAAACAGCACTTAAGATGAACAGCAGTACGTATGTGTTTACGAACTCCACCGATGGCATGTTCAGACTCAGCTTTGCGGAGGGCGAGAGTTACTTCATTGGTTCAGGTGAGGACAGTGATACGCTTATCACATATGCACTGATAAGATATAACTCCAAGTTTTATCTTGTCGCAGCGGATGACAGCGATGCAAATGTGCAGTATAACGGAAGCTACACAGACACCAGCTTTGAGATGCTGAAGTCAGCGAATTATAATTCTTCAAGCAGATATGTCAACATGAGTGTTAAGAGCGGCAATACCATAGAGCTCAAAAAGTTTACATTTGCCAGGGACTATTCTGTAGCTCTGACAGGATATTACAATGGAGTGTATTATACCGAGGACAGTCCGGCGACAGGACTGTTCACAAGATCCGGGTACTGTGATTACTTTGTGAGTGGCAAGGCTGTTGTGGGGGATGGCTGGTACAAATATGGCAGCAGTTCACCGGCAGGGGAGCTTGTTGACGCGGATATATCCGGAAGCATGTCTGGAAATGATGTGAAGTATATCCAGCTTTTTGATGGGCATGTTGTGAGCGCTTATCACGGCAATTATTTCTACAGCTATAATGGAACAGTCAGGATCACCGTCAAGAATAAGGCGGTCATGGTAAATAATATAAAAGTCCTGTTTGACAAGAATGGAAATGCGTACAAGGGACTCAGAACAGAAAATTCCAGAGTGTACTACTACGAAGCGGGTATTCCGGTCAAGAACGTGGTGAAGCAGTTTGGAGAAGACTATTATTACTTTGGAAGTGACGGCGCTGCGGTGAGATCGACCTGGATCACATCAGGAAACTGCGTGTATTATTTTGCGGTGGACGGCAAGGCAGTAAGGCGGATGCAGTCGGGAAGACTGTACCAGTATTCGTCGGGGAAATGGACCAGTACGGCAACCGGAGTATACGAGGTAAACAGAAGATATTATTACTTTGTGAACGGTGCGAAGAGCAACGTCACGAAGTGGTATGAGATCTCAAGGGATAAGAAGTATTACATAAGAAACGGAGAGGCAACCTATTTTGTACAGGTGGACGGCATAAGATACAGATGTCAGAAGGTGGCGAGCGAGGGCGGCTGGACGGCTGCGGTGAATGCGTGGATACCTTCATTTGGACATGTTGTGCTCCACACGGACAGCACGGGAATGTCTGATGCGATATATTACAGATCGACACATACTGTATCGGGATATGCAGACACGTACAGAGTATTCTCGAATAACAGATGGATAGTAAAGAAAAATTCTGTGGTGAGACTGCAGGGCAACTGCAGTTACTTTGGTAAAACAGGTAAGGCTGTCAGAACAAAGGGCTGGCAGACGATTAGTGATTACAGTGCGGCTTATGTAGGCGATGAGGGAACTGTAACTGAATATGTGTATTATGACGAGAGTACAGGATATTCCGAGTACAGAAGTGGCAAGCTGCTCAACGACAAGTCTGAGGGCCTTAAGAACGCCAAGATCAACAACAAGAAGGTGTATTATTTCAGCGATGCAAATGGACGCTGCAGTAAACTCACGAAGATAGTAGTGGGTGATGTGGAGTATGAATTTGACAGTTGGGGAAGATGCTTCAAGACAGATTCGATAAGCTGGGATTTTGATGAATGGATGAAGAGGGTTGTCAATGAATATCTGGGCAAGACAGGAATCTACTGCAATGTATTTGTGGCAAATGCGCTTAGATACGCAGGCAGCAGCACTCCGGGAAGTGATATGTCAGTAAAGTACACTGACTTTGCAAATGGCGGATTCGTGATCAGTTCATCAAATATATGCTCAGACTGGGCACTCCGCAAGGTCATCGCCAAGGCGATTCTGGCGCAGAATGGAAGCTGGGGTGAGGCGACGGATTACGAGCTCACAGCGGACAGGGAGGACTTCTCATACGATGCGCTCCTGCCTGGTGATATAGTTGTCTACTATACGAATGGAGAGCCGACCCATGTCGGAATCTATTTTGGAAAGTTCTCTTCAGCGACAGCACTTAAGCAGTATCTGAGAAAGCTTGGAGTTCCTGCTTCGGCATGTGAGGCATATGTGCATGACTGGGGTTCTAACAGCGGAAATATGCCTGAATACTGGATCATTCAGGGTGGAATGGGCAGCAGCGATCAGGTCTATATAAGCAATTCTGCATATGATCTGTCGGGACAGTATGCCATGAAGATAATTCATGTGAGACATTAGAATGTAGAGAGATTGACATAAATGTACAGGGAACTGTGCATGATAACAAAGAAAACACCATATATGAATACGGTGAGTGGATACCTTATATGGATCCTCTTTGCTGTAGTCGCATATGGTGTTTTTTGTATTTGTTGATATAGTTAAGCCTGCAGGTTTGACATGAGCGATCCCGCCATCAGTCCTCCTCGGACAGTTCCTCCCATTTTGTGTAGAGCTCGTTGAGTTCTGTGTCGGCTTCGTTCCTCTGCTTTGTGAGGTCGTTCAGCAGACCGACATTTGTGGCGTTCTCAGGAAGAAGAAACTGTTCATCGATCTCTGCGATCCTGTTCTCAAGTTCCTCGATGGATGCCTCAAGCTTTTTCAGGTCATTTGCCTTCTTGCGCTGCCTTGCCGCTTCAGCTTTGCTTTCCTGCCATGAGAGCTTGGCCTGTGAGACAGCGGGAGAGGTCTGGGCCGGTGCGTCAGAGACTCCGCTTATTGGAGTGAATGGACTTCCTGAATCTGTGGAATACGTTCGGTGGGTCTCGTAGTAATCGTAATTGCCTATATAGCTTGTGAGCTGTTTGTCCCTTAACTCGATGATCCTTGTGGCCGTCTGGTTGATGAAGTATCTGTCGTGAGATACATACAGGACAGTGCCGGTGTAGTTCCTTATGGCATTCTCCAGGATCTCTTTTGATGTGATATCCAAGTGGTTCGTCGGCTCATCCAGAATAAGAAAGTTGGCGGAAGAGAGCATCAGTTTGGCAAGGGACACACGTCCACGCTCGCCACCTGACAGATCCTGTATCCTCTTGAACACGTCCTCACCTGTGAAGAGGAATGCCGCAAGGACATTACGGATTCTGGTGTTGGACAGATCAGGGTAGGCGTCGCTTATCTCGTCGAATATGGTGTTGGACATCGTGAGTACCTGATGTTCCTGATCGTAGTAACCGATCTTGACGCGTGATCCAAGTATGATAGCTCCGGCATCTTTGGATACAAGCCTGTTGATCATCTTCAGTATGGTTGTCTTTCCGGTTCCATTTCCACCTATCAGGGCGACGTGTTCGCCACGTTTGATATCCATATCTATTCCTGAGAACAGATTATTGTCGCCAAATGATTTGGAGAGTCCTTCGATCGTAAGAACATCCTCGCCGCTTAAGACATTTGGCTCAAGAGTGATCCTCATCTCGGATGCAACCTCGGTTGGCTTGTCGAGACGTTCTATACGTGAGAGCATCTTCTCACGGCTCTCTGCACATTTGATGGACTTCTCACGGTTGAACTGCTTGAGCTTCGTGATGACCTCCTCCTGATGCTTGATCTCCTGTTGCTGGTTGAGATATGCCTTCATCATGTTCTCACGGATCTCTGCACGCTTTTGTGCGAAGTAGGTGTAGTTGCCATTGTATACCTGGCTGTGGCCATTGTCGAGCTCGACTATCTTGGTCACGATCTTGTCGAGGAAATAACGGTCGTGGGAGACGATGATGACGCTTCCCTGGTAGGATGACAGGAAGCCCTCAAGCCATGAGATGGATTCCATGTCCAGATGGTTTGTCGGCTCATCGAGGATGATGATATCCGGCTTCACCATGAGGAGTCTGCCGAGTGCAAGTCTTGTCCTCTGGCCACCGGACAGAGAGTCCGTGTGGCGGTCATAATCCTCCTTGGAGAAACCTAGTCCTTTGAGAACTCCATTTGCCTCGCTCTCACAGCTATAGCCGTTCTTATATTCGAATTCGTGGGTGTAGCGGTTGTAGAGCTCCAGAGATCTCTCGAGCTCCTCACCGGTCTGTTCAGCCATGGTGTGTTCCAGTTCGCGCATCCTGTCCTGAAGCTCAAGGATAGGCTTTAGTGCATCCATCATGACACCGCGGACAGTAGTGTTGTAATTGCTCTCCTGATACTGGGACAGATAGCCGATGGTCCTGTCCTTTGACACTATGACCTGACCGGAGTCAGCACTTTCCTCACCCATTATTATCTTGAGAAGAGTGGTCTTGCCGGCGCCGTTTATGCCGACTATAGCCATTTTCTCCTTTTCCTCAAGATGAAAAGAAATATTGTCTAATATAACATCTGTGCCAAATGCTTTGCAGATGTTCTGACAGTCTAAAATCATAATTTAACCTCTCATTTGTGTTCTAGCCTTTTAATTATATATACAAGCCTTTACTTTCGCAAGAAAATGGAGTGGATTTTATACTATAAGGGTGGAATTGCACTGTTTTTTATAAAATGTTCATATTATTTTAAGCAAAATACACAATTATTGTGATATACTAGATAAAGATATGCGTGGATATAGGAAACACGCCGCAGGGCGGATTGATACATAATTACAGAAAAGGAATGATGGAATGGATTATAGCATCTATGACTATAATAGTGACGAGAAGCTTCTTCAGGAACAGGAGATAGAGGAGATCAACAATGTGAAGATGAGTCTGCTCAACACTCTTGTCACGAAGCTGAACAATGCGGGAATATATTTTAATAGTACATCGAGAATCAAGTCAGAATCGTCACTTCTGCACAAGCTGGAGACTGGTAAATACTCCATGCAGGAAGGTGGAAGAAAGATTCAGGATATCATAGGTATACGAATCAACCTGTTCTATCTGGAGGACATGGATATATGTGAGAAGATACTTGAGGAGACGTTTCTTCTGGACAACTGGTCCAAGACGAAGAATGAGGAGAACAAATTTGAGGCACAGAAATGTAACGGTGTGTTCAGGATACCGAGCAAATATCTGCGAAACATACCTGCAAGTGTGTGGAACAAGCCATTTGACCAGACATTTGAGGTACAGCTCAGGACGGTGCTCTTCGAGGGTTGGCATGAGATAGAGCATGAGATGAGATATAAGTATAAGCTGGGTTCTGATTCCAAGGAGACCGATCTGTGGACTGGACATGAGGATCTGTCCAGAGTCATGAACAGTATCATAGCCAATCTGGAGCTGTGCGACTGGTCTATCATGCAGATTTTCAACAGTATTCACGACTCACAGTACAAGGAGAAGAACTGGGAGAATGCCATAAGAAGCAAATACAGGCTCAGGATCACGCAGGATCCGCTTAAGCCTGAGCTCAGGGAATATCTGGACAACAATCCGGATATCGTGGCGCAGTTCCACACTGTGAGCAAGCGCGAACTGGTTGAGATACTGCTCAACAAGAAGTATCACAAGGAGCTGACTCCTGACAGAGTTATTTATCTGATCAACAAGGAGATAGTCCACAACGAGTATATATCAAGGCTGCTTGACAAGGAGCAGTTCGTTCCAGCGGTCAGACCAGAGGTGAAGACTGAGATAAAGCCTATGGTTCCGAATGTTGTGTACAGCCACAGGGTAGGAATACCTGCGGCGGGTTATGACAAGGCGTGTGAGATCATATACAAATGGGTCAGAGAGCACATCAGTATGGTGTTCCCACAGATGCCCGAGGAACTCACGAGTGTGGATTATTCCACCATAGGATATAAGGTATATATAACATATGAGGCCGGTGAGTTTCATATGGATTTCCAGCACATAAGCAATTCAGAGGCTGGTGTTATATGGCATGTGACAGTGGATATGGTGAGTGCCGGGGATATATATGATGTGAATGTGGAGAACATATGTGAGACCATCAACGTCAAGGAGAGAAGATACAGCAGGCCAAAGTTCATGAAGGATATGTTCAATCAGGTTGGCTTTGTAGACGCCGGGATAGTCATGGAGGAGGGATCAAGCCCTGAGGAGATCAGCTATGACAAGCTGAATGCGATTGTTGAGAGCCCTGACAGATATATGCCGATCATAGTCATAGTGAAGCCGGATGAGATACCGGACTGGGCGATAGACTGTGATGGATATATACTCAGAACGGATATGCTGAAGAAGACCCTCAACGGTTTGTGTCATGTATATCTGTGCAGTGGAGACTGCAAGAAGCGCTACGAGGAGGAGTACGGTAAGGAATCCGTGGATGGTGGAGTTATGATGTGGGAGAAGAACAGTAACTACCCGATATTCTACTCCATGGATATCATCAACCAGAGCTTCTTCGAGGAGGTAAACCACAGCATCAATGAGAATGTGGAGTACGAGAAATCCTTCAGATATTCGCTGAGAGAACAGGTTCACGATGAATATCTGAAATAACACAGAGGTAGGCAGACCATGAAGAAATGGTACAGGATAGCAGCCGTAGTGGTTGTCATGGTGGCTGTGATTGCTATGGTCATCATATCAGGCGTGAGACGGTCAGGTGAAAGTGAATATACAAGGAACACGATCACCATGGGAACGGCTGCGTCATTTACAGTGTATGGAAGCCATGGCAGTGAGAATATAGACGGGATGCTGAAGCTCATAGACAGCCTGGACAAGGATGTGCTGTCATGGCGCTCAGCGGACTCTGAGATATACAGGGTGAACAACACATATAAGCCTGATGAGGATATCACTGTGAGCAGCGAGCTTGCGGGTGTGCTGAAGCAGACGCTTGACATATCGAGGGCTCATGACGATCTGTTGGATATCACCATACGGCCTTTGGCGGATGTGTGGGGGATAGAAGATGGCAGGACAGAGATTCCATCACAGGCGGATATAGACAGTGCACTGAGGCTGGTGGATGTGTCAAAGGTAAGTGTGGATGGCGATACGTTAAGGATATCAAAGCCTGGTATGATGCTTGATCTGGGAGCAGTCGGCAAGGGATATGGCTGCGACATGGCAGCAGAGTATCTCAAGGGTACTGATGCGGCCGGTGCATGTGTGGCCCTGGGCGGAAGTATAGTTGTGTACGGAAGCAAGCCTGATGGTACAGCCTGGAAGGTCGGTGTCAAGGATCCGAGAGCCGGAGAGGGAACGATCATGGGTGTCATAAGCTTTGGCGATGGGGAGACGGCATTTGTATCCACATCGGGAGATTATGAAAAGTATTTTGAGCAGGATGGCAGGAGATACCACCACATACTTGATCCCCGGACAGGATATCCGGCATGGAATGGCACTATAGCGGCCACGGTAGTTTGTGATAACGGACTGACCAGTGACGCCTTGTCCACACTGTGTATGCTGATGGATAAGGATAAGGCTATGAAGACCATTCAGGAGTATGGTGCGGAGGCCGTCATCATAGATGAGGATAAGAATGTGTATGTCAGTGAAGGCCTGAAGGACCGATTCACCATAACGGCAGAAGACTATAAATTGGCAGAGTGATGTGAAGATATGGCAGGATGGTTTAGAAAAAAAGATCTGATATTGTGTGGAGTCCTTTTAGTAGCGGGAATTATATGCTGGCTTGTCATGCGGCTTGTGCTTCCGACGGGCAATACCGCGGATGTGTATATAGATGACAAACTGGTGCAGACCATAGACATGACAGTCGACGATACCTATGAGTTCAACACGGACAGGGGCAGCAACACTGTTGTGGTTAAATCTGGGAAGATCAGTGTCGGTGATGCGGACTGCCCGGATAATGTGTGCGTGAATATGGGCTGGAAGAGCAGGAGAGGAGAGACTATAACCTGTCTTCCGCACAAGCTTGTCATAGAGATACAAGGTGGCAGGGAAAGAGATATAGATGTGCAGTAGAGATAAAAATGATCAGAAAAGTTCAGAGACGGCGGTGGATAGAATGCATGGCTGGAGTACAAAAAGGATCACATACACAGGTATGTTCGTGGCCATAGCCATGGTATTTTCCTATCTTGAATCCATGATCCCGGTGAATATAGCTGTTCCGGGAATCAAGCTGGGACTTGCAAATATGGTCACCATAGTTGTCATGTACAGGCTGAGGATATCAGATGCGTGGATAGTGTCACTGGTGAGAGTGGTGCTGTCATCGCTGTTGTTTGGCAATATGACGGTTATGGTATACAGCATGGCGGGAGCGGTGTTGTCACTTCTGGTCATGACGCTTTGCAGGAAAAAGGATCTGTTTGGTCTCCTTGGAACGAGCATACTAGGCGGAGTGAGCCACAACGCAGGGCAAATAGCAATGGCAGCACTTCTCATGAAGAGTGGCAATATCATGTTGTATATGCCGGTGCTGTGCATATCGGGAACTATAGCCGGTGTGTGCATAGGCCTGGCGGGGGCTGTGCTTGTCA
>CECF01065087.1_pt1 | contig 10295 bp, 7 predicted proteins | sample 554751 | NCBI WGS metagenome assembly CECF01 (sample SAMEA3182099, study PRJEB8094) | gut metagenome | biome: human; feature: gut; material: Stool; isolation source: human stools | place: Canada | collected 2012-06-12 | reverse complement strand
ACGATGAACTGGTCGGTACACCAGTACCAGAAGCCGATTACTGCTGAGCCGATGAGGGCGCCGAGCCATGGATAGTTGGGGTCGCGGTTGTCGCGGATGAGGTTGGTCATCGTGTCGCCGTATTCATTGACCTCCACGGCCGAGCAGACACGCATCATCTCGTCCCAGCCGCCGAGCTCCTTGAGGCCGAGCACGAGGATGATCAGCGAGCCGAGCAGCAGGATCGGGGTCTGGAGCACGGAGGTGTAGAGCACTGACTTCATACCGCCGAGGATGGTGTAGATGGCGGTGATGAGCACGAGGCCGATGGCCGCGATCCAGAAGAAGTCGATGCCCCAGAGCTTGTCGATGCCGAATACCTGCTGGAAGACGAGGCCGCCGGCGTAGACGGTCACGGCCACCTTGGTGAGCACGTAGCTGATGAGCGAGATTATGGAGAGGATGGAGCGGGAGGCGCCGTTGTAGCGGCGCTCGAGGAACTCAGGCATGGTGTAGACCATGGAGCGGGTGTAGAAGGGGACGAACACCCATCCGAGGAGCAGGATCATCCATCCCTGAATCTCCCAGTGGGCCATAGCCATGCCGCTGGAGGCGCCGGCGCCGGCGAGGCCGATGAGGTGTTCGGAGCCGATGTTGGAAGCGAAGATCGAGGCGCCGATGGCGAGCCATGTGGCGTCCTTGCCGCCGAGGAAGTAGTCGGAGGCCGTGTTCTGTTTCTGGCGCGACACCCAGACGATGATGCCCACGAGCGCCGCGAAGAAGAGGATTATTACAATCCAGTCAAGTAGTGCCATGATGTTGGTTGAAGATGTTTATAGATTGGAAAAGACGGTTTGTCAAGTCGCGGACCGCGGTCACTTCTCGGTGGAGAAGCGGTAGATGCAGCGGCTGGTGTATGTCTCGCCCGGGTTGAGCCATGCGGAGGGCCATTCGGGTTTGTTCGGGGAGTCGGGATAGTGCTGGGTCTCGAGGCAGACGCCGGTGTTGCGCTCGTATTTTACGCCCTTCTTGCCGGTCATCGAGCCGTCGAGGAAATTGCCGGCGTAGAACTGTATGCCGGGCTCTGTGGTGTAGACGCTGAGTGTGATGCCGGAGGCGGGGGAGGTGAGTCGGGCGGCCTCCCTGGTGATGTCGCCTTTGGTGTTGAGCACCCAGTTATGGTCGTAGCCTTTGCCGAAGACGATCTGCTGGTAGTCGATGGAGTCGGTGTATCCGGTGGCGATGGGGAGGGGGGAAGTGAAGTCCATCGGGGTTCCCTTGACGGCGAGGATCTCGCCGGTGGTCATGAACGTGGAGTCGACCGGCGTGAAGCTGTCGGCGTTGATGTAGATGATGTTGTCGAGAATGGTCTGGCCGGGGTCTCCGCTGAGGTTGAAATAAGAGTGATTGGTCATGTTGACCGGCGTCTTCTTGTCGGAAGTGGCGGAATAGGAGATGTCGATGGCGTTGTCGGCGGTGAGGCGGTAGGTCACCTCGGCCTGCACGGTGCCGGGGAAATTGTTGTCGCCGTCGGGGGAGGTGATGGCGAGCACGAGTGTGGAGTCGTTGCTCTGCTTCACGTCATAGACCTTATACTGCCATCCCGTGGGGCCTCCGTGGAGGGTGTGGCCGAAATTGTTGACCGGGAGCTGCACGGTGTCGCCGTCGACCACGATGCGGCCGTTGGCGATGCGGTTGGCGTAGCGTCCGATGGCCGCGCCGAAGTCGCTCTGGTTGTTGTCGGGAAGGTAGGCGCCGATGCTGTCGAAGCCGAGCACCACGTCGCGGAGCTCGCCGTTGCGGTCGGGCACCATCACCGAGACGATGCGTCCGCCGAAATTGGTGATGCATACCTCCATTCCGGAGGCGTTCTTAAGGGTGTAGAGGCCCACCTGCTTGCCGTCGATCTGCGCGGCGAATTTCTCGGGGTCGAGCCCGGAGGCTGTGGTCTGAGTCTCCTTTTTGGTTGAGCATCCGGCCGTTATGAGAAGCGAGAGGCCGAGTGCGGTTAAGGTTTTCATGTATGCCATTGTTGTAGAAATTAGACGTCAAGGTCAATAAAGCGGAATTGAGTGTAAAAACTACACTTATCACGGTGCAAAGTAAAGTCATTATTTCGAGATATGCAAATAAAAGGGATATGTTTCACAACATATCCCTTCGGCATATCCCGCCGGAGGCAGGATATCAACATTAAATTAACCTTTAAAAATCTCTATTCCGTTTCGCTCGCCGTCATGTTTCCGCTGTGTCGCAGCGAGTCGATATATCTGTGGAGCTCCCGGTAGAAGGTATGGGCGCCGAGCGTCGTGGCGTCGCCGATGATGATGAGCTTCATGCGGGCCCGTGTGATTGCCACGTTCATGCGCCGCAGGTCGCCGAGAAAACCGATCTGCGAACGCTCGTTGCTCCTCACCATCGAGATCATCACCACGTCGCGCTCCTGGCCCTGGAAGCCGTCGACGGTGTTGATGGTGACCAGATGGCGCAGAGGCCGGAAGAAGGGGGTGCGCGAGAAGAGGCGCCGCAGCAGGCGCACCTGCGCCCGGTAGGGGGAGATAAGGCCGACGTCGATGCGCTCTTCGAGAAAGCGCTCCATGCCGATGCGCTCCACATACCTCTGGAGCGCCAGCAGCGAGAAGAGGGCCTCGTCAGGATTCTCGCGCCCGAAGGACCCGTCGGTCACGGTCTCGCGGAATGAACCCGCTTCCTCGACGGCTTCCTCCGGCGGCTGCGCCGTCAGGCTGTGACCGGCGGTCGCCTCGGAGGTGTCGATCCATTCTATCGCCGTGTCGAGGTCGAGGATGCCGCGGTGTGCCACTTCCGGCGAGGCCTTCATGGCGCCGCCGTAAAACCACCGGCTGGGAAAGCTCATGATGTCGCTGTGCATGCGGTATTGCGTCGTGAGCAGGCTCACGGCCTCCGGATGGAGCTCCACGATGCGCTCCATGAGCGAGACGGCGAGCCCCTGGCGCTGGGCCTCGAAACACTTCACAGTGGGTGGCAACTGGCAGTGGTCGCCGGCGAGGATGATGCGCCCGGCCCTGCGCAGCGGGATCAGTGTGGCCGCCTGCATCGCCTGCGCCGCCTCGTCGATGAAGAGTGTGGAGAACTTCATGCCGTCGAGCAACCGGGATGCGCTGCCGGCCAGCGTGCAGGCGATGACGTGGGCGCCGCCGAGGATGTCGTTGTTGATGCGTATCTCGAGCTCCGTGGCGCGGCTCTTGAGGCGCTCCATCTTCTGATGCCACCCGGCGTCGGAGCGGCGGTGGCTCCGCAGCTCGCGCATGGCGCGGCGCAGGCTCCAGAGGTCGGGATAGGCGGGATGGTCGGCATAGCGGCGCTCGTAGGTGAAGGAGAGCATCTTGTCGTTGACGCGTGTGGGATTGCCGAGGCGCACCACATTGAGCCCCCGGTCGACGAGCTTCTCGGATATCCAGTCGACGGCCATATTGCTCTGGGCGCAGACGAGCACCTGGCTTTCGCGGCGCAGCGTCTCGTAGATGGCCTCTACGAGTGTCGTGGTCTTGCCGGTGCCCGGAGGACCGTGGACCACCGCGACGTCCTTGGCGCGGAGCACCTTGTTGACTGCCTCCTGCTGGGAGGCGTTGAGGTAGGGAAATCCCATCGGGGCCATGGTGAGCTCGCCGGCCTTGCGGCGGGAATAGAGGAGATCGCGGAGCTCGCCGAGGCGTCCCTTGGCGGAGGCCACGCGGTCGATGGCCTCGAACATGGCGCGGTAGGTGGTCTCGTCGAAAGAGAGGGCCACGCCGAGAGAGGCGGCGTTCTCGAGCCGTGAGGGGTCGGCGTCGTCGGGGAGGGCGACGGCCATGAGGTCGCCGTCGACGAAGCTGACGGTGCCGCTCATGAGGAGCGCGGGCTTGCCGGAGAGGGGCGTCTCGGTGAAGAACGCCACGGGGCGCCCCGGCTCGAACTCATGGTCGGGGTCGGAGTCGCTGGAGGTGCGCGTCACCTCCACCACCCGCCTGTTGAGCGAGTTGTAGTATGTCTTGCCGAGGCGCAGCGGATGCCATGCGAGGCCACGGTGGAGCAGCCGCTCCACGCCGGTGGCCTGGGTATAGTCTTGAAATGCCTTTTTCTCCTCCTCGTATTCGAGGCGCAGCAGGCGCCGCTGCTCCATGAGGGCCGTCTCAACTGAATTCATGCCGCAAAATTACTAAAAATCCGGATAAGTCAGTCATCGGGACAGGTGCCGCTGTAGGATATGAGGGCCATATAGTCGTCGTAGGGGAGGGTGCGGCCGCCCATGCTGCGCAGGTGGGGCGTCTCGAACTGACAGTCGATCAGCATGCCGCCATACGACTCGAACATGCGGGTGAATGTTATGAGGGCCAGCTTGCTGGCGTCTGGCTCCAGAGAAAACATGCTTTCGCCGAAGAACCCCCTGCCGAGCCACACTCCGTAGAGACCGCCCACGAGACGCCCGTCGAGCCAGACCTCCTCGCTGACCGCATATCCCATACGGTGGAGCCGCTTATAGGCCTCCGTCATCTCGGGGCCCAGCCATGCCCCCTCCTGGTCGGCGCGCAGGGCGCCGCAGGCCTCGATCACGCCGTCGAAATCCTTGTTGAAGGTCACCTCGTAGCGACCTTTCCTGATCAGCTGGCGCATCGAGTGGGAGATGTGGATATCGCGCGGGAAGATCACGAAGCGTTCCATCGGGCAATACCACTCCGGCTCCTCGCAGTCGCGGAAGGAATACCACGGGAATATGCCGTTGCTGTATGCTAAGAGCAGCCTCTCGGGGCTGAGGTCGCCGCCGATGGCGAGAAGGCCGTCGGGGTCGCCGAGGTGCGGGTCGGGGAAGATGATCCGCTCGTCGAGCTGGAAGATCATCGCAGCCTCAGCCCTCCCTCGGCCAGGTCGATCTCGGCGTCGCCGCCCTCCTTCAGGCGCCCGAAGAGGATCTCGCGCATTAGCATCGGCTTGAGGCGTGAGTTGATCACGCGCTTCAGCTCCCTGGCGCCGTATTCGGCCGAGAACCCCTCGTCGAGCAGGCGGCCGCGCGCCGCGTCGGAGAGCGTGAGGCTCACCCTGCGCGCCTTAAGGCGCTCGCCGAGACGGGCCAGTTCCCTGTCGAGGATGCGTGAGGCCATCCCGCGCGTCATGTCGTTGAAGACCACCGTCGCCGTCAGGCGGTTGATGAACTCCGGGGAGAACGTCTTCTTCACCTGGCGCATCATCGCCTCGCCCGAGGTGGTGGTGTTGCCGAATCCCACCTTGGCCTGCGATGCGTAGCGGGCGCCGGCGTTGGAGGTCATGATCAGCACCACATTGCGGAAGTCGGCGCGTGTCCCCTTGTTGTCGGTGAGCGTGGCGTAGTCCATCACCTGCAGCAGGATGTTGTAGATGTCGGGATGGGCCTTCTCTATCTCGTCGAGCAGCAGCACGCACTCCGGCTGCTTGCGGATGGCGTCGGTGAGCAGGCCGCCGTCCTCGTATCCCACGTATCCCGCCGGGGAGCCGATGAGCTTGGCCACCGCGTGGCGCTCCGTGAACTCGCTCATGTCAAACCTCACGAGTGGCACTGCGAGCTCGCGGGCGAGCACCCGCGCTATCTCCGTCTTGCCCACGCCTGTAGGCCCCACGAAGAGCATCGAGGCGAGCGGCTGCGACTCCTCGCCGAGGCCGGCCTTCGCCATCTGCACCGCCGTCGTCACCTGCTCCACGGCGCTGTCCTGGCCGAAGATGCCGGTGGCCACGCGCTCGCGCAGGGTGTCGAGCCGCTCCGTGTCGTCGTCCTTCACGGCCAGCGAGTCGACCTTGCAGACCTTTGCGAGCACCTCGGCCACCAGCGGGGCGTCGACCGTCAGCGAGCCGTCGTCGCCGGGGTGCATCCGGCGGTAGGCACCCGCCTCGTCGAGAAGGTCGATGGCCTTGTCGGGGAGGAAGCGGTCGCTGATGTGGCGCGCGCTGCCTCTCACCGCGTAGTCGATGGCCTTCTCCGTGTAGCTCACGCCGTGAAACGCCTCATATCCCGGCTTCAGCTGGCTCAGTATCCTGATTGCCTCGTCGACGGTCGGCTCCTTCACCTCTACCTGGGTGAAGCGGCGCACGAGCCCCTTGCTCTTGGCAAAGTGGCGCTTGTATTCATCGAAAGTGGTGGAGCCGATGAAGCGAATCCTGCCGGCCTCGAGGTATGGCTTGAGCATGTTGGAGGCGTCGAGCGACCCCTCGCCGGTGGCTCCGGCTCCCACGAGGTTGTGGATCTCGTCGATATATACAATCGGCTTCACGCGGGAGGCCACCCCGTCCATCACCGTCTTGAGGCGCTTCTCGAAATCGCCGCGAAACTGCGTGCCGGCAATCAGCGTGCCGAGGTCGAGGCTGTAGATCTCGGCGCCGAGCAGCGGCTCCGCCACGTCGCCGTCGTTGATCCTCTTCGCCAGGCCGTAGACGAGGGCCGTCTTGCCCACGCCCGGCTCGCCGATATGGAGCACATTGTTCTTGTCCTTGCGGCAGAGTACCCTCATCGTGGCCTCCAGCTCAGGCTCGCGTCCGATCAGCGGGTTGTGGCTGTCGACCTGCGAGTTGACGAGCGTCACCAGCGACTCCCAGGCATCGTCGCCGCCTTCCTCCGCGCCGGCCGACATGAAACCGTCGCCCATGCCGAAGTCATCGTCATAGCCGATGTCGTCGCCGGCGTCCGTATCGCCCTCGCCGGATGGGTAAGACGTCACCAGGCGGCTCATGAAGAATCCCTTGTCGTCGCCGGTGGCCGAGAGCAGCGCGTGCGCGGCCACCGACTCCGGAAGCTCCATGAGATTCCTCACCACATGGGGCACGCCCATCACGGTGCGGCCGCCGGCAACCGCCGTCTCGGCGGCCGCCTGGAGCATGGTGCCCAGTTGCATGGATAGTTCAGGCGTCTCCTCGCCTTCCGGCAGGGTGTCGAGTGTGTCGATATATGCCTCGAGCGGCGTTGCGATGGTGTGGCGGTCGACGAGACATGCGTCGAGGGCGTTGATAAACTGACGCTGCCGCAGCAGTGCGAGCAGGAGATGCTCCGGAGTCACGAACTCGCTTCTGCGTGTCGCGGCGATTCCGAACATGTCGTGGAATGCCTGCTTCAGCTCCGGAGAATAGTGTATTATCGGTTCCATTCGTGTGGTTTCAATGAGTTTATTCCCCTTCTACGGTGAGGCGGAGGGGGAAGCCTTCGTTGCGTGCGAGGCGCGTGGCCTTGTTGGCCTTCGACATGGCCACGTCGTAGGTATAGGTGCCGGCGGCGGCCTTGCCTGAGTGGTGGATGTGGAGCATGAGCGCCTCGGCCTCTTCGGGGCTTTTGCTGAAGATGCCGGTGAGGATCCTCACCACAAACTCCATTGTGGTGAAGTCGTCGTTGTGGAGGTAGACCGTGAATCGGCGGGGCTCGCGGATGGAGGTGTGCTGATGCTCCCTGGTGTTGGATTGCTGCTGTGCCATGGTGCAAAATTACTCAAAATCCGCCGATCCGTCAACCCTTCGTTCTTCCGCTCCATATACTTTCTGTTGAAAAGACGAATTAAGAATATTTAACGTTTCGGGCCGCTTCCCTTTGGCTATGCCGCAAGGGAGGCGGCTTTTTCATGGCGCACGGGGAGGGGTTATTGTATATCATACGTGAAGCTGTCGGCATCGGATTTGCATATCCTTTGCAACCGTTATAATTTTGCCGTATCAAACCTCATAAATGAAAGACTGAAAAAATGTTGCTGTTAGGTTACGACATAGGAAGCTCCTCGGTGAAGGCCGCCCTCGTCGACGCCGCCACCGGCCGATGCGTGGCTTCCGACTTCTTTCCCCGCCACGAGGCACCCATCAAGGCGCTGAAAGCCGGCTGGGCCGAGCAGGTCCCCGCCTCCTGGTGGCAGTATCTCAAGGAGGCCACACGTTCCGTTATGACTCGCTCGGGTGCCGATCCTGCCGACATCAGGGCCATAGGCATCAGCTATCAGATGCACGGCCTCGTGGCCGTCGACAAGGACCTCAACGTGCTCCGCGACGCCATCATCTGGTGCGACTCGCGCGGCGTGCCCTACGGCCGCGAGGCTTTCGACTATCTCGGCGCCGGCAATGTGCTGCCGCGGCTGCTCAACTCGCCGGGCAACTTCACCGCCTCGAAGCTCGCATGGGTCAGGGACAACGAGCGGGAGCTTTTCGACAGGATATATAAGGTGATGCTCCCGGGCGACTATATCGCCATGCGGCTCACCGGCGAGATCTCGACCAATCCGGAGGGGCTCTCGGAATATATGCTCTGGGACTTCAGGCACAACCGTCCGGCCCGTTTCCTCATGTCGTATTTCGGCTTCGACGAGGCGATCTTCCCGGCCGTGCAGCCCACGTTCTCCAATCAGGGCGCGGTGACGCCGCAGGCGGCCGCCGAGCTGGGGCTCGCCGCCGGCATACCGGTGACCTACCGCGCCGGCGACCAGCCCAACAACGCCCTCTCTCTCAACGTGCTTGAACCGGGACAGGTAGCCTCTACAGCCGGCACGTCGGGTGTGGTCTACGGCATCATCGACTCTCCCGTCTACGACCCGCTGTCGCGAGTCAACAATTTCGCGCACGTCAATCACAGCGCCGACCGGCCGCGCATCGGAGTGATGACCTGCATCAGCGGCACCGGGATTCTCAACAGCTGGATGAAGCGCAACGTCTGCGGCCCGGATGTCACTTATCCGGAAATCAATGATCTCGCCGCATCGGTGGAGCCGGGAAGCGCCGGCGTCTGCATCCTGCCTTTCGGCAACGGCGCCGAGCGCGTGCTGGAGAACGCCGACCCGGGGTGCTCGTTCCACGGCATCAATTTCAACATCCACGACCGGCGCCACCTGCTGCGCGCCGCACAGGAGGGCATCGTCTTCTCCTTCTGCTACGGCATGGAGGTGATGGGGGAGATGGGCATGAAGATCGAGCGGATACACGCGGGGAAGGCCAACATGTTCCTCAGCCCCGTATTCCGCGAGACACTCGCCGCCGTGTCGGGCGCCGCGATCGACCTCTACGACACCGACGGAGCCGTGGGCGCGGCACGCGGAGCCGGTATCGGCGCAGGCGTCTACGCCTCGCCGGCCGAGGCATTCGCCTCCCTCGAGCGCAGGCTCACAACCGCGCCGCCGGCCGACCGCGCCCCGTATCTGGAGGCTTACTCCCATTGGAAGGAAATACTGAAAAGACAAACCGATAATAAATAAGAAGATATGACGACAAAGGAATATTTCCCCAATATCGGGAAAATCAAGTTTGAGGGCACCGGAAGCTATAACCCGCTTGCCTACCGCTACTACGACGCCGACCGCATGGTGCTCGGCAAGCCCATGAAGGAATGGCTGAAGTTCGCAATGGCCTGGTGGCACACGCTCACCGCCGAAGGTGGCGACCAGTTTGGCGGCCCGACGAAGAAGTTCCCGTGGAACGAGGCTTCCGATCCCGTGCAGGCAGCGAAAGACAGGGCAGACGCCGGCTTCGAGATCATGACGAAGCTGGGCATCGGGTATTTCTGCTTCCACGACGTCGACCTCGTGGCCGAGGGCGACTCCATCGAGGAATACGAGCGCCGCATGAAGGAGATCACGGCCTACATCAAGCAGAAGATGGCCGACACCGGCATCAGGAACCTCTGGGGCACCGCCAATGTCTTCAGCCACGCCCGCTACATGAACGGCGCCGCCACCAATCCCGACTTCAATGTAGTGGCCCGCGCCGCCGTGCAGATCAGGAACGCCATCGACGCCACAATAGAGCTGGGGGGCACCAACTACGTGTTCTGGGGAGGCCGCGAGGGCTACATGAGCCTGCTCAACACCGACCAGAAGCGAGAGAAGGAGCATCTCGCCATGATGCTCACGATGGCCCGCGACTACGCCCGCGCCAAGGGCTTCAACGGCACCTTCCTCATCGAGCCGAAGCCCATGGAGCCCACGAAGCATCAGTATGACGTCGACACCGAGACTGTGATCGGCTTCCTCCGCGCCCACGGCCTCGACAAGGACTTCAAGGTCAATATCGAGGTGAACCACGCCACGCTCGCCGGTCATACCTTCGAGCATGAGCTCGCAGTGGCCGTCGACAACGGCATGCTCGGAAGCATCGACGCCAACCGCGGCGACTACCAGAACGGCTGGGACACCGACCAGTTCCCGATCGACAACTACGAGCTCACCCAGGCCATGCTCCAGATAATCCGCAACGGCGGCTTCGGCAACGGCGGCATCAATTTCGACGCCAAGACGCGCCGCAACTCCACCGATCTCGAGGATATCTTCATCGCCCACATCTCCGGCATGGACGCCATGGCGCGCGCCCTGCTC
>CECF01048360.1_pt1 | contig 10308 bp, 10 predicted proteins | sample 554751 | NCBI WGS metagenome assembly CECF01 (sample SAMEA3182099, study PRJEB8094) | gut metagenome | biome: human; feature: gut; material: Stool; isolation source: human stools | place: Canada | collected 2012-06-12 | reverse complement strand
CACGTTGTCAGTTACAAATAAATATTGTAATAGCTTTATAATTCTTAAATCACCATTTAATAAAGGAGGGATTCCATGAATACATACCTGCTCATCACATCCATAGTAATCTTCTTATGTATCCTGCTAAATCGTGTCTCCAACCGCATAGGCATTCCGGCACTTTTAGCCTTTATCGTACTCGGCATGCTTTTTGGCTCTGACGGAATAATGAAGATAGATTTCGACAATTACGCGTTCGCCGAACAGATATGCTCTACCGCGCTGATTTTTATCATGTTCTATGGCGGCTTTGGCACCAACTGGCAGCGTGCAAAGGCTGTTGCCGTTAAGGCTGTGCTTTTGTCCACCATCGGTGTTATTATTACATGCTTTCTCACAGGGCTGTTCTGTCACTTTGCCCTTAATATGAGCTGGGAAATAAGCTTTCTCCTCGGTGCGCTTATTTCATCAACCGATGCGGCGAGCGTTTTCTCCATTCTCCGTTCAAAAAAGCTGAACCTGAAATATAATACAGCCTCTCTTCTCGAGGTAGAAAGCGGTAGTAATGACCCATGTGCCTATATGCTCACCGTTGCTTTTATAGCCATATCCCATGGCAACGCAAGCCCTGGAAATATTGCCATACTCATAGTAAAGCAGCTTGCCTTCGGCATAATCTTCGGTGCCTTGATTGCAAAGCTTTCCATCATACTCCTTCGATATATACGCTTCAAAAGCGCGGGGTTTGATGCGATTTTCATGGTGGGAATAGCACTGATATCATTTGCCCTGCCTGCTTACTTTGACGGAAACGGCTTCTTAAGCGCCTATATTGTCGGCATCATACTCGGAAACACTGAAATAGAAAATAAAAAGAATCTGGTAAATTTCTTTGATGGAATAACCGGACTCATGCAGATGCTTATTTTCTTTCTGCTTGGTCTGCTTTCTTTCCCGTCAAGGCTGCCACAGGTCATAGTACCTGCGCTTTTAATATTTATATGGCTTACCTTTGTGGCAAGGCCTCTTTCTGTAGCACTTGTGCTCACACCATTTCGCAGCAAAATAAAACAACAGCTGCTTGTCTCATGGTCCGGCTTAAGAGGAGCTGCATCCATAGTGTTTTCCATCATGGCATATACCGCCACCAATGATGACCTCGACACCTTCCACATAATATTTATGATAGTACTTTTTTCAATACTGCTTCAAGGCTCAATGCTTCCATGGATATCACGAAAGCTTGACATGCTTGATAAAACAGCCGATGTAATGAAGACCTTCAATGATTACTCCGAGGAAGCAGATATCCAGTTCATACAGCTTACCATACCGGAAAATCATCTGTGGTGTGGCCACAAGCTAAAGGATCTGACGCTGCCGCCGGAGACACTGATTGTGCTTATACGAAGAGGTGAGCAGAATATAATACCTGACGGCGAAACAATAATACTTCAAAACGATGTGCTCGTGCTGAGTGCCATCACACCTGATGAGGTGCATGGTATAAAACTGGTGGAAAAAATAATAGAAAAAGACAGCAGATATAACAATAAACTGCTGTCTGAAATATCAAAAAAACACAATGAAATAATCATAATGATCCAAAGAAATGGGCAGGTAATCATCCCAAACGGAAACGTACGGCTGACCACCGGTGATATACTGGTAATCAACCGCGCCGTAAACTGATAATGTCAGATTTTTTTCTCCATGGCAAGCTCTTTCATCTCTCGCGCGCTCTCCATCACGGTATCTGTGATTTTTGCACCGCCGAGCATTCTGGCAAGCTCAGCCACGCTGTCATTGTCAGTTAGTCTTCGAATCCTTGAAACCGTGGACTTGTTCTCGACTGCTTTTTCAATAAGGAAATGTGCATCTGCCATAGCTGCTATCTGTGGCAGATGTGTGATACATATAATCTGATGGTTGCGGCCAAGCTCATTCATCTTCTCAGAGACCATCTGAGCTGTACGTCCACTGATTCCAGAATCAATCTCATCGAAAATAAGTGACTCGATGTGATCATTTTCTGCCATGATTGTCTTGATGCCGAGCATGATACGCGACAGCTCTCCTCCCGATGCTACCCTGCCGAGCGGCTTAAGTGGCTCTCCGGGGTTAGTTGATATGAGAAACTCCGGCGCATCGATGCCGTTTGCTGTATAGTCCGCAAGTCTGTCAAAGTGCATATCAAACTGTACATCGAGAAAATTCAAATCATTAAGTGCTGATTTAATTTCTGACACAAGCTTTACAGCACTCCCTTGTCTGATTTCTGATACCTCATCCGATATCTGTGCCAGCTCCTTTTCCTTTTTCGCAAGCTGCTGCTCTAATTTCTGTAAATAAGAATCATAATCATTCAGGACACTGATACGCTCCCTCTTTTCATTGAGTGCTATCAGTATATCGTCAATTGAGTTGCCGTATTTGCTCTTTAGATGATTTATCTCATCCAGACGCTTTTGTGTCTCATAGAAGGTCTCCTCGTCAAACTCAGCCTGTGAAATATACCCTGATATCTCGTGATTAAAATCAGAAAGCAGACTGTCTATCTCTGACAGCTGACTCTCCAGAGCTTCCACATCCGTATCATAGCCTGATACCTGCGACAGCTCTCTTACCGCCCTGCCAATAAGCTCTGAGGCACTCTCCATCTCGCCTCCTGTGGCAGAGTATGCAGCATTTACGCCCTCCATGATTTTCTTTCCGTTTGAAAACTTCCTAAACTGCGCCTCAAGCTCCTCATCCTCCCCCGGCACAAGGGAAGCTTCTTCTATCTCCTTCACCTCGTACTCAAGGAATGACAGCTCACGGCTTCTTTCCTCATTGTCGATATTTGCCTTTTCATACTCATCCTTAAGCGCCCTATATGCTTTGTATGTGACTGAAAGCTGCTGCTTTTTATCTCCAAGCGACTGCTTTGCATACTCATCAAGTATATCAAGGTGTTTTTTCTTTGATAAAAGTGACTGGTGCTCATGCTGACCGTGGATATCTATGAGATATGAGGCTATTTCCTTCATCCGCGAAACAGATACAGCCTCACCGTTTACCCTGCCGACTGCGCGCGACTGTGTGATTTTACGGCTTAAAATCACGCATCCGTCCTCGACCTCCACATCAAGCTCCCTTAAAGCCTCTATAATCTTTGGATCTTCAACTGAAAAAATCAGCTCTACAAAAGCAGGCTTTTCATTGTCTCTTAGCATCTCCTTTTGCACTTTTTCACCAAGTGCCAGATTGATAGAGCCTATGATGATTGATTTTCCTGCTCCGGTCTCTCCCGACAGTATATTTAGTCCGTCGGAAAACTCAACCTCACACTCATCTATGAGTGCCAGATTCTTTACATGTAGATTTTGTAACATATTTTCTCCTTCCTCTCCCAGGCATGACGATATATGTTATTTTCTGTTACAGTTCAGCTATAATCTGATATTCATGTAACATTATTCCACAATTCTGCGGATTTTTTTCATCACCGCATATGTATCATCAACAGTCCGGATTGCACACATGATTGTGTCATCTCCTGCAATCGAACCGACGATTTCTCTCATCTTCATGGCATCTATTGCAGCACAGACAGCGCTTGCCATTCCCGATACAGTCTTTATAACAAGGATATTCTGTGCCATATCCATTGACAAAAAGCCCTCTCTGAGTACTCTTTCGTATTTCTTTGAGAGATTCTCAGGTGCATCCGTTATCACGGCGTACTTCTGTCTGCCGCCTGCGGTAGGAATCTTTGTGAGCTTAAGCTCCCTGATATCTCTGGATACTGTGGCCTGAGTCACGCGAAAACCATCTTTTTCAAGAAGCGCAGACAGCTCATCCTGCGTCTCTACCTCATTCTTTTGGATTATCTCTATTATCTTGGATTGTCTGTTTGTTTTCATGTCCTGTCACCTCATAAATATTATTCGTAACTATTCATTATAACAATCCTTATATGTGTTATGAATAATTTCCCATCTTTTTGCGTAGTATTTCCAAAAAGCTTCTCTGGTGAAGCTTGCAAATCTTTGTATAATTGGCTGCCTTGGAAATAACAAAACGGTCTCCTACAGCAAGCTCTGCCGTGGTGTCGCCATCATAGCTGACACATGCCAGCTCATCGTTTTGCTCCCTACGGCTTAGAATTTCTATCTCTATCTCATCATCGCCTGACAGCACAATGCTCTTTGAAGTGAGATTGTGAGCATTGTTCGGTGTGAGCAGTATCATATCGCCCTTCGGATCCACAATCGGACCTCCCGCCGACATACTGTAGCCTGTAGAGCCCGTTGGAGTCGCAACAATGATGCCGTCGGCATGGTAATTGTTTAAAAACTCACCGTTTACATACACATTGAGGCTTAAAATCTGCAAATTACCCTTTCTGTGGATAACAATATCATTTAATGCCACTCTCGAGGTCTCACTGCCTCTTTTGTGCCCTGTGAGCATGATGCGGTCCTCTGTCATGTATTTATCAGCCATGAGCGAATCAATGGCATCAAATACCGTAGCTTCCTCCACCTCACACAGATATCCGAGTGTACCGAGATTTACTCCCATAAGCGGAATCTCAAGTGTCTCCACCCTTGTAGCCGCACGAATCAGGGTACCATCACCGCCGAGCACAAGAATACACTGCGTATCCTGTGGTATATCCTCAAGCTCAAACTCATTGTCGGATATTGCCTCGACATTGCTCATAAGGCCCTTTGCCGTGCCGCCTTTTTGCTCTATGTATGTCACTATTTTATTTGTAAGTGCAAAATTCCTGTCCTTATAGGCATTTGCTATCACAACAAAATGTTTCATAGTCTATTTTTGTCCAGCTCTCCATGTGCAGCCTCAACCACACTATGAATATCCACTGATTCCTCCTTTATAGGATCATCTGTCTTTTTGATATGTACGAGGTACTCTATATTGCCCTCCGGCCCCTTGATTGGCGAATACTCAAGGTCTAACACGCTAAATCCATTTGAAAGTGCAAAGGATATGATATTGTTCACTACCTCCTCATGCACGCTCTTGTCACGGACAACGCCCTTTTTACCTACTTTTTCCCTGCCTGCCTCAAACTGTGGCTTGATAAGACAAACCATCTCGCCACCGTCCTTTAACAGTGCTCTTGCAGGACCTAACACCTTGGTAAGTGATATGAATGACACATCAACCGATGCAAAATCCAGCTCATCATCTATATCATTGGGCGTCACATACCTGATATTGGTCTTTTCCATGCACACCACGCGCTCGTCCTGACGCAGCTTCCATGCAAACTGGCCATATCCGACATCCACGGCATACACCTTTTTAGCACCGTTTTGGAGCATACAGTCTGTAAAACCGCCTGTTGAGGCACCTATATCCATGCATACCTTGCCATCCATCGTGATATCAAAGTGCTTCATAGCCTTTTCAAGCTTAAGCCCTCCACGGCTCACATACTGCAGTGTCTTTCCATGAATCTCAATATTGCAGTCATCAGGGAACGTACTTCCCGCCTTATCCTCACGGTTGTTATTTACAAAAACATTGCCCTCCATAATCATAGTCTTTGCTTTTTCCCGTGATGGTGCAAAGCCTCTGTTTACAAGTAATACGTCTAATCTTTCTTTCATACTGTATGTTACCTCTATCTATAATGCTGCTATTATACGCTTAGCCACCGATTCGGCATCCACATGCAGCTCCTTTTTGAGCACCTCTACATTGCCATGCTCCACATAGCAGTCTGGGAGCGCAACAGTCAACACCTCAAGAGCTATGCCGTTAGTCTTGACATACTCAGTCACATGCTCACCAAAACCGCCACTTTGCACATTTTCCTCCATAGTCACAAGCAGGCTGTGCTCACCCGGCAGCTCATTTATCGCTTCCTTGTCAAAAGGCATTGCAAAACGTGCATTGATAAGTGTAGCAGAGATTCCCTCTGCCTCAAGCAGCTTTACCACATCAACAGCAGTCTTTACCATACTGCCGAGTGCCATGACAGCCACCTTGCTTCCTTTTTGGATTAGCTCACTCTTTGCAAGCTCTATCGGCTGTCTGATTTCCTTAAGACCGTCATAGGCTGCACCTCTTGGATATCTGAGTGCAATCGGACCGTCATATGCCACTGCAAATTTCATCATATCGGACAGCTCCCACTTATTCTTCGGAGCCATGATTGTCATATTCGGAATAACCGACAGGTATGATATGTCAAATATGCCCTGATGCGTTTCTCCATCGCTGCCTACAAGCCCTGCCCTGTCGATTGCAAATATGACATGCAGATTCTGTATGCACACATCGTGAAGTATCTGGTCAAACGCTCTTTGCAAAAATGACGAATACACCGCAAAAACCGGGATAAGTCCTGACTTTGCAAGCCCTGCCGCAAATGTCGTGGCATGTGCCTCGGCTATTCCCACATCAAAAAACCTATCCGGGAAATTGCGGTGAAACCTGCGAAGCCCTGTTCCCTCTGCCATGGCTGCCGTTATCGCAACTACCTTTGGATTTCTCTCGCCCAGCTTCTTCATGACTGTTGAGAAAACATCTGTGTAATTGGCCTTCGTGCGCTTATTCTTCGGAAGCCCTGTCTCTATGACAAATGGCTCTGCACCGTGGAATCTGGAAGGATAACGCTCTGCCGGGCCATAGCCTGCTCCCTTTTTTGTGAGCACATGCACAAGCACCGGACCATCCACACGCTTTGCCTCGTCAAACACACGGCACATTTCCTTTATATCACTGCCATCCACAGGTCCCAAATAGATGATGCCCATCTCCTCAAAGAACATACCCGGAATAAAAAGCTGCTTTATGCTGCTCTTTGTATTCCTGATATGCTTTACCATACGCTCTCCGTAGATTGGTATATGGTTTAGGGAATTCATGACATTATTCTTTAAACCCCTGTATGCATCCGCTGTTCGAAATCCTGAAAGATACTGGCTGATGCCTCCGACGTTCTCTGAAATCGACATATTGTTGTCGTTTAGCACTATAATGAAATTGCCTTTCACGCTTGAAGCATTGTTGAGTGCCTCATACGCCATACCTCCCGTCAGTGCACCGTCTCCTATTACAGAAACCACATGATAGTCATCTCCGGTCACCTGTCTGGCTGTCGCAAGTCCAAGCCCCGCTGAAATAGATGTGGAGCTGTGTCCTGTATTAAAACAGTCACAGTCGCTCTCATCCGCCTTTGGGAAGCCGCTCATTCCGCCATACTGTCTGAGCGATGAAAATCCATCCTTTCTGCCTGTGAGTATCTTGTGTGTGTACGACTGATGCCCTACATCCCACACTATCTTATCCTTCGGCAGATCAAAGCACAGATGCAACGCCATGGTAAGCTCCACTACTCCGAGATTTGATGCAAGATGACCGCCTGTCACCGATATGCTCTCTATAAGAAACTGCCTTATTTCATCCTTTAACAGCTCAAGCTCCTTATGTGTCATTTTTTTTATATCATTTTCCTTTTGTATCTTTTCTAAAACCATCCTATTTCTCCCGATGGATCAGATATTCAAATAACTCCTTAAGAAATGCATCGTCGTATCCCAAATCATCAAGCAGCTTTTCTGCCTCCTTAGAGATGCGCTCCACATCAGAAACTGCCTTATCCAATCCCTCAAATGTGACATATGTCGCTTTATTATTTTTCTCGTCACTGCCTACCGGCTTTCCAAGCACCTCAAGTGAGCTTGTGACATCAAGCACATCATCCTGTATCTGAAATGCAAGCCCCAGCTTTACCGCTATCTGCTCCACGCGTGATACCTCATCAGACGATGCCCCTGCAAGGATTGCTCCTATCATCATCGAGCTCTCTATAAGTGCGCCGGTCTTAAGCCTGTAGATAAAGTCCAGCTTTTCCCTTGTGATAGGGCAGTCATCGGATTTCTCACTCTCCACATCAACAACCTGTCCTCCAACCATGCCATGCACGCCTGCCTTTTTTGCAAGCACCGCAAATGCCCTTGCCACACGCGCATCAGCCACTTCCATGCCAAAAGCCTTTGCTGCGGTCTCATATGCCAGGTTTAAAAGTGCATCACCTGCAAGAATGCCCATAGCCTCACCGTACACAGCATGTGTGGTCTTCTTTCCACGCCTGTACTCATCATTGTCCATGGCAGGCAGGTCATCATGCACCAGCGAGTAGGTGTGTATCATCTCGATTGCTGCCATAAATGGCTCAATCACTGCACTGCTTCCGCCAAACATATGGTAAGTCTCTTCCATGAGGATAGGGCGAAGCCTTTTTCCACCGGCTCTCACACTATAGTTCATGGCCTCAAAAATAATCCTCTGCTGTCCCTCCTCAGCGGGAAGAAACTTCTCAAGCACGTTATTTATATGCTCTACCTTTTGCTGCAGCTCCTCCATGAATTGTGACTTATTTAAATTCCCATTTAAGCTCATCAGAATTCCTCCAGTTGTCCATCGCTGTTTAGCACAAGCATGGCCTTTTCCATGCCCTGTACCATATCATTGGCACTCTTTACCTCATCAAGCCCCTTCTTGTAGAGCTCAAAGGCCTCATCCAGGGATACATCCGCATCCTCCATCCTCGCCACTATCTGCTCTAAGTGTGCAAAGCGCTCCTCGAGTGTCAGTGTTTTTTCATTTTCTTTGCTCATCGTTAATAACCTCCGAAACTACGGCCCTTGCATGACCGTCTATCAGATATATATTTATGTCATCGCCTGCATTGATATCGGATACACTGTGCAGTGCCCCCTTCTTTTCCACCTCGACATACGCATAGCCCTGTGCCAGCTTTTTGGCCGGTGAATATGCATCCAGTGTACCTGAAAGCAGTGCCAGGCGCTGTCTGCAATCCGAAAGCCTCTGCTTCATAATCCTTTCAAGTGCATCCTCGATATCTGCCAGACGCCTTTTATTCTCATTTAGTTTATTCTGTGGACTAAGGAAATTAAGTCTTGTTTTAATATGTGACAGCTTTTCCCTGAAAAAATCAATCCGGCCTGTCAGATTTCTGTCCATCCTGCGGCGCAGATTGTCAAGGCGCTCCAACGTCTGCCTGTAGTCACTGACTGCAAGCTCTGCAGCCGCTGAAGGTGTGGGTGCTCTCCTGTCTGACACAAAATCCGCTATCGTCCAGTCGGTCTCATGACCTACTGCCGAGATAATTGGCGTGTGGCAGTCAAATATGGCTCTCGCCACAATCTCCTCATTAAATGCCCATAAATCCTCTATGGAGCCTCCGCCTCTGCCGACTATTATCACATCAAGATTCATCGCATCCAATGTCTGTATGCCCTTTGCTATGCTATTAGCCGCACCCTCTCCCTGCACAAGTGCCGGATAAAGTATGACCTGTACATATGGATTCCTGCGCGATGATACATTCCTTATATCCTGCACGGCTGCGCCTGTCGGTGCTGTAACCACACCAATACGGCCGGCATACCGTGGAATAGGCTGCTTGTACTCTGCGGCAAACATGCCCATTTCCTCAAGCTCATGCTTTAGCTGCTCGAATTTGAGATACAGATTGCCCTCTCCGTCAAGTTCTATCTTTTTGGCATAAAGCTGATATGCGCCGGTCTTCTCATACACCTCAACGGAACCTGTCACAATAACCTGGTCTCCCTCCTTCATGTGGAAAGAAAGTCCTGCCGCCCTGCTGCCCGCAAACATGATAGCGTTCATGGCTGCTCCCGCGTCCTTTATTGTGAAATAAATATGACCGCTCGTGTGATACTTGCAGTTGCTCACCTCTCCCTTTATGCTCACCTGTCTGAGCATAAAATCCTGAGCGAACATATTTTTAATATAGCTATTTACTTGCGCTACCGAATATATATTTCTATTTGCCATGTTCAATGCTCTATATCGCTGTTCCTCTTAAGCTATGCAAACTTTGCAAGCACTCCGTTTACAAATGCACCTGACTCATCTGCACCATACTTCTTTGCAAGCTCAACAGCCTCATTTATTGAAACCTTTGTAGGAATATCATCCTCAAACTTTATCTCATAAACTGCCAATCTGATAATTGCCAAATCAACCTTTGCCATACGATTGGTCTTCCAGCCTGTAGACTTCTCATCGATGAGTGCATCAAGCTCTGCCATATGCTCAATAATCGCACTGCATTTTTCATCAATATACTGTCTTTCCTCGTCTGTAAGATTTGTAAGCTCATCATTTAAAAGCTCCATCTGCTCTGCAAGCTCAGACTTGTCATGAAACTCAACCCTGAAAAGCATCTTAAAAACGTTTTCTCTTATTTTGCTTCTTGTCATTTAAATTCCTCTCGTGAAAGTATTTTATATAAATTAAGGATGTCTGTACGAC
>CECF01004945.1_pt1 | contig 10359 bp, 3 predicted proteins | sample 554751 | NCBI WGS metagenome assembly CECF01 (sample SAMEA3182099, study PRJEB8094) | gut metagenome | biome: human; feature: gut; material: Stool; isolation source: human stools | place: Canada | collected 2012-06-12 | reverse complement strand
AGCTTGTCCCATGTGAAATTGACATTGAAGAACCAGTGGGGACCCTTCCAGAAAGTGGTCTTCGCGGAGCCGTCGTCGAGCATGGCGAGGTCGATCTGCCAGGTCTTGGAGTGACCCACTCCGCCGCTAAGGCGGTTCCAGAGGAAATGGTCGACAAACTCGGTGCAGAATTCGTCGATATGGAAAGTGGCGGGCTCGCCCCACACATATCCGCCGCGGGTGTCGACACCCATGCGCACCTGATAGTCGCCGTCGAAGGCGATCTTCATGGTGTATTCATTGCTGACGGCCCTTCCCTGCGGAGTTTCCCAGGCCACCTGGCAGGAGGCGGGAAGCAGGCTCTTGAGGTAGATGATATTGGGGTTTTCGGCGTCGTGCTCGATGGTGAAGGCCTTGCCCTCCACGAGGTCGGAGGGGCTGTAGCCCGGATCGTCGAGGTCATGGCTGTCGGGGGAGCAGGAAGCCATGGCCATGAGCCCGGCGGCTCCCAGAGTCAGAAAAAGATGTTTGAAATTCATGTTGTTGGTTTTGAAAAAACAGTTAAAATAAAGATTACCATCCCGGATTCTGTTTCAAGACTCCGTGGGAGAGTGAGATCTGGTTGAGAGGAATCTGGCTGAGACCTTTAGTCGCTACTATCTTCGCGCGGTCGTATTCCACGGTGGCGTTCTGGCCGCCGTTCTGCACGGTGCCTGCGGAGCGCATCACGGCATCGGCCATCACCTCCACGCCCTGGCGCAGGAGGTCCCAGTAGCGGATGCCCTCATAGGCGAGCTCCCGGGCTCGCTCGTCGAGGATGTTCTGGCGCGAGGGGTCGGCGTGGGGGAGCCCGGCGCGGGCGCGTACGGCGTTGAGGTAGGAGTCGGCCTGGGGCGAGCCGAGCTCGGCGGCCATCAGCAGCACGTCGGCATAGCGCACTATGATGTAGGTCTGGGCATTGTTGATCATGAAGTCGGCGGTGCCGTCGGGGTTGGTGGCGGGCAGGCCGTTGCCGAACACGAGCGGACAGTATTTCTTGAAGCTGAGGCCGGTGTATTCGCGCCAGTCCTTGTAGCCGGCGTTGTAGTCGGGCGATGACACGACACCCTCGGCGGCGAGGTCGATGAGCGAGGCGGTGCGGCGGTTGTCGCGCAGGTCAAAGAAATTCTGATAGTAGGAGGGAGTAGGAGTGCAGATGCCCCATCCCTTGCCATAGGGAGTGGCGTTGATGTTGCGCATGCCTACATTCACGAGCCAGCGGTTGGCGTCGTTGTCGCCGTCGTAGTTCTGTGTCGGGGTATAGTTCTGACAGAGTATCACCTCCTCGTTGGCGTTGCCGGCATAGGTCGACTTCTCTGAATCCCATCCCAGCTCGCCGGGTATTGGCACGAGTGAAGCTGCTGGCCAGAGGTTCTTGAATTCGTCGAGCAGGCGGTAGCGGCCTGAGGCGATGATGTCTTCCACGGCGGCGAGGGCCTCCGGGCGGGCGATGGCGGTGCCGTCGATGTAGGCGGGATCAGCGCCGTAGTAGCCGGAATAGAAGAGGTAGGCCCTTGCGAAGAGCGCCTCGGCCGCATAGCGGGTGATCCGGCCGAAGGAGTACTTGTCGGTGTACTTGTCGGCTGGGATGTTGTCGATGGCATAGCGGAGGTCGGAGAAGATCACGGCGTAGACGTCCTTGGGATCGGCCTGCTCGCGGTTCTCGCTCGAGGGCTCGGTGAAGAGGGGGATGTTGCCCCAGAGGCGCACCATGTCGAAATAGAGGATTGCGCGGAGGGCGCGTGCCTCGGCCATGTAGAGGCGGTGGTTCTCCTCGCTGTCCCATGCGATGTCGGGCTCGGCCTGGATGAGCTTGTTGCAGCGGAAGACGCCGGCATAGTATGTCTTCCATTCCTGGTCGTAGATGTTCATGTCGGAGGGAGAGGCCGCCTGGTCGAAGCGGTCGACGAGTTGTGCGCCGTAGCCGTCGCCTACGCCTGCGCCGCCGTAGCATTCGTCAGACATGATGCTGGAGGCCATGAGGAAGCTGTAGGAGCCGGGATTCGACGACACCTGGCGCCAGCCGTCGTAGCAGCCGATGAGGGCGCGGGCGGCCTGGCTCTCGGTCTTGTAGTAGTTGTCGGAATTGGGCTCGGTCTTAGAGGTGACGTCGAGGAAGCTCTCGGAGCAGGAGGTGAGGGCGAGCCCGGCAAAGGCCGCGACGGCCACCGATATTGTTGTCTTTATGGTTTTCATTGTCTGGATTATTGAGAAGTTAGAAGGAGAGGTTTACGCCGAAGAGGTATGTGCGCGAGCGGGGGTAGAAGCCGAGGTCCACGCCGGAAACCCACGAGGAAGTGCCGTAGCCGATCTCCGGGTCCATGCCGTCATACTTGGTGAAGGTGAGGAGGTTCTGCACCTGAAAGTAGAGACGGCAGTTGGAGAGCCAGCCCTGGTTGATGAGCGGAGCGAAGTTGTAGCCTAGCGTGAGGTTGGAGATGCGGAAGAAATCGCCGTCCTGGATGTATAGGTCTGAGAACTGCCAGTTGATGTTGTTGTCGGTGACGCGCGGAATGGAGTTGGAGGTGCCTTCGCCGGTCCAGCGGTCGAGGATTCGCGTGGTGTAGTTGCTCTTGGCGTTCACCTGGTTGCGGTAGCTCTGCACGATCTTGTTGCCGGCGACGCCCGTGGCCACGATGCCGAGGTCGAAATTGCGCCAGTAGAGGTTGATGTTGAGGCCGTAGGTGAACTTTGGGATACCGTTGCCGAGGTCCATCTTGTCGTTGTCGTCGATGACGCCGTTGTGGTCGGCGTCGACATATATCACGTCGCCGGGCTGCACATTGCTCTGGAGCACGCCGTTGCCTGCTGCTATCCAGTCGTTGATCTGCTGCTGGTTCTGGAAGATGCCGGCGGTCTTGTAGCCCCAGAAATATCCGATGGGGTGTCCGTTCTCGGCGCGGTAGAACTCAAGGGAGTTGTCGTAGAGCTCGTTGGTGTTGCCGTGGATGATGCCGTCCTGAGTCGGGATGGAGCCGACGCGGTTTCTGTTCCATGCTCCGTTGAGGCCGATCGAGTAGGAGAAGTCGTTGCCGATCACGTCGCGCCATGTGAGCGAGAGCTCGACGCCGGTGTTCTTCACGTTACCGCCGTTGATGAATGGGGCGTCGGTGCCGGCGGTTGCGAGGATCGGGGCCTTCACGAGCCAGTTCTTGGTGTTCTTGAGATAGAAGTCGAAGTTGACGGCGAGACGCTCGTCGAGAAGGCGTGCGTCAAATCCGATGTTGGTCTGCTCCGAAGATTCCCATGTGAGGTCGAGGTTGCCGAGGCGGCTGGGGAAAGCGCCCCAGGCGTTCTCGAGGGTAGTGCCGTAGCCGCCGTTGTAGACGCCCCCCTGGCCCATATACTCGCCGAAGAAGTAGTGGGTGTGCTGGATCTGGATGGGAGCGAGATATTGGTAATTGTCGATCTCCTGGTTGCCGACCTTACCCCAGCTTGCCCTGATCTTGAGGAAATTGAGCCATGAGGCGGTGCCTTCCATAAACGACTCGCTGGAGATGTTCCAGCCGGCGGAAACGGAGGGGAACCAACCAAAGCGGTGGTGGCGTGCGAACTTCGAGGAGCCGTCGTTGCGGAGGGTGAAGTTGATCATGTATTTCTCGCGCCAGTTCCAGCCGAGACGTCCGAAATAGCTGACGCGTCGCGACTTGTCGTAGGGATACCCGGTGGCGTTGAGGCCGTCGGCTGTCGAGGCGGCGGTGCCGTTGGAGATGAAGGCGAAGGGCCATGTGTCGAATCCCTCCTTGAGGAATGCCTGGTTGGCGCCGAGGTAAGTGCCGCTCCACTGGTAGGCCTCCATACCGATCATGGCGTTGAAGGCGTGGTCCTTGATTGTCCAGTCGTAGGAGGCGGTGTTGGTCCAGGTGAGGCCGAGCTCATGGCTCATGTTCTGGTTTACGCGTGTCTGGGTGAGGTTCTGCACGTAGGGGGAGAAGTTGTAGAGCGGAGTGAAGCTGCGGTATTCGGAAGAGCCGTAGAGCACACCGAAGACGCTCCTTATCTTGAGGTTCTTGATGGGCTGCACCTGCACGTAGGCGTTGGCGGTGAGTGAGGCGTTTTTCGACTTGTTGTTGTTGTTGACCATCATCAGGCCGTAGGGGTTGCCGTCATACATATACCAGTCGGAGTTGCCGGTGTTGTTGTATCCGCCGTCGGCATCGTAGACCGGAGCGAGCGGCGAGGTGTTGAAGGCGCCGCGCAGCGTGTTGTTGAACTGGTTGCCTGTGGAGACACCCACCGACTTGCGGTAGATGAACGACATCTGCTCTCCGATCTCGAGGATGTCGCCGAAGAGCTTGTGGTCGGAGTTTACGCGGAAGTTGTAGCGGGAGTAGTTTGACACTTTTGGACCTCCCACTATACCCTCCTGGTTGAGGTATCCGGCGGAGATGGCGTAGGTGCTGGTGGCGGAGCCTCCGGTGACGCCCACCGTGTAGCTCTGCGTCTTGGCGCCGTTGTGGAGCATCTCGGAGAGCCAGTCGGTGTCGTAGAGGTTGCCGGCGGCGTCGCTGATGCTGGTCATGGAGCTCCAGTCGTAGGGAGCGCCGCCGCCGTTGACGGCCTGCTCGTCCATGATGGTCATGTACTCGCGCGCGTTGAGCATATTGGCCTTGCGTGCCACCGTCTGCCAGCCGAAGTATCCGTCGAAGCTCACCTTCGCCTTTCCCTCGCGGCCGCTCTTGGTGGTGACGAGCACCACGCCGTTGGCGGCCTGTGCGCCGTAGATGGCGGCCGAGGCGGCGTCTTTCAAGACGTCGATGCTCTCGATGTCGGCGGGATTGATGGTGGAGATGTCGCCCTTGATGCCGTCGATGAGATAGAGCGGCGAGGAGTTGCCCACTGTGCCGAGGCCGCGGATGTTGACCTTCATGCCGGAGCCGGGCTGTCCGGACTCGGAGCTGATGTTGACGCCAGGCATCTGGCCCTGCATGGCCTGGAGCGGGGATGTGGTGTTCATCTTGGCGATCTCATCGCCCTTCACCTGGGAGGTGGCGCCGGTGACGAGTTTCTTCTTCTGGACACCGTAGCCCACCACTACCACCTCGGCGAGGGTGGAGTTGCTCTCCTCGAGAGCGACGTCGAGCGAGGTGGCGGTGACCTTCACCTCGCGGGGATTGAAGCCGATGTAGGAAAACTGGAGCACATCACCCATCTCGGCCTTGATGGAGTAATTGCCGTCGATGTCGGTGGCTGTGCCGACAGTAGAGTTTTTCACCAGGACGGTGGCGCCGATGAGGGGCTCGCCGTCAGCAGCCGACGTGACCGTGCCGGTCACTGTGACGGGGGCGGCCTGGAGCAGTCCGGTAGCGGACAGGCATCCGATCACCACCGACGTCAGCCGTCGTAAGAATGACTTGTGGAATACACCTTTGAATTTTTTCATTGGTAGGAAGGTAAGATGGTTTATTTTATTGGTTAGTTTAGCTGTCAGGTCTGGCCCGGGGCGGGGTTTTGGTGAATATTGCGTCGGATGTCAGGACTCTTTGATTCGACGCTGCAAAATTATATCGGCGCCGCAAACCGGAGGGTTTGGTTTTGCTTTACTTGCAGGTATAGAATGTTGCGCGTGCTTCGGAATGTTTCAAATTTGGGTATAAAATGTAATGCGGCAGACAGACATGACTGTAAAACACCATATTAGCGCCAATCGGAAAGAATGCCCCGGCAGACGCATCAGGCGCCGTGGAGACATCGGGGGTGAAGGATTTTTTGTAATTTTGCATACGAGCAACCAAACCCTTACTCCATGAAATCCTCAACCCTGCTACGCATGCTGCTTGCCATGGTGGCGCTCACTGCCTCCACCGGAATCACGGCCGCCACTCCGGGCGCCATACGTTTCCGCACACTCCAGACAGCCGACGGCCTCTCCAACAACGACATCAACTGCATCTTCAAGGACTCCCACGGCTTTGTATGGATAGGCACCGCCTCAGGTCTCGACCGCTACGACGGCTACTCGATACGCATCTTCCACTCGCAACGCCCCGACAGCACGGCGCTGCGCGACAACTATGTGCAGCACATAGAGGAGGACGCCTGGGGCAACCTCTGGATTCAGGCCGGCAACTCATATTCCATCTTCGACCCGCGCACAGAGCGCTTCGTATGGCTCGACGGCCGGGAGGCACGCCGGCGCGGACTGCCCGGCGAGCCTACATCGGCCACCGTCGACGGCGACTATATATGGTACACCGTCGACAACCGTCGCCTCTTCCGACAGAGTGGAAACGGACGGCCGCAGGAGATCAGGATACCTGGACTGAAGGCCGACATCTCCGACGTGAAGATATTCCCGGGCGACAGGCAGGTGGCCTTGGCCGACCGCCTCGGCAACGTGACCATCATTGACGCCACCAGCGGGAAGACCCGGCTGCGCGCTGCCTCTCCCCGGCCGATGCCCGGCAGCGAGGACTTCTATCTCTTTATCGACAACGAGGGGATGATATGGGTGTTTTCCGTGGCCGGCGTCGACATACTCGATCCCGCCTCGGGGAAATGGAGCGCCCACCCAATTCCGGAGACGCTACGCGCGATTGCCGTGAAGTCGATCGCACAGGACAACGACGGCAACATCTGGATAGGCACCGACAACCACGGCATCGCCATCCTGCACAAAGACGGCACGGCGGAAACACTCCTCAACAATCCCCTCGACGCCTATTCCCTCCCCAACAACACAGTGAAATACCTCTATAACTCAGGCGACTCCGGGATGTGGGCCGGGACATATAAGAAGGGAGTGTCGATCTATTATCCGAGTGAGAACAAATTCGTGAGCCGCCTGCTCGCCGATGTCAACTGCATAACGAGGGCCACCGATGAATATGCCACCGTATGGCTGGGCACCGACAACGAGGGGCTGCTCAGATACAACTACGAGACCGGAACCACGGAGAAAGTGGCCGACCCCGCCGAGTCCGACCCGAGAGCCATCGCCGCGCTGGCCTCCGACCCCGAGGGCGACCTCTGGATAGGCACCTACCAGGGAGGACTGAAACGCTACAGCCACGGCTCGTTCCACCATTGGACCACCAGCGACGGACTGTCGTCGAACAACATCTGGGGCATCCTTCCCGGCCGCGACGGCAGGCTCTGGCTCGCCACCCTCGGCGGCGGCCTCCAGCTCTTCGACCCCGCGACCGGAACATTCCGTACCTTCAACAAATCGAACTCCAATATAAATACCGACCACGTCACGAGCCTGGCCCGCTCGCGCGACGGCTCAATATATGTAGGCACCACCTATGGCATAGCCCGCGTGAACCCAACCGACTGTTCCATTACTGGACTCACCGGCAGAGACAGGACAGGCCGCGGCCTCTCCAACCTCAACGTCACCCAGCTCGCCACAGACTCACGCGGACTCCTCTGGGTCGGTACCCGCGAGGGGCTCGAGGTGTACGACTCGAAGGCCGACACCATCTACGACATCGGCCTCTCCGAGCGCTTCCCCAATCCATTCATACTCGGAGTGACCGAGGGCGCCGACCACACCATGTGGGTGGCCGTGGGCAACGAGCTCTTCAACATCAAGACCGGGCAGACGCGCCCCTACAGCTGCCTGAGCTTCACGGTGAGCACTTTCGGAAGCCATGACGGCATACTCTCCGGCGCCTTCAACCAACGCTCGATGTGTCTGCTCCCCTCCGGAGAGATACTCGCCGGCACGCTCGACGGCATCGTGGGCATCACCCCCGACGGCATGCCCCTCAACGCCACTCCCCCGCGCATCATGCTCACGGGGCTCGCCATCAAGAACGTGCCGGTGGAGGCCGGCGACACCTGCGACGGCCGGAGGGTGCTGCCCGAGGCCATCGACTACGCCTCAGAGATAAGGCTGAGCCACGACCAGAACGACATCACCATAGGCTTTGCCACCGACAACTACAGCAACACCACGCGCACACTATACCGATACCGCCTCAAAGGACTCGACGACGAGTGGCTGAAATGCCAGCCCGGCACCCACCACGCCACCTTCACCAACCTCATGTCCGGCACATATACCCTTGAGGTCGAGGCCGTAAACTCCGACGGAGTGGAATGCGCGGCACCGCGAACACTGAAAATCATCGTGGAGGCTCCCTGGTGGAGCTCCTGGTGGGCAAAACTCATCTACGTGCTGACTGCCTCGGGAGCCGTGATAGCCATCGTCTACATGCTCCACCGACGCTCCATCATCAGGCTCCACCGCCGCCAGAAGGAGGAGCTCTCCAAAAAGACCGAGGAGCTCAACCAACTGAAGTTTAAGTTCTTCACCAACATCAGCCACGACCTCCGCACTCCGCTCACACTGATACTCTCCCCCGTGGACTCCATGCTCCGGGAGACCACCGACGAGCGCGACAGGCGGCGCCTGTCGACGGTGAAGGCCAACGCCTCCAGGCTGCTCTACCTCGTCAACCAGCTCCTCGACTTCCGCAAGAACGAGATGGCCGGGCTCAAGCTCCACCTCTCCGAAGGGAATCTCGCGGAGAGCATCCGCCAGTCGCTCGCCACCTTCTCCGACCTCACCGACCTGCGCGGAATCGCCCTCGACACCGACCTGCAGGACAGCCACATGCAGATGAGCTACGACAACGACAAATTCACCAAGATGCTCGTCAATCTCCTCTCCAACGCCGTGAAATACACCCCCGTCGGGGGACACATCACCGTAGGCATGCGCCGCGACGGGGAGTGGGTGAAGGTGTGGGTGGCCGACACCGGCAAGGGAATCCCCGACGCCGACAAGCGCCGCATCTTCGAACGCTTCTTCCGGGGCAGCGACGAGTCTGACCTCAACACAGGCTCCGGCATCGGTCTGAGCCTTGTGTATGAATACGCGCGACTCCACGGGGGCTCGGTGGAGGTGGCCGACAACCATCCCCGTGGGACGGTCTTCACCATCACCCTCCCCTACCGCGAGGCCGACGAAAGTCATGCCGACATAAGCGCGACACCAGCCCCGGCTCCCGATCAACAGCCGGAAGACGCGACCGACGATAAGAACCCGGAGGGAGCCACAAAACCGAAGGTGCTTGTGGTCGACGACAACCGCGACCTCATCGAATTCATCAAGGATGAGTTTGGCGGCGTCTATGACATCACGACGGCAGGCAACGGCGTGGAGGCATTGCAGAGAGTGAGGGAGAAGGCCTTCGACCTCATAGTGACCGACCTGATGATGCCTGAGATGGACGGCATAGAGCTGACGCGGCGGCTGAAATCCGACAGCGCCACCGTCGACATCCCGCTGCTGATGCTCACGGCCCGCCAGGATCCCGGCTCGATGGTGGAGGGGCTGACGCTGGGCGCCGACGACTACATCACCAAGCCATTCAACAACGATGTGCTCGCCCTCAAGCTCAACCGGCTCGCCGGGCTTAGAAAGAGCGGCTTCCGCCGCTCGCTCATCGACCCGACCCCGAGCCGCGTGGAGATCACCCCGCTCGACGAGCAGCTCGTGGCCAAGGCCGTGAAATATGTGGAAGACAACATCTCGCGCAGCGACCTCTCCGTGGAGGAGCTTGCCGCCAACATGGGGATGAGCCGGGTGCACCTCTACAAGAAGCTGTCGGCTCTCACGGGCAAGTCGCCGGTGGAGTTCATACGCCTGCTGCGCCTCAAGAGGGCCTGCCAGTATCTCCGGGAAAGCCAGCTCAACATAGCGGAGATCGCCTATCGGTTAGGCTTCAACAATCCCAAGTATTTCAGCCGGTATTTCAAGGAGGAATTCGGAATGCTCCCCTCCGAATACCAGGGAAAATGGGCCAGGCAACAAAACGACCACAAAACGGAAACATTCAAGACCGACGGTTAACCATATCACATCATTAAGATAACATAGTATTATCGTGGTGGAAATATTAATGTCTAACTTTGCGAAACCGGAACATCTCCTTCGGGAGCCGACATCGAAACAATAAAAAACAGATAAAACCCGAGACATCAATGAACACCACGAGAAACTTTGTCGTGACGGCAGCGGCCCTGTGTTGCGCGGCGGCCAACGCCGGCTACAGCCCGACGGAGGGCGGGGTAATCGTCAACACCCCCGGGGCGAACGTGCGCCTGACAGTGATCAACGATAAGATAATCCGCGTGTCGGCCACACCGGCGGCACAGTTTCCCAACGACAGCAGCCTGGTGGTGACGGCCCGCCACGCCACCGGCGGCTACAAGGTGTCGGAGGCCGACGGCTACGTCACGCTGACGACACCCGAGATCACGGCCAGGGTGTCGGAGACAACAGGCGCCGTAGGCTTCTTCGACAAGAACGGAAAGAGGATACTCCAGGAAAACCAGCACGGCCGCACCTTCACCCCCATAACGGTGGAGGGCACCGACGGCTACACC
>CECF01001635.1_pt1 | contig 10399 bp, 8 predicted proteins | sample 554751 | NCBI WGS metagenome assembly CECF01 (sample SAMEA3182099, study PRJEB8094) | gut metagenome | biome: human; feature: gut; material: Stool; isolation source: human stools | place: Canada | collected 2012-06-12 | reverse complement strand
AAGTAAAGGATAAATAGAATATATTGAAAAATAATTTGTAATTTTGAACAGACACTAAAAAAATACGGCCATGAGCAATATCAGTCAGCTTGCTTTCGTGCATCCCGAAGCAAAACTTGGAAAGGATGTGACAGTGCAGCCGTTTGCCTACATCGACAGGGATGTGGAGATCGGCGACCGATGTGTGATACACCCTCACGTCAGTATTCTCGCCGGCTCACGGCTTGGCAATGACAACGAGATCTACGAAGGGGCGATCATCGCGGCCACGCCACAGGATTTCCGATGGAAGGGCGACGACTCGAAGGTGGTGATCGGCAACAACAACAAGATCCGCGAATATGTGATCATCAACCGCAGCATCCACAGGGACGGAGAGACCCGCGTGGGCTCCGACTCCTTCATAATGGCTCAGAGCCACATAGGCCACGACTCGTCGATCGGCGACCACTGTGTGCTCGGCAATGGCGTGAAAGTGGCCGGCGACGTGAAGATCGGCGACTGCACCATCCTCTCGAGCAGCGCTCTCGTGCATGAGGGATGCGAGATCGGCGAATGGGTGCTGGTGAAGGGAGGCTGCCGCATCAACGGCAACGTGCCTCCATTCGTGATCATGGCCCACAATCCGGTGAGCTACTACGGCATCAACGCCTTCATCCTGCGCAAGGGGAAGAAGTCGGAAAAGGTGATCGACGACATCGCGAAGTGCTACCGCCACCTCTACCAGTGCAACACGTCGCCGATCAATGCCGTGAGGCGCATGCGCGAGGACATTGACCCGAGCGCGGAGCGCGACCAGATCATCGCTTTCGTGGAAGGCCACAACTACCGGCTCGCAGCCCTCCCCGACCTTGACACCATCTGACAAAACATTCTCCTCCGCGACAAAATGAATCTGAAGAAACTTCTGATACGCTCGCTGTCAGGCCTCGTATACGTGGGCCTGATAGCGGGCTGCCTTTTATGGGGATTACTCCCCTTCGCCTGCCTTGGAGCGGCCATAGCGGCGATAGCCACGGTGGAATTCGCCCATATATGCCACGACGACAAAAGCGGGCTTCTGCCCACGCTGATACTCGACGTGCTGGGCTGCGTCTTCCTCGCGTTCGGGGTGTATGTGTTCCCTCTCGCCTTGTGGCTCGCTACATGGATATGCCGGATGGTGATGGAGATATATACCCACAGCGACCGTCCGCTCCACGACATGTCTCACTCGATGATGTCGCAGCTCTACATAGGGCTCCCGATCGGCGTCATGGTGGCCCTGGGCCCTTGGTTCGGCTCGCTCCACACAGTTCTCGCCATCTTCCTGATGATATGGATCAACGACACGGGCGCCTTTCTCGTCGGGTCGCTGACGGGTCGCCACAGAATGATAGAGCGCATCTCCCCGAAGAAGACATGGGAAGGCTTTGCCGGTGGACTGGCCTTCAACCTCGTAGCCGGAGCGCTGATGTGTATCTACGGCTCAGACTTCTTCGACATCCATTTCAACCTGTGGCTATGGCTCGGACTGGGGGCGTTGGTTACGGTATTCGCAACCTGGGGCGACCTCGTGGAATCGATGATCAAGCGCAATCTCCACATCAAGGACAGCGGAAAGCTGATACCGGGGCATGGAGGCATCCTCGACCGCATCGACTCGCTGCTGCTGGTGATGCCTGCGTCGCTGGTCTATTTCCTGATGATCGACCTCTGCCGGATAGCGCCCTGAGGCCGCTCCCCTATCTACTGTTCACTCCTGTCGCTTGCTGATAAGCCAGCTGTCGATGTTGCGTGTCTCTTTCGAGAAATTGATGCCGATCTTCACCACCTCCCTGCCATCGTACTTGAAAGGCAACGCATAGTCCTTGCTGTCGATCTGTGCCAGCGCCTCCTCTGGAGTGCCGTTGAGCTTCAGCTCCATCACATAAATATAGCGAGGCATTCGCAGCAACATGTCGATACGACCCGATGAAGTATGCCATTCGGCCCGTGCGTCTATACCAATCAGGTTTAATAGGATATAGAGATTGTTCTCGAAATATATCTCAGGCTTACCGTTGGAGAGCTCGTAAGGGATTCCTGCGAGATACGACTTGATGAGGTCCATAGCCTTCTCCACCTCCCCGTCTTCCAGAGAGATTCTAATGTCGATAGCCCTATTGACCACCTTCTGCTGGTCGCGGTTAAGATAAATGCCGCCAAGCCCCTTGAAGAGACCCTCACGAACCTCGCGGTTGGGGATACCGAGACAGTACTGGCGGCGTCTGGCGTCATAGTCCTTGATTGTGAGATAGCCTGTCTGAAACATCAGGGCCAGCGGCGATGTGGAATAAGTATCGACCTGCGCGAGCTGCGAGTCATCGACTTTTTCAGAAAACATTTCAGGGAGGAATTCCCCGCTACGCTGAATGCTCCTCACAAGGAAGGTCGGAGTACCCGACAAGAACCAATAGTCACGGATACAGCTGTCGTTAAGAGCGTTGAGCACACTGAATGGATTGTAGATGTCGGGACAGTCGGCGGTGAAATGATATCCGTCATAATTGGCCTTGAGTTCAGCGAGGGCTCCCGCATGGTCGGTTTCCAGCCTGGTGGCGAGCTGGTCGATACCCTCGTTGAAGCAGGACTCAAGTTCTTGCTCCGTGATGCCGCATATATCGGCAAACTGATCAAGAAGCGAGATATCCCGCAGATTGTTAAGGCCACTGAAGACAGTCATCCTGCTGAACCGGCTGACACCCGCCATCATCGCGAAATGGATATAGCGGTCGCATACCTTCAGGTTGACGTAGATTGATTTCAGCAGATTACGGTAATAGTCGAGCGTGGACCTGTCGTGCATGTTCTCCACCAACGGAGCGTCATACTCATCAATGAGCACCACCACCTGCTCTCCAGTCTTCTCGTAAGCTGATAAAATGATGTTATGAAACCGGCTCGACAAATCATCGGTATCGTCGCGCCTGCCGTATATGCGCTCCCATTCTGTGAGATAGCCTGAGATTATGGATTCGAGACTCCGCTCTGTATCCGGGGTGTATGCGGCGAGATTCAACAGCAATACAGGATGACGCTGCCATTCGTTCTCGAGGTTCGCGATGGCGAGGCCCTCGAAGAGGTCACGGCGACCGGATAGATATGCCTCGATTGTTGTAAGCAGTAGACTCTTGCCGAAGCGACGGGGCCGACTAAGGAAGACGTATTTGCTTGTATGCGTCAATTCATATATCTGTCGGGTCTTATCGACATATACATAACCTCTTTCCCGTATTTCCGAAAAAGTCTCCACTCCTACCGGATATTTCTCTGTTGTCGCTGTCATGGCCATCAATATTCTTGATGCAAATATAACGCTTTTAGACCGTTTGTGCAATTCCGATTGGCAAATAACCCAATAATCTTTACTGCATATCGAGGGAATTTATTAATTTTGCTTGAAAGAACCATAAATGAGAATATATAACTGAAATCATGAAGGCAATGAAATTCATCATAACGGCTGTGCTGGCTATGACGGCCTCGAACCAGATGCCGGCGCAGAACGACAGCCGTGCGTATGCCGATTATCTCAAGGAGCATGCGGAAGAGCCGGTAGGATTCGTATTGTCGAAACTTAAAGACTACCGTCTGGTGGCCATCGGAGAAGACCACTGGATCGCCGACCATACACCATTTCTATGCGAAGTGCTACGCGAGGCTGCAAAGAATGATGATACGCGACCGGATATCGTCGCGCTTGAATTCGGTAATGAAATCGACCAGAAGACTGCCAACTACGTGACGCACTCCCCTGTCTTCGCTCCTGACTCAGTGATTAAGATCCTCCAGCATGCGCCCGACGTATACGGGAATCCCTTCAAGGAATATTTCGACGTCTTCAAATGCATATGGGAAATCAACCAGACACTTCCGGAAGAGGATAAGATCTATATCGGGTTGCTTGATCCGGTGGGCGTACAGGATTCGTTCAACAAGACCTCCATACAGAGAGGGCGTGACCGCGACATGAGCATGTATGAGAAACTCCGCGTTTATCTGATGAACGGCAACAAGGTGATATTCTATGCCGGGCAAGCCCACACGCAGCGGCAGATAAGGGGATACATGCCGCGCAACCGTGATTTCTATTACAATTATCCAAGCGCCGGATTCCTCATAAAGTCATCCTATCCCAATGATGTCTATACCATCGACCTATGGGCTCCTATAAATATGGGTCTGGGATATGAGAGGAATCCCCAGACCGGGAGCTGGTATGAGAAATCGGAAGGGAAATTCGACAAGGCTTTTGAAGAGAACGGCAACAAGCCGTGCGGATTCGACATCAGAAACAGTATCTGGAGCGATATCACCATGATGGAATATTTCTGTCCTCCGGGAAAAGGAGACGAGTATTATCCCTCCCATCCGAAGGACGGAAATCCTTACAGCAAGGAAGTGCTTCTGTCGCAGTTGGTAGACGGCATCGTGTTTGTGAAGCCGTCAAGCTCATTCACGGGCGGAACCCTGATCGACATCTATACCCCGGACTTCGTGGAAGTGTGTCGCCGCCGCGGCGGCGACACGTTGACGACTCCGGAGTCTATCCTCAGGCGGGTAAATGAATGGCATCCCCTGATGAGGATGCCGGAATAGTCTGCAGCGGGAAAACCGTTATCTTGCGGCTACCATGCGACGGCCACGTTGCCATAGGAAAATGAGGGCAATCACCGTCAGCGTCAGGATCTCGGAGACCGGAATGGCCAGCCAGAGGCCCGGCACTCCAAGAACCTTAGGCAAGAGGAAGAATCCCGGCACAAGGAAGACAGCTCCGCGAAGCAGCATATAGCAGATGGAGCGCGTGGCCTTCTCGCAGCTCTGATAATACCCGATGAAAGTAATGTTCATGGCAAAGAAAATGGCGCAGAGTCCGAGGAGCGGCAGACCATGGCATGCCAGCTCGTAAGACCTCTCGGAGGAATCGAGGAATATGCCGGCAAGCACCGGAGAACCGAGCCACATGCCGACAGAGATCGCAAGGCCGCAGACACATGCCGTGATGATGGCGATCCGCAGGGCCTGACGCACACGGTCGAACTGTCCGGCACCGTAATTATAGCTGATGATCGGCTGCGACGACTGTGCGACGGCGTTGCTGATGGAAAAAATCAAGGGGAAGAGATAGCATCCCACGCTATAGGCAGCCACTCCGGCCTCGCCGAGATAATCCATGAAAGTAAAATTGCCGGCGACGATGGTCACGCCGATGGCCAGTTCGGCAATGAAGGTGGCAAGTCCGATCTTGGCCATGTAGCCGACATTGCGCAGGGAGAGCCTAAGCGATTTGACCGACCGCTTGAGACGATAGAATTTCAGTTTGGCGGAGAAGAAGATGAAGTAAGCGAGCACCATTAGTCCGGCCACGATGCAGCTGATGGAAGTGGCGATCGAAGCACCCTTGATGCCCATGTCGAGCGGAAACACCATAAGCCAGTCGAGGAAGATGTTTAGCACCGCGGCCACGACCTGGACCGACATGGCGTATTTCGGCGAGCCGTCAAGGCGTATGAGCATCATGCCGGCGCATTGCAGGTAGAAAAACACCAGACCCGGCAGGAGCCAGAGAAGGTAGTCGGTGGCGAGTTGCTCGAGAGGTTGGCTGCAACCCAGCGCATAGAGCACCGGGCGTGTGAAGAGGAGCGACATCAAAATGACCAATCCGAAAATCACGGCTCCGGCGATATAAGCCTGCGTCATGATGATGCGGGCGCCCTTCACATTCCCCTCGGCAAGACGTATGCCGCCGACGACGGAAGCCCCGATTCCGAACATCAGGCCGACGCCGGTGCAGACAAGAAACAGAGGAGCGACGATATTTATGGCAGCCAGAGCATTGCTGCCTACGCCATGGCCGACAAACATGCCGTCGCATATATTGAGCACCGAATTAAACACCATGCCGACAAGTGTCGGGAAAAACATGGCACGGAAAAGGGCATTGATTTTCCCATTGCCAAAGTCAAGTTTATCTCTATCCATATCGCTTGGAAATCTAATTATAGGGTTACTGAAAACTGTGGTTTTGAAATCGGCTGCAAAGTTAGTGATTATTATCTGATTTTACGTAAACGGCGCATACCGTAAAAAGAAAACTCAGCGTTATAACCTATGGAGCTTCCGGCAACCGGATTATATATCAGGGCGTCGGCAGCCGCAGCAGGCAATATAGTCAATCAACAATAATCAACTATGGTAAAGAAACTCCCTATCATGATGATGCTCGGAGCCGTCTCGGCATTCGGCTCCGTGAATGCAATGGCACAACAGGTGGCTCCTACCGCCTCCGACTCTGTGGCTACAGTGTATTTCGTGAAAAACATCACGTCGGAAAACCTCCTGAAGATCTACGACGCGCTCGACCGCCGGGCCTCCGGGAAGGTCTGCGTGAAACTGTCGTCGGGAGAGAAAGGCAATCCCAACCACCTCTCCCCCACGCTTATCGCTCCGCTCGTGAAGGGTCTGCACGCAGACATCGTGGAATGCAATACCGCTTATCCCGGAGCACGCACCAACGACAAAGACCATATGGAAGTGGCACGCGAACACGGCTTCACGGCGATAGCGCCGTTTCATCTTCTCGACAGTGTGGCCTCCGTGTCACTCCCTGTGTCGGGAGGCAAGCATATCAATCACGCGCTGATCGGCCAAGACTGGCTCGACTATGACTTCACAGTCGTGCTGTCGCATTTCAAAGGGCACCCGATGGCGGGGTTCGGCGGAGCGCTGAAGAACATGGGTATCGGCCTCCAGTCGCGTGAAGGAAAAGCCCGGGTGCATTCGGGAGGACGGCATGACGACCCTGAAAAGCTCTGGGGCGAAGGCATGCCGGAGCAGGATGATTTCCTCGAGACAATGGCAGAGGCCGCGAAAGCCGTGACCGACCATGCCGGCGACCATATCCTGTATATAAATGTCGCCAACAACCTCTCCGTTGACTGCGACTGTGTAGCCACCCCGGCTCCGGTGCAGATGAGCGACATAGGCATATTCGCCTCACTCGACCCGGTGGCAGTAGACCGTGCGTGTGTCGACGCGGTGAAAGCATCACCCGACCACGGGAAGGTACATCTCGAAGAACGGATGGCCTCTCGCGACGCCACCCACGTGCTCGATTATGCGGAGCGACTCGGCATGGGCACCCAGAAATACGTACTGATCACTATAGAATAATAAAGACTACATCGCAAAAGGGAGCCCCGGCATATTCAATCGGCGCATGCTCGACGGATATAGTCGGAAGGGGTAAGGCCTGTCTGGCGCACGAACGATATCCGGAAAGTCGACCTGGACTTGAAGCCGGCCTCGGCCGAAATGGCCTCGACAGTGAGCTGCCGGTAGCGCTGGGGCTCCCGCTCTATGCGACGGCAGATCTCCTTAATACGGAGATTGCCGAGCAGTATGCTGAAGTTTTCCGAATATTTCTGGTTGAGGATGTACGATACATAGCTCGTATTTGAATCCACCTTCTCGGCGAGTGTCTTTAGCGAAGCCTCGGGACTGCATATAAAATCGGAAGACGCCAGCACATCCTCTATACGGCTCTCGAGCCCGTCGATATGGTCGGCATTGATCGCCATACCCTTTTTGGGATTTGCCTTTTCCGTGTTGATAATGCTGTCTTCCACCCGGAGCAGCTCCGTATTCTTGCGGTAGAGCTCATCATTCTTTGAAGTGAGGAGACGGTTCTTGTGAATCAGGACATAAACCAGAATGATGACGACCTCCAGAAGCATGCAGACCGCTACAGTGACTATGCGGGTAGTGAGCAACTTGGATTCAGTGCTTGTGCGGAGGCGGGTCTCGTCGTCGAAGAGGGAGGCGTAGTGAAGCTGCGGGATGGTGCCGGTCTGGTGGACACGCAGCAGGGAATCCTTCTTCTCAAGATACATAAACCGCAACCTGTCAGCCATGTCGGAATCGCCCCGTTGGCGATATAGCTGTGAAAGCTTTCCCAGACATTCCATCTCAACTTCCGGAAGGCCATGCGCTCTTCCGATCTCAAGTACATCCTGGAAAAGACTTACTGCTTTCTCATATCTGCCATCAAGCATGCAGATGCGGGCAGCCATGTCGAGGGCACCCGCCTTTGAGTATTCGGGATTGATGGAGTCATCGGAATATTGGGGAAGGATTTCATAGAGCGCCTGCGCCTGCCGGTAGTCATGCCTCTGCAGTGCCCTTACAGCCTTAGCCAGCACCTTCGCATAGCGGGAGAAGACAATAGTGTCGGAAAACTGGGAATGCTCCACTACCGAAAGCTCACGATTGATAGGAGTGAAATTAGGAAAGAGCACATCGAGACTCGTAAGATTGAGGAAACTCTTGACAAGAAGCTGCTGATCGCCGATTCGCTCCGCGATGTCGAAGGCTTTTGAATAGAATGAAAGCGCAAGACTCGAGAGCTGTGGTTCCGACGAGGTCAGCATGGAACCCTGATATAGATTGCCGAGATTGAGATAGGCTCTTGCCAGACAACCTTCGAGACCTTCGCGGCGGGCAATGTCAGCGGCTTCCGTAAGCCAGCGAAACGATTCGTCATACCGATGATACTCAAAATACTCCAGATATCCCAAAGATACCATGCAGTCGACACACAGACGTTTTTCTGCCTGCGACATATCATCATCATAGCGGCCAGCTGTCGCTGATAGGAAAGTCTTTGCCCTCTGAGGGTCTCCGGATTGAAGATATCGATGACCAGTCTCATAAAGATCGGCCACTGATAAGACGTCGAATGCATCCTGAACGCGTGCCGCCATCGCGGGCGCGCTCAGGATGCATATCAGGACCACTATTATCTTGAAATGCTTTATGCCATTCATTGTGGATGTCACAGGCAGTCATGTCAGTGATAACCTGACTGTCATTATCTTAATGTATCTTTTTTATCAGCGCATCACCTTTATGGCCACACCGCCGCAGCGCTTAATGTAGATGCCATGCTCAGGGTTGGACACCCTGCGGCCCATAAGGTCGAAATATTCCACCTCGCCGGCTTCGGAAGAAACGAGATCCACCGAGTTGCCTTCGGGCATGGTCTTGCAGGCATTTACCACCTTGCCGGCGCCATCGACAACGAAGGCCACCACCTCGAGATACTGAGGATTCTCGATTAGGTTGTCGCCGTCCATGCCTAGGATCTCGGTAGTCTCAAACCAGTAGTTGTGGCCATAGACCTCACCGAGTTTTACAACTGAGGGAAGACTCTTGGCAACGCCAAGGGAAGCCTCAGTGTCTATAGCAACATGATTATATACCATATCCTTGATAGATTCGGGGAGTTCGGTAAGCTCCGCCATCATGCCTCCGAGCTGCTGTCCGGCGTAGTAATTATGCTGCGCCCATGCGCTGTCGTCGGGATGACAGTAGCCATTGCCGATAAGCACATAGCCTACCTTATAGTCGGCTGCATTATCATCGAGGGCGAACTTCACGCTTGCCTCCACATTCATAACGGTCTTGCTGTCGTCGGCCCAGGAAGAAACGGCGGAAATCTCGGCAACGGCCACACGTGACGCAGCCTCCTGCCAGTTGCCCATTATACCCATTTCCACGTCATAGGAGCCGTAGAATGGATCGATGCCCTTGCCTCTGTCAATGGCCGCCTCAGGATAACCGCTCACTTCCCAAGGATAAACCTCCGTAACCTGCATGGGGTCGCTATTATGGTAGGCAACGCCTATGAATTCCTCGCCGAGGGCTTTACCCATCTCGCGCATGCCAAGCCAGCCACGCGGACAGTTGCCACACCAGGTGCCGGTGGCCTCCTCCATAAGCGGGAGGTGGCGGGGCTCATAATCCACCACCGACAGACGCGACTGAATGGTCTGCCTGGGGCTTATGTTATCGTTGCCGTTTACCTTAGGAATCGACACCTCGAAATCATAGGCACCCTGGGCATCCACGGCATCGAAGCTGAGCTCAATCCTGGAGGTCGCGCCAAGAACAGGGACTATGGGCTCCGCAAGCTCAAGCTCTTCCTCATAGCTTTTGTCGCCTACCTTATATGTATAGGTCAGGCTTTCGATGGCATTGCCGCCACTGTTGGCCACTGTGAACGGCAGAGTGAACGGATTCCCCTTCATGACGGCCATATGGCCATCGACAGAGCTGAGAGTCAGATAATTGTCGTCTACCTGCCCCTGGAGATACACGGTCATGCATATGGCGCAGCCGGGGTAGTCGCTGTAGTCGGCCCAACCGGACCATCCATCCATGATGACCTGGACCCACGAAGTGCCGGGAGAGCTCGTGCCCATACACATCGGCACCGGCACTATGTTGTCATCATTAAGATTGTCCTCGCTGAGGTCGATCACCTCCATGCCGTAGCCTACATAAAGGCCTTCAGCAGGAATCTCGACCGGTTCGGAGA
>CECF01067890.1_pt1 | contig 10403 bp, 8 predicted proteins | sample 554751 | NCBI WGS metagenome assembly CECF01 (sample SAMEA3182099, study PRJEB8094) | gut metagenome | biome: human; feature: gut; material: Stool; isolation source: human stools | place: Canada | collected 2012-06-12 | reverse complement strand
CCACGTAGCGGCGTATATATCCTTGTGTCTCCAGTCGTCTCAGACGCTCGAACACAGGGGTGGTAGAGCGGTGTACCTTCGCTGCGAGTTCTTTCACGGTCAGTCGTGCGTCATCTTGTAGCGCGCGCAATATGGCAAGGTCTATGTCATCAAGCTGTTCGGTGGTCATTTATTCTGTTTGAATGTCATTAAACGGATTGTTTTGGAATGTATGTTCTGTTTGATAGTGCAAATATAGATATATTTTCTGTTATGTCGGGATTTGATTGCCGATATTTTCTGTCATTTCTAAATTTGCGATATGAAATTGAAAATATCAACAAAAATATAAGATTATGACACTTGACAGAAACCGACTCCATTTTGAGACACTTCAGCTTCATGTAGGGCAGGAACAGCCCGATCCCGCAACCGACTCACGCGCAGTGCCGATTTATCAGACGGCATCTTACGTGTTCCGTGACTCCGCGCATGCGGCGGCTCGTTTCGGACTGCAGGATGCGGGCAACATTTACGGCAGACTCACCAACAGCACACAGAGCGTATTTGAGGAGCGTGTGGCGGCTCTTGAAGGTGGTGTTGCCGGACTCGCCGTGGCATCGGGCGCGGCGGCGATTACCTATGCGCTGCTCAATATCACCCGCGCCGGCGACCATATCGTAGCAGCAAAGACCATATACGGGGGCTCTTACAATCTTCTTGACCATACATTGCCTGCGTATGGCGTGACGGCTACATTTGTCGACCCTTCCGACATCAATAATTTCGAGAAGGCAATCAAGCCTGAGACAAAAGCCCTGTTTATCGAGACGCTCGGAAATCCCAACTCAAATGTCATTGATATAAAGGCTGTGGCTGAAATCGCTCATCAGCACCGCATTCCCCTTATCGTTGACAATACTTTCGCCACTCCGTTTCTGGTGCGCCCTATTGACTCCGGTGCTGACATAGTGGTACATTCCGCCACCAAATTTATCGGCGGTCACGGCACATCACTCGGCGGGGTGATTGTGGACAGCGGTAACTTTGACTGGAAGGCGTCGGGGAAATTCCCTCAGTTGACCGATCGGGACCCGAGCTATCACGGTGCGGTATTTGCCGATGTAGCCGGAAGAGCTGCATTCGTGACCCGCATCCGCGCCGTCCTTCTCCGTGATACCGGTGCCACCATAAGCCCGTTCAACGCGTTCATTCTATTGCAGGGGCTTGAGACATTGTCGCTGCGCGTCGAACGCCATAGCTATAATGCCGCGCGGGTGGTGGAATTTCTGGCAAAACATCCTAAGGTGAAACGAGTGAATCACCCCCTCCTGCCGGAACATCCCGACCATCCGCTATACAAACATTATTTTCCGAAAGGGGGCGGCTCGATATTTACATTTGAGATTGACGGCGGCGAGAAAGAGGCTCACCGGTTTATTGACGCACTGGAGATATTTTCGCTGCTTGCCAATGTCGCCGATGTGAAGAGTCTCGTCATCCATCCCGCCACGACTACCCATTCGCAGCTGTCCGACGCCCAGAAGGCTGAGCAGCAGATTTTTCCCGGCACAGTGCGTCTCTCCATCGGCACCGAGCATATCGACGACCTACTCGCCGACCTCTCCCGGGCACTTGACAAAGTGTAATCCGATGGCACTTAATGGTCTTGTCTGGAACGGTCAAGATGGCGGTAACCTACCCGATACATATGGATAATATTGCAGAATAGGGTAAAAATCCCTTGTATTCACACCCTTAATCTTGCAAAAAATGTTTAAATTTGTAATTGGAGATACAGTTCGTTACTCATAAACGCCCTAAAAACCATTAGTTATGACGCCGGATAAGATTGACAAAGTATTAGATTCGACCATAGATGCACTTTACTCCCGTGCATCATCGGTCATTGAGCACGCTCGTGAAACTGCTTACCGGCAGGTCAACGAAGCATTGGTTAAACGAAACTGGGAACTTGGAAAATTGATTGCCGAGGAAGAACTCAATGGTCAGGACAGGGCAATTTACGGGGCGTCAATTATCAAGGGTCTCTCGAAACGGCTTACGGTAACTTATGGAAAAGGCTTTACCAAAACAAATCTCTATAGTTTCACGAATTTCTACCAAATGTTTCCGAAGATTTTCCACACAGCGTGTGGAAAATCTCCGCTTCTCCTTTCTTGGAGTCATTATCGCACTCTCATACAGGAACTTAACGCCGATGCCCGCAACTGGTACGAACGAGAGGCAATGCAGCAAAACTGGGGTGTCCGCACTCTTCAGCGTAATGTGAGCTCGCAATACTATTATCGCATAGTCGCCTCCCAACGCAAAGGTCTTGTGGAAAAGGAGATGCTTGAATTGACGGCTTCCCTGCAGAATCCGGACCCGACGGAATTTATCAAAAATCCTGTAATCGGAGAATTTTTAGGCTTCACAGCCGATTCAGCTTACCGCGAGTCAGAACTTGAACAGGCTATAATCGATAATCTTGAGAAGTTCCTGCTTGAGATGGGCAAAGGTTTTGCCTTTGTAGCTCGTCAGCAGCATATACATACGGAAAAGAAAGATTATTTCATAGACCTTGTATTCTATAATTATATTCTTAAATGCTTCGTACTCATAGACCTGAAGACTTCGGCAATCGAGCATCAAGATGTCGGTCAGATGGATATGTATGTCAGAATGTATGATGAGCGGCAGAGGGGTAAGGACGATAATCCTACAATAGGCATCCTGTTATGTGATGATACCGACGAGGATATAGCTCGCTATTCGGTGCTTCATGACAATGACCATCTCTTTATGGCGAAATATATGCTCTATCTGCCGTCACCCGAACAACTTCGCGCAGAGATAGAGCGTCAGAAGACCATCTTTTTCCTTAAAGAACAATCACACCGCGATGACGAAGTGTGACCCTGACGCAGACAGCCAATGATGACGTGACTACTTGGATTCCTTCTGACCATTTTCGACAGATTTTCGTATATTTGTATGCTTTTCCCTCACTTTTTTCAAAGTGGGGGTTGAGTTTTTTCAAAGTTCCGTGTCTTAATGGATGTATGACGAACAAAGATGAAATAGAAAAGCTTTTCAAGGCTCATTATGAACCGATGTACCGGCTTGCCCGATCGCTTCTTCATGACGGGGAGCTTGCGCGCGATGTGGTGCATGATGTGTTTGCGGCAATGCTTTACACTCCGCCCGACACATCCGTTTCTGCAGGGTATCTTCTTGCTTCGGTACGCAACCGGTGTCTTAATATCATCCGTGATGATGACCTTCATGACCGTATAGTCAATGCGTATTTTCTTGACATGGAGGATTATGATGAAACAAATGATTCTTACGAAGATACGCTGTCAGAGATTAACTCCATCATCGGCAATGACCTTTCGGAGCAAGGCAGGAGGGTGATTGAATTAAGATTTTCTTCAGGAATGAAGTTTGCCGATATCGCTGAAGAGATGAATGTGAGTCAGAATGCCGTGTTCAAAGATCTTCGTCATGCACTTGAATTAATACGTAAAAAATTAAGACAGAATGGAAATGGATAAATACCGACTCGTGTTTGATGTAATCGAACATCCTGAAAAATATCCCCCTGAAAAAGTGGAAGAGCTGCTTTCCGATCCGGAGGTGGCGGAGATATATCGTCTGTTGTGTCTGACAGCCTCAAGTGTGGAATACCGTGCTGATGTCAAGGAGATTGATGTTGAGGAGGAATGGCATAGATTTTCTGCAAATCATTTCTCTCCATGGCGTAATCTCTTTACTATGCACCGTGCCGCCTCGATTGCCGTTATCGTCGTGTCATCGCTTGTTGCCGTGGCACTTGGCGTAGCCATGAAAATCAGCTATCCTTCCGGAGATTCCCAAAGTCATGATAATGATACTGCTATATCGGTAATCGTGACAGAGGCATCGGTCATTGAATCAGGCGTATCGCCTGATTCAATGACGGTAGACAAATCCCCGGTATTGTTTGACAATGAACCGATTGATTCCATATTGGCGGTGATAGGCAAGCATTACGGGGTTGATGTGGTGTTTGAAAGTGACCGTTCAAAGAGTCTGCGACTTTATTACCGGTTAGATATGACACAGCCTCTTGAGTCGCTTGTGGATGAACTTAACACATTTGAACAGATAAATATCCGTAACAACGGAAATTCCCTAATCGTTGAATAACTATGAAATACATTATCGCGCTTGTTGCGTTCATGCTGACAGTTGTGTCGGTATGTGCCGCTGAATTTTCTTATAAATTTGATTCCATTCCTGTTTCGCAGGCTTTATCTCAGATTGGAAGTGATCATCAGTCATTGAAAATAAGTTTTATCTACAATGAGCTTGAAACCTACCGGACATCGGCACGCATAGATACAGATGATGCCTATGAGGCGATACGTCAGACGATAGGGCTTAATCCTATATCGGTGGTCAGGAAAGGTGATGATTTTTATGTGGAAGCATTGCAGCACGGCAAATATTGTTATACCGGGCGATTGTCGGGTCCCGATGGCGAGACTGTTGCCGGTGCCTCGGTGTTGTTGCTCGCTCCTAAAGATTCCACTGTGATTACCTATGGTATAGCTGATGACAGGGGACGGTTTGCTATCCCATGCGATAAGAAGGAAGTTATCGCCAAATTTACCTGTCTCGGTTATATGCCGACATATCATAAGTGCGATGATTTCTCTCTCGGTAGTGTGATAATGCAGCCGTTGCCGGTGCAGTTAAAGGCAGTGAGCGTGGAGGCGGCAAACGCTCTCGCTTATTCCGACCGCACGGTGTATCTTCCCACCGGCAATCAGCGTCGTGCCGCCCAGAATGCCATTGATTTGCTCTGTCACATGGCTATTCCGCAGATAAAAATCGACCGCATTACCGGGAGCGTATCCGATAATCTCGGGAAGACGGTGGAGATATTTATAAATTATGTGGCTGCCACGTCGGAGGATATCACTGGGCTTCGCACTACCGATGTGCGCAGGGTGGAATATCTTGAATTTCCGATTGACCCGCGTTTTCGCGGGGCGCAAAGAGTCATTAATATCATCGTGCAGGAATATGTATATGGCGGATATACCAAAGCTTCGGCGTATGAAAGTTTCCTGACGGGGCTGTCGAATGAGGCAAGTATCTACTCCAAGTTTGTCTATAAAAAGATGACCTACGATTTTTATGCAGGGACGTCAAATTATAAGCGACGTGATGAGGGAAATTCGATTGAATCGGTCTATACTCTTGCTGATGAGAATGGAGATAAATATAAGGTCGACAGAAATCTGACTCTTGGAAATTCCAAATCAAAAAATAATTCCTATCCGGTCTCTTTCCGTGCTCTATATGTCGCTGATAAAACCCAGATTAGCAATACGGTGGGTTTCTTCCATAATGATTATAAAGGAGATGAAACCGGCTCATTGACATATTCCTCTTTGCCAAAAGAAACCGGTGAATATTATACAGGCGGTAAATTCCGATATAATGGAGTTGTGTATAACGGATCCTATTTCTTTGCCATGCGGTCAGGATGGTCGTTTGATGTAAGCTCGAGTTTTAGCTATACTCACCGTAATGGCAATACAGATAAAATCGAGAGAGTTTCTATCAATAGGTATGCGAAAGAAAATGCAATCGATTATCGAGTAAATGTCAGTCTTAATAAGCAGTTTGACAGAAACAATTCAATGCTGTTCCGATTCGATAAGGGTGCGGAGATAAACCGGATCAGGTATAGCGGTGATTATGCTTATTATGATAAGTTCAGCCATGATTTTTATGCCTTCATGGCGGGGTATAATTTCAATAACGGCAAGTGGGGAGTGAACGCTGATGGTGGTTTAGTTTGGGAACACACTAATATAAGCGGATTAAAGAATGATGATGTATATCCGTTTGCACATCTGAATCTGACCTATACGTTCAATCCTAAAAACCGGTTAGGCGTATTTTTACAGTACGCGACTTTTTCAGCCGGAGTATCGGAAATGACCACCACTGTCCTAAGAGAAAACGAACTGATGTATATTACCGGAAATCCCGACTTGAAGAATTCCCGGTCGGTTGACGCTGATTTCTCCTATTCATTTTTCCCGTCAAATAAGTTTGCATTGAATGCGTTCAGTCAGTTTAATGTGAGATTCACTCCACAGGTTATCGACTATCGGTTGTATGATGGCGGGAAGGCTCTGTTAAGAAGCTGGAATAATGGGGTTGATTATTATATCAACGGTTGCGTGGGTGTTTCGTCAAGGTTTACATTATTAGATGGCAATCTTCAGCTATCAATTTCTCCGGTATGGTATTTTAATCGTTTTAAAGGCATATACAATGTGACGCATAATCCTTTTCGTGCAGAGGTAAATGCTACATATTATTGGGGTAATCTTTATTGTCAGGCGTATTATAGCTCTCCTGGAGTAGGATTCTTCACTACGACCGGTGCGAAATATAAGGGTCATGATTATTATAACGTGGCTTTCGGATGGGCAAACAATAACTGGAATATCCGTGTTGTGGCGAATAATTTTTTCAATAAAAGATTTTCGACAACTACACGAGAGTATTCGACCCCGCTATATTCAGAAAAACTTATTGAACATACTTCGAGTTATCGTCCGTGCATTCGGGTCAGTTTGATCTATACATTTGGCTATGGAAAGAAAGTGCGTCGCGACAATGAAATCGGAGCGCAGGAAGGTGCAGGTTCCGCCATCCTAAAATAAGCCTTACATATCGCTCTTTTATGGGTATTGATAATTTGCAAATTATCAAATAATTCATTAATTTTGAAAGATGACTTTACCCATAGACATAAATCGTAGTACAGGTGTCTTCGCCGATGATTTCTTAGAAGCTATTTGATTAATGAGCAAGCAAGTTCCTTGAACAGTTCACTTACCGCGACAAAATCAACGACCGCGAGACGTTTATGAAAGGTATTGACTACTCATATTACTATGAGGAAGAATAAGTAATGATTATGGATAACGGACAGATTATATTATTTCAGACACAGGGCGGGGAGACGAAGATTGAGGTCCGTCTCTCAAATGAGACTGTGTGGCTCACGGCAGACCAGATGGCGGAACTGTTTCAACGTAATAAATCCACCATTTCGCGGCATATAAAAAATGTATTAGAAAGTGGTGAATTACAGCGAAATTCAGTTGTTGCAGAAAATGCAACAACTGCCTCAGACGGGAAAATATATATAGTTGCATATTATAACCTTGACATGATTATCAGCGTGGGGTATCGTGTCAACTCGCATCGCGGTGTGCAGTTCCGGCAGTGGGCTACGCAAGTGCTGAAAGAGTATATGATCAAGGGTTTTGTGCTTAATGACGATTTGCTAAAAAATGCCGGACAAGGGAATTATTTCGATGAACTGTTGGCTCGTATCCGCGATATCCGCAGTTCGGAGAAAGTGTTCTACCGCAAGGTGTTGGAGATTTATGCCCTCAGTATTGACTATGATCCCCGCACATCCGTTACTCAACAATTCTTTAAGACTGTGCAAAACAAGATGCACTTTGCAGCCCACGGACATACTGCCGCAGAAGTGATTTATGACCGAGCCAATGCTGAAAAAGATTTCATGGGCATGACGACGTGGTGCGGTGCCATGCCTACACGACATGAGGCCGAGATTGCAAAGAATTACCTGTCGGAAGAGGAGGTTGACATGCTAAACCGCATTGTCAATCTATATCTCGATTTTGCCGAGTTGCAGGCAAAAAGCCATGTGCCGATGTATATGAAAGACTGGATTCAGAAGCTCGACGACTTTCTGAAGTTATCGGGTAAGGAATTACTGAACCATGCCGGAAGCATATCTGCCGAAGTGGCAAAAATGAAAGCCAATGAGGAATACGATAAATTCCGAGAGCGCACCCAATATCAACTATCGCCGGTAGAAATCCATTTCATTGAAGCCTTTGAAGCTGAGCAAAAGCGACTTCGTGCCGGAAAATAGACTCCGGGTGATTGGGTATATATTACAGCTGACTGCCAACGAGAATGGATGGGGCGATTTGCATAGTGTCAACTTTTTGGGTAACTTTGCGGATGGTAAAATAAATACATTTCATGGATAAGCAATTTAAACCGGAGACACTTTGCGTACAAGCGGGTTGGACTCCGAAGAAAGGGGAGCCGCGTGTGCTTCCCATATATCAGAGTACCACTTTCAAATATGACACCAGCGAGCAGATGGCGCGTCTGTTTGACCTGGAGGACAGCGGATATTTCTATACGCGGTTGCAGAACCCCACCAACGATGCCGTGGCGGCAAAGATTGCCGCCCTTGAAGGCGGAGTTGCCGCTATGCTCACGTCAAGCGGTCAGGCGGCAAATTTCTATGCCATATTCAATGTTTGTGAGGCGGGCGATCACTTTGTGAGCTCATCGGCTATCTATGGCGGCACATTCAATCTGTTTGCCGTGACGATGAAAAAGCTTGGCATAGAGGTGACATTTGTCAGTCCCGATGCTTCAGAAGATGAGATTTCAGCGGCTTTCCGCCCCAATACCAAGGCTCTTTTCGGAGAGACGATATCCAATCCCTCGCTCGATGTGCTCGATATCGAGAAGTTTGCCCGTGTGGCACATAAGCATGGTGTGCCTTTGATTGTCGACAACACATTCCCGACACCTATCAACTGTCGTCCCTTTGAATGGGGCGCTGACATCGTGGTACATTCCACCACGAAATATATGGACGGTCACGCTACGAGCGTGGGGGGTGCGATAGTCGATAGCGGTAACTTTGACTGGGATGCCTATCCCGACAAGTTCCCCGGGCTGTGTGCCCCTGACGAGTCATATCACGGACTCACCTATACCAAGGCATTCGGCAAGGGCGCTTATATCACCAAGGCTACGGCGCAGCTGATGCGCGACCTCGGCAGCATACAGTCGCCGCAAAATGCGTTTCTGCTCAATCTTGGTCTGGAGACATTACATCTGCGCATGGAGCGTCATTGCAAAAATGCCCAGGCAGTTGCCGAGTATCTTGCCGCAAACGACAAAGTGGCGTGGGTAAACTATTGCGGGCTTCCCGACAATCCTTACCACGTGCTTGCCGAAAAATACATGCCCAACGGTTCTTGCGGTGTGATTTCATTCGGTCTCAAGGGCGGACGTGATGTATCAATACGCTTCATGGACAATCTTAAGCTGGCGGCTATCGTGACCCATGTAGCCGATGCGCGTACAAGTGTGTTGCATCCCGCAAGCCACACCCACCGTCAGCTCTCCGACGAGCAGCTGCTTGAAGCGGGTGTTCGTCCCGACCTTATCCGTTTCTCTGTCGGCATCGAAAATGTAGGCGACATCATCGCCGATATAGAGCAGGCTCTTGAAGCGGCTTACAAATGATTTTTTAATAAAAATAAAAACGAATTGTCATGTTCTCCGGAATAGTTGAGGAAGCTGCCAAGGTGGTAGCGATAGTGCGTGACGGCGGTAATGTGCATCTCACGCTCACATGCTTTTTTGTCGATGAGCTTAAAATCGACCAGTCAGTGTCACACAACGGTGTGTGCCTTACCGTAGTGTCGCTTCCCGGTGATAACACCTACACCGTGACCGCGATACAGGAGACACTCGACCGCAGTAATCTCGGCGACCTGAAACCGGGCGACCTTGTGAATGTGGAGCGGAGCATGGTCATGAACGGTCGTCTTGACGGGCATATCGTGCAAGGTCATGTCGACTGCACTGCCGTGTGTGACAATATCGAGACTGTGGACGGAAGTACATATTTCCGATTTCGTTACTCTGTTGACCCGGCAATGGCAAAACGCGGTTATGTGACAGTGGAGAAAGGCTCGGTCACTGTCAACGGTGTGAGTCTTACCGTGTGTGACTCGGAACTTGACTCTTTCCGGGTGGCTATTATACCCTATACTTTCGAGCATACCAATTTCTGCCGTATAGCCGAGGGGTCTCGCGTCAATCTCGAATTTGATATCATAGGCAAGTATCTTGCCCGGCTGATGGAGGTGGGCGACTGATATGGAGCGACCTTCAGGTATAGTCGTGTATGGTGCGTCAAGCTCCGACATCGACAGCCGTTATTATGACTTTGCCCGCGAAGTGGGCAGGGAGATTGCCTTGCACGGCTACCGTCTTGTCAATGGTGGCGGCAGGGCGGGGCTTATGGGTGCGTCGATAGAGGGCGCTCTTGACGCCGGGGGAGAAGTGACGGGGGTATTACCCGATTTCATGATAGAGCGCGGATGGAATCATCCGCAGCTCACCGAGATGCTTTCGACCTCCTCGATGCATGAGCGCAAGTCCACGATGGCGCAGCTGTCGATGGGCGCAATCGCGCTTCCGGGCAGTGTGGGTACTCTTGACGAGCTATTTGAAATCATCACCTGGCGTCAGCTTGGACTGTACAAGGG
>CECF01034154.1_pt1 | contig 10403 bp, 7 predicted proteins | sample 554751 | NCBI WGS metagenome assembly CECF01 (sample SAMEA3182099, study PRJEB8094) | gut metagenome | biome: human; feature: gut; material: Stool; isolation source: human stools | place: Canada | collected 2012-06-12 | reverse complement strand
TAACCGCGGGTAGCCCCGGAGTGGGCACCCGTGGAAAGCGATACTGCTACAACAACGCAACCCTGAAACGTGTTGCATAAATATATGCTTATCAGACATCTATGCAACCCGCTCTGGGGTTGAACCATCGGGGGAAGGCGCTTGAGCCACGGGTATGCCTTCGGCATTACCCGCGGATAACAGGATGAATCCCTTTGCGGGGATTTTTGGCTCTTGCGACTTAAGTTAGTGACATTGAGTGGAAGCTCGCCCGGTACAATGACATAAAAAAGAGCGCATCGGAATGCCTGATGCGCTCTTTTTATGTGTCGCCATCTGTGTGCCGGGCTTGCTTCCACAAGCCCCTACAGCTACGCGGGGTTATTTCACGATGAGGAGGTAGTAGTTTTTCTTGCCTTTCTGGACAAGGATATACTTGTCGTTGAGGAGCATCGCCGTGGTGGCAGGAAGATTTATGTCGGTCACCTTCTCCTTGTTGATTGACAGTCCGTTGCCCTGTGCGAGTTTGCGCAGCTCTCCCTTGCTGGGGAACACCTTTGCCTTTTCAGTGAGCAGGGCGGCAAGGTTTACCGAGCCGTCAAGGTCGGCACGGTCAATCTCGAAACGGTCGACACCTTCAAATATGTCGAGCAACGTCTGCTCGTCAATGTTGTGGAGCAACTCGCCTGCCTTGTTGCTGAACAGAATCTGCGATGCCTCCACGGCGGCGTTATAGGCATCCTCGGAGTGTACCATCACGGTCACTTCACGTGCCAGACGCTTCTGGAGCGGGCGCAGACCCGGGTCGGCTTTCTGCTGCGCGATAAGCTCGTCGATTTCCTCTTTGGGAAGCGAGGTGAAAATCTTGATGTAACGCTCGGCATCCTCGTCGGACACATTGAGCCAGAATTGATAGAACTTGTAGGGCGACGTGTAGCGGGCATCGAGCCATACATTGCCGCTCTCTGTCTTGCCGAATTTTGTGCCGTCAGCCTTGGTGATTAGGGGACAGGTGAGTGCGTAAGCCTCGCCGCCGTTGGTGCGGCGTATAAGCTCGGTACCCGTGGTCATGTTGCCCCATTGGTCGGAACCGCCCATCTGGAGCTTGCATCCTTTGGTCTCGTAGAGGTGGAGGAAGTCGTAGCCCTGGAGAAGCTGGTAAGTGAACTCGGTGAACGACAGGCCGTCGCGCGCCTCGCCGTTAAGACGCTTTTTCACCGAATCCTTTGCCATCATATAGTTGACGGTGATATGCTTGCCTACCGTGCGTGCGAAATCGAGGAATGAAAACTCTTTCATCCAGTCGTAATTGTTGACCAGCTCGGCGCGGTTGGGTGCGTCAGATTCAAAATCAAGGAATTTGGAAAGCTGTTTTTTGATAGCCTCCTGATTGTGACGGAGCGTCGCCTCGTCGAGAAGATTGCGCTCCGCCGATTTTCCTGAGGGGTCGCCAATCATTCCTGTCGCACCGCCCACCAACGCGATAGGCTTGTGTCCGCAACGCTGGAAATGACGGAGTATCATCACGCCGCAGAGGTGACCGATATGAAGAGAATCGGCGGTGGGGTCTATTCCGAGGTAAGCTGTCACCTGCTCTTTTTCAAGAAGTTCGTCAGTCCCGGGAATCATGGTGTGGAGCATGCCGCGCCACTTTAATTCTTCAATAAAATTCATCGAATTATTCTGTTATGATTATTGTTTCCTATATAATTAAGGTGCAAATTTAAGCATTTATTGTGATATGGGGTGTCGCTCCTGATAAAAATGTGTAATTTTGCAACATGAATACTATTCAGTTACAGAGCGACACGTTGCGCTACATGGGTGTGACCTTGTCCAATCCTCACCATATTTCGATACATCCGGGTGTTACGGTGGTGATAGGTGCCAACGGAAGCGGAAAGAGCACTTTCGGCAGAATAATCGAGAAAGGGTGGAATATCATGACCAACTCCATAAAGACCGACGGGGCGAAACCTGTGGTGAAGTTTATCGAGTTCAGCGACATCCATTCATTGAGTGGCTGTCATGTCGAATATTACCAGCAGCGTCACGAGGCAACGATGAACGACGAGGTGCCGACTGTCGCAGAAATCATGGGCGACAATATCGCCTCAGACAAGTGGCGTCAATTCTGCTCATGGCTCCATCTGGAGGGCGTGGAGCAGAAAAAGGTCAATTACCTGTCGAGCGGAGAGCTGCGCAAACTGCTTATAATCAATATGATGTTTCAGCAGCCCGACCTGTTGATAGTAGATAACCCTTATATAGGACTTGATGCGGCGTCGCGGGCTCTGTTTGACGAGGCGATAGCGGAAATTGCAGGGCGCGGTACATCGGTCATGCTCCTTTTGTGTAATCCTGGTGAGATTCCTGACTGTACAGATACCGTGATACCCATGAGGTCACTTACAATCGGCGAGTCTATGGACTACCGGGGCAATGCAGCCGCGGCGCGAGGGGCGATGATGACCTTGATGGATTATGCCGTGAATCTTGAGCGTGTACCCAAGTCACCGCGCGAGAAGCTGGTGCACGACATAACGCTTGAACTGCGCGGGTGCAATGTAAGCTACGGCAGCCGCAAGATTATCGAAAATGAATCATGGCGTGTGAGAAGCGGCGAATGCTGGGCACTCGCAGGACCTAACGGCAGCGGTAAGTCAGTATTATTGAGCCTTGTCTATGCCGACAACCCGCAGGCGTATTCCAATGACATCACGCTTTTTGACCGTAAGCGCGGGTCGGGGGAGAGTATCTGGGATATCAAGCGGCGCATAGGCTACGTGTCGCCCGAAATGCACCTGTATTTTCGATTCGAGGGCACGGTCAGGGATGTGGTTGCCCAGGGATTGCGAAGCACGACAGGCAACTACGGCGCCATATCGCGCGCCGCGGCAGAAGAAGCTATGGCGTGGCTGTCGCTTTTTCATCTTGAGCATCTTGCGGAAAGACGCTATGCCACCCTGTCGACCGGAGAGCAACGGCTCGTGCTGATAGCGCGCACGTTTATCAAGCATCCCGACCTTCTCATACTTGACGAGCCGCTTCACGGGCTTGATGCGGCTCGCAAGAGAAGCGTCAAGGCTGTTATCAACACGATTGTGAATCGTGACCGTCCGACACTTATCTATGTCACTCATTTTCTTCCGGAGGTGCCTGAGTGTGTGACGCATACGAAAACACTAAAAAAGTTAAAAAATTCATAAAAAGCTTGGGTTGACCAATGCGCCTGTTGCCGTTTTGTCACTTTTTTGTAACTTTGAAGGTCAAATAACAATAAACCGATTATGAAGTGCATTCATTTTGTCTTGGCACTGATGTTGATTTCTGCAATCTCCTGTAATGGAGGAGGAAACAAAGCCAAGACACAGGTCATGGAAGAACAGGGTGCGATTTTTCCTGTGAAATTCAGTGCCGACAGCGCTTATAACTATGTCAAGGCGCAGGTGGATTTCGGCCCGCGCATACCAGGCAGCGAAGGACATGCAGCATGCAAGGAATATATCATCGGACAGTTGCGTCGTTTTGGTACGGATACCATAATTGAGCAGAACCTGACGGCTGTCAATTATCTCGGTACGGAATTGCCGCTGACAAATATAATGGGACGTTATAATCCCGAATCAAATGACAGGATATTGCTTGTGGCACATTGGGACACGCGTCCCTGGGCTGATGCTGACCCTGATATAAACAAGCGCACTTTGCCGGTGCCGGGAGCCAATGACGGAGCAAGCGGTGTAGGGGTGCTTCTGGAACTCGCCCGCGCTTTTCAGGGGAAGTCGCCCGAGGTTGGTGTGGACCTTCTCTTTGTCGACGGGGAGGACTCTGGTAACAGCAGCGCGTGGGGAAGCAGTGAGGAGACATGGTGTCTCGGGACACAGTATTGGGTGAACCACATGCCATATGCCGCTGAAAATTTGCCGCGTTACGGCATATTGCTCGACATGGTAGGCGGCGAAAATGCGAAATTTTACCGTGAATATCTCTCACAGGGTTTCGCCGAGCGCATAAATGACAAGGTATGGGGCAACGCCTCGGCTGCCGGCTATGATAAATATTTTCTTAACGATGTGCGCGGAGGAATTACCGACGACCATATATTTATCAACCGTGCCGGTATTCCTTGTATCGACATAATCGAGTGTAGTCATCCCGCCACGGGGTCGTTCTCGCCCGTATGGCATACGGCTTCCGACGATATGACCCACATCGGCAAGGCTACGCTGGAGGCGGTCGGTCAGACGGTGGCTAACACTGTATATAACGAAAAAGCAAGTAAATGACATAAAATCATGACAATAAACCAACAACAAGACGAAATAATAGAGGAGTTCAGCGACATCGATGACTGGATGGACCGCTATGCTTATATAATTGACCTGGGGAATGCACTTCCCCCTATGCCGGAGGCTTATCATACGCCTCAAAACCTGATAGAAGGCTGTCAGAGCCGTGCATGGCTGCAAGCCGAACTTACCCCGGAGGGAAAAATCGAGTTTACAGCCGACAGCGACGCGATAATAGTGAAAGGTATAATCAGCCTTCTTGTGAAGGTGCTTTCAGGTCATACTCCCGACGAGATACTTGATTCCGACCTCTATTTCATAGATAAAATCGGTCTTGCCGAACATCTGTCGCCAACACGTAGCAACGGTCTTGCCGCTTTGGTGAAGCAGATGAAACTTTACGCCGTTGCATTCAAGGCAAAGCTTGACTCGGAAAAATAGTGAATAGAAAGTAGTATTAATCATAAACACCAATCATCTATGTTTAAAAATCAACCGGCAGGACTGTATGTGCTTTCGCTTGCCAATACCGGCGAGCGTTTCGGCTACTACACAATGCTCGCAATTTTCTTGCTGTTCCTGCAGGCTAAATTCGGATTTGATTCGACGGTGTCGGGTCAGATTTACGCAGGATTCCTCGCTCTTGTATATTTTATGCCCCTTATAGGCGGCTGGGTTGCCGACCGCTGGAGCTTCTCGAAGTGTGTCGTGACCGGTATCGCCGTGATGTTTGTAGGCTATATGATCATGGCTATCCCCACGGAGATACGCAGCACCTCGTCGCTTGTGATACTTTGTGCATCGCTGTTGCTTATTGCAATAGGTACCGGACTGTTCAAGGGTAATCTTCAGGTTATGGTAGGCGATCTTTACAACAACGCCCGTTTCAGCGGGCAGCGTGATGCCGCATTCTCCCTGTTCTATATGGCTATCAATATCGGCTCGATGTTTGCCCCTATGGCTGCCACAGCTATGTGTAATGTCGCCATGAAGGCTCAGGGTCTTACCTATGTCAGCACTCTCCCGGCACTCTGCAACCAGTACCTTGACGGTGCTGAAAACGGTGCCGACCTTATTGCCACCGCCACAGAGGCAGGAATGACACCCGGTGCCGACCTTGCTGCATGGGCTTCGCAATATATCACAACGCTTACAACTGGTTACAGTTACGGATTTGCGATAGCCTGCGCATCGTTGATTGTCAGCTTCCTGATTTATTTCCTCGGCAGAAAGACTTATGCACACATACTCACCGACAAGAAGAATCCTTCGGCAAAGGCTGCCGAATCAACCGGCCCGGAACTCACTCCGTCGCAGACCAAGCAGCGCGTGGTAGCTCTATTACTTGTGTTTGCAGTGGTGATATTCTTCTGGATGGTATTCCATCAGAATGGCGCGACCCTTACCGAGTTTGCAAAGACCTGTACTGCTCCCGAGGCTTCCGGGTGGACACGCATCGGCTTTAACGTATGGGCGCTTCTCAGCATCGCCGTGGGCGTGTACGCATTGTTCAACCTCTTCCAGAGCAAGAGCAACCTGAGCCGGATTATATCGGTTGCGATACTCGCTCTTGTCGCCTGGGCACTCTATTATTTCTATAACACCACTCCCGAACCGTTGACCGGTATACAGCCGCAGCAATATCAGCAGTTCAACCCCTTCTATGTGGTCGCGCTTACCCCGGTAAGCCTCGCGCTCTTCGGATGGCTTGCAAAGAAGAAAAAGGAGCCGTCGGCACCGCGCAAAATCGGTTACGGTATGCTCATGGCTGCTGTCGCATACGGCGTGATGTGTATCGGCTCGCTTTCTATCGTGGGCACTTCTGCCGCCGTGTCGCCCAACTGGCTTATCGGCACTTATCTGTTGCTCACCTTCGCCGAGCTGTTGCTCTCGCCTATGGGTATATCATTTGTCAGCAAGGTGGCACCTCCGAAATTGAAAGGCTCGATGATGGGTGGATGGTTTGCTGCCACGGCAGTAGGTAACTACCTTGTGTCAATCCCTATGTTCCTTTGGGGCAAGGTTTCTACCGCTATGCTTTGGGGAATACTCATCATTATATGTCTTGTCTCTGCCGCCTTCATTTTCTCGATAATGAAGAAACTTGAGTCGGCTACCGCCGATGCTCCAGCTCTCGACCCGGTTGACGGCGTGGAAGATGACGCTATCTGATGACAGCGCATAGCGTTGTCGCGATGCGGGCGAGCTTCCACCCGCCCCTACATCGGCTGGCGTATTGTCTCTAATTGAGAACCAATCCGTAGCTGTAGGGGCGAGTGGAAGCTCGCTCGATACATAGCGGGGAATATTACGTAAGAGCTTTATTATCAGGTAGGGATGCACCATAGTGCATCCGAAAACAGGGTTAATGAACCATAAAACCGGCGGATGCTCCACGGAGCATCCCTACAGCTCGCTTGCAATCAAGCTGTTGAAGCCGTTGAATAGTCGTTATATTTGTCGCGTTAATGTGCAAAATGTATTAAAAATAAAGTCATAAACCTCATTTCCAAAATTAAAGTATGTCACTATCTACAATCTTTGCCGCCATGGCATTGTCGGCAACTGCCGTCGCAACTGATACCGTGAATCTGCCTACGGCTACGGTGACCGCACCCGCCAAGACGAAAGTGGAATTACTGCCGCTTGATGTCACAATGATAAACAGTGAGACAATCGAGCGTTCTGCCGAGACCTCGTTGTTGCCCATCATGGTCAGCAATGTACCGGGGCTTTTTGTCACGGAGCGCGGATTTATGGGCTATGGTGTATCGGGTGGAAGCGCCGGTGCGGTGAATATACGTGGTGTCGGACAAGGGAATAAGGTGTTGTTTCTGATTGACGGGCAACCGCAGTGGGCGGGAGTGTTTGGTCATTCATTGCCCGATACATACGTGACAAACGGAGTCGAGCGTGTTGAGGTGGTGAAAGGTCCGTCGTCGCTGTTGTACGGCTCCAACGCCATGGGCGGTTCGGTCAACATCATTACGCGCCGTCAGACTCGCGACGGTGTTTTCGGCTCTGCGCGTGCCATGTTCGGTTCCTTCTCGACACAGAAATTCGCAGTGTCAACAGGGGTGAAAAAAGGAAAGTTCAGTGCGACTGTCGCGGGTCAGGTCGACCGTAGCAACGGCAACCGTGAGGGAAGCGAGTTCTGGCTCGCCAACGAGTTCATGCAGGTACAGTATGATGCCTCCGACAACTGGCAGACCGGAGTGAACGTGGATATGTCGCAGACGCGCGCCAATAACCCCGGTACTATCCAAAGTCCGTTGCTTAGCATGTGGACCCGCTTGCAGCGCGGTACGGCGTCAATATACGCCAAAAACCGTTATGACCGTTTCAACGGAGGTGTACAGGCTTATATCAACTGGGGCCGAAACAAGGTTGACGACGGCTATGCACCCGGCGCCACTCCGCGTGATTATCTGTTTAATTCGACCGACTATAACATGGGTTTCACGCTTTATCAGACCGTGAACCCGTGGCGTGACGCTGATATCTCTGCGGGAATCGATTTCGTGCATTGGGGAGGTCATAACTGGAACACCGACAAGATTGACCCGTCGAAACGCAGCGCGGAGTTCAAGGCTCATGAAAACGAGATAGCCGGTTATGTGATGGTGCAACAGGGACTCTGGCATGACCTGCTTTCAATCAATGCGGGAGTAAGGCTTCAGCACAGTTCGCAGTATGGCAACGAATGGGTACCGCAGGCAGGACTTGTTGCCTCGCCGTTCAAGGGTTCGACGATGAAATTCTCGTTTGGCAAGGGATTCCGTGCCCCCAACTTGCGCGAGCTGTATCTTTACGCGCCCGCTAATCCCGACCTTAAGCCGGAGTATATGTACAATTATGAGGTAGAACTTCGCCAGCAATTCCTTGAAGGGCGTCTTAACGTGGGGATAGCACTGTTCTTTATCGACGGGAAAGATATGATACAGACCAGGATGATTGACGGTCGACCAAAGAACATGAATACTGGGAAGTTTATTAACAAGGGTTTTGAAGTCGACGCAACATACATAATCAACAAAGAGTGGAGCGTGAGCGCAAACTACAGTTATCTTCATACTGACACCCCGCTGCTCGCGGCTCCTAAAAACAAACTTAACGCAAAAGTAGACTATGCGCCGGGCGACTTCCGCTTTACGCTGGAAAACAGTACGATCTGGAGCCTGTACACCAATCTCGACCCGGTTGTGAAAAGCGACTACACGCTACTTGACCTCCGCGCGGCTTATACGCTCCATAACCGTGTGCCCGTCACATTTATGGTTAAAGCCGACAATATCCTTGACCGTCATTACGAGATTGTCTACGGTTGTCCGATGCCCGGTATCACCCTTATGGGAGGCGTGGAGTTTAAGTTTTGACATTCCGTTGATTTTCCATATCTTTGTAATTGAAAGGAAAATCAATGGAAAACTATATCGTATCAGCGCGAAAATACCGCCCCTCGACATTCAGCAGTGTCGTGGGGCAAAAAGCGCTTACAGCCACGCTGCGCAACTCGATAAGCAAGGAGCGGCTTGCCCATGCTTATCTGTTTTGCGGGTCACGCGGTGTCGGAAAGACATCATGTGCGCGTATTTTTGCCAAGACCATCAACTGCGAGCACCGCACCCCCGAGGGAGAGGCTTGCAACGAGTGTCAGTCATGTCTTGAATTTAACAAGGGAAACTCTCTGAACATCATAGAGCTTGACGCCGCCTCCAACAACGGTGTCGATGATATCCGCGAGCTTGTCGACCAGGTGCAGATACCACCTGTCAACGCAAAGTACAGGGTGTTTATCGTCGATGAGGTCCACATGCTCACCACGGCTGCCTTCAACGCGTTTCTGAAAACACTTGAGGAGCCGCCGTCGTATGTGGTGTTTATACTCGCTACCACCGAGAAGCATAAGATTATACCCACGATACTGTCGCGCTGCCAGGTGTATGACTTCAACCGTATCACGATTCAGGATATGGTAGAGCATCTGCAGTATGTGGCGTCGCAGGAAGGTGTCACTACAGAAGCATCGGCACTCAATGTGATAGCCCGCAAGGCTGACGGTGCAATGCGCGACGCCCTGTCGATATTTGACCAGGTTGCGGCATCGACCATGGGTAATGTCACCTATCACGCTACAATCGAGAATCTCAACATACTTGATTACGGATATTACGACCGGTTGACCGACGCTTTCCTGAAAGGCGATGTACCGGCTGCACTCCTTATATATAAGGAAATCCGCGACAAGGGTTTTGACTCGCAGTTTTTCATCAACGGTCTTGCATCGCATTTCCGCGACCTGATGGTAGCTCGCGACGGCTCAACCATCTCTCTCCTTGAGGCGAGCGATGAGGCACGCAAGGAGATGGCGCAGGTTGCGGCACGCTGCACTCCGGAGTTCCTTTACAAGGCGATGGATCTTTGTAACGATGCCGATCTGAATTACCGTATTGCGACCAATAAGCAGTTGCTTGTAGAGCTTACGCTCATAAAGCTGTGCCAAGCGGTCGGCCCCTCGCCCGATAGCGGCGCAGGAGAGGGGCGGTTACGCCCGATAACCCAACCGGGCACAACGCCGCAACAGCAGGCGACACCCGCTGTCGCCCAACAGCAGCCACAGGCTGTCCCCCCCGCCGGGCAACCGCCGGTTACAGCTGCTCGACCGGCAGCCACGAGCGAACCGGCAGCAAGATATGAACCACGTAATGTGCCGCCGCCTCCCGCCGCGGCACCGAGGCGCACCACATTGCGCGCCCCCGGGCTGTCGCTGAAGCAGCAGGTGACGGTTAATGACGTTGCGGAAAAAAAAGTGTCATCGCCCCAGATGAAACGCAATACGCCGTTTACCGACGAACAGTTTGCCGCCGCCTGGAAGGCGATTATCGGCGCGCATCCGAAAGAGCATCTGCTGGTAAATGCCATGAGAATGGCATCGCCCGTACGTACATCAGGCAACGCATTTTCCGCCACTGTAGAAAGTGAGGCGATACGTGACAGTATCCGACAGTCGTATGGGGTCCTGATAGGAGAGTTGCGTGACCGTCTTGCCAACGATGACGTGACACTCGACATCACCTTGAACAAAGGTCAGGCTACAAGTGCGTCGCTCACCGACAGTGAAGTGTATAACTA
>CECF01046124.1_pt1 | contig 10491 bp, 8 predicted proteins | sample 554751 | NCBI WGS metagenome assembly CECF01 (sample SAMEA3182099, study PRJEB8094) | gut metagenome | biome: human; feature: gut; material: Stool; isolation source: human stools | place: Canada | collected 2012-06-12 | reverse complement strand
TGGCTTGCCTGCTGGCACTCAACGCCTGTGCATCGAAACCGGCAAATAATAATGTCCAAACTCAAACAAATGAAAATATGAAAGCAGTAATTGTATATTTCACCCATTCCGGTAATACAGAACTTGCCGCAAAGGATCTTGCCGGGGTCACCGGAGCAAGGATGATAAGACTTATGCCGGAGCAGCCTTATTCAACGGAAGATGTTGACTGGGTAAACGAGCAGTCGCGCTGTACGCAGGAACATCTCAACCAATCGCTTCGTCCGGCGATAAAGCCTGTCGATGTGAATTTTGCCGAGATTGACACCCTGTTTCTCGGTTTCCCTATATGGTGGCATGAGGAACCTGCCGTAATACGTACATTTCTCGACAATTACCGCAGCGAGCTTAAAGGGAAGGTGATATTCCCGTTCTGCACCTCTTATGAAAGTCTGATGTCGGAAGCCGATTCGACTTTACACAAGGGTTATCCCGACCTGGATATCAAGCAGGGATTGCGTCTGCCGGCTAAGGAAGGAGTTATTAAAAAATGGATAAAACAATGAAGAATATAGTATTAAATAATGGCGTGGAGATGCCACAGGTAGGCTATGGTGTCTATCAGGTTTCTCCGGAAGAGTGTGAGCGTTGTGTCAGCGATGCTTTGAAAGTCGGTTACAGGATGATTGATACCGCCCAGGCATATCATAATGAAGATGGTGTTGGCGCGGCTGTAAAGAAAAGCGGTATTCCGCGCGGTGACCTGTTTCTCGTGTCAAAGATATGGATATCCAATTACGGTTATGAGAAGGCTAAGGCATCGATTGATGAAAGTCTCCGCCGCCTCGGTACGGATTATATCGACCTTATGCTTCTCCATCAGCCTTTTTGTGACCGGTATGGAGCATATCGTGCACTGGAGGAGGCTTACAAAGAGGGTAAGTTGCGTGCCATAGGTGTCAGCAATTTCTATCCCGACCATTTCATCGACCTGACAAGTAATGTAGAGATAGTCCCGGCCGTTAATCAGGTCGAGGCCCATGTGTTTGACCAGCAGATTGAGGCTCAAAAATACATGAAAGAATTTGGTACACACATGATGGCGTGGGCACCGCTTGCAGAGGGGCGCAATAATTTCTTCACCAATACTGTGCTTGAGGGTATAGGGCGCAAATATGGCAAGAGTGTGGCGCAGGTGGCATTGCGCTGGTTGGTGCAGCGTGATGTGATAATCATACCGAAATCAACTCATGTGGAGCGCATGGAGCAGAACCTTGATATATTTGATTTCACGCTCAGTGATGATGATATGGCTGAAATTTCGCGTCTTGATACGGCAACGAGCCTGTTTTTCGACCATCATGACCCTCAGACTGTAAAAATGTTTATGGGATGGCGTTGACCCTCATCCCATAAACATCTATTATCGGTGATCTAATCAATATTATTATAGAGGTCCGGAAAATTTTTTCACATGATTGCCGCGTTGAAGAGTGTTATGCTGATTCCATCTGTCGGCGTGTGACTCGGCGATTAGCCTGTCGTTTTGTTGTCGGAGTTTGAGTAGCAGACGTTCGCGGGCAATCGCCTTGTTTTGCTGTTGTGACCGTTCGTCGGAACATTTCACAGAAATTCCGGTAGGCTTGTGTGTGGCTCTGACTGCACTCTCGACTTTGTTTACATTCTGACCCCCTTTGCCGCCTGAACGGCACGTGTCATATTGTATGTCGGCATTATTGATGTGTGGAAGTTCCACTTCATCGAAAAAATTTATCCCGACATACCAGTTGCTTCGTTTATGCCCTGGTCGGTATCTGTTTTTTGTGGAACGCCATAGCACCGTGCCTTTCCATTCGTCAATCGTAGCCTGTGGTAACGTATCATTTGTGGCGAGGGTCACTGACATATAGCAATCGTCGGCACTGTCATGAGGTTCGTAATCGACAAGTTCTGCCGACGGTATGGCTTCGAGCAGCTTTTGTGTGACGAGGGTGACCACGCGGGCACATTCCACAGGACCGCGTCCGGCTGTTATCTGTATATATTTCTTTAAGTTGAGATGATTATTCATTGATTGATATCTTTTATATTAAGCCGTGGCTTGACCATGGCGATGATTTCAACTGTCGGATTTATCATGGTAAGGATTTCTTCGGTTGATTTGTAAGCCATGGGCGACTCGTCGATTGTAGCGGCGCAGACCGATGTGGAGTATATGCCTGTCATCGCCGATTCATAATCGGCAAGGGCGATTTGCCGTTTTGCCATCGCACGTGACATTATGCGTCCTGCACCATGAGGTGCCGAGCACAGCCATTGCCCGTTTCCTTTGCCTACACCGATAGCAATACCGTCGCGCATATTGAAAGGTATTGCCACCTTACGACCTGCAGATGCGTCAATAGCTCCTTTACGCAGTATCATCTCATCATCTGTTATCGATATATAATTGTGGGTGGTGTGGATTGACTCTGCGCATTTCGCTCCCGTCAATTTTTTGATAATAGCGAATATTCGGTCTCGAATCACTTTATGATTGTAGAAGGCATAAGCCTGTGCGATAACCATGTCGGACAGATAACCGCATAGTGCATCGCCCCAAAGATAGCCTGTGAGGTTTCCCCGGCGCGGATTGCCCCCGATGTTATGCCAATGGTTAGCTACCTTTACACCGAGATTACGTGACCCGCAATGAATCGTTACCCAACCGTCGCCGGTTACGGTGTCTTCTCCATATTCGATGAAATGATTGCCTCCTCCAAGCGACCCTATGCTCCTGTAGAATATTCCTTCCTGCAACTTTATCCTGCGGCAAAAGTCAGATATGAAACGGCTGTCGATATGCGTGACTTCATTGATAAATTCCGGCGCACACGACCTTGCCTTGCGGTATTCCCGGTTAAGAAACTGGAAGAATTCTTTTTCGTTAAGCGAATTTTTTCCGCAGATATTGTTGCCTGTAGGTACGACATCCCTGATGCGGTGATCGAGCAGTGCAAGTATCGGAGTGCCGTCTTGCTCCGGTAAAGTGCTGTCGGTATTGATTGGCGATGAGAGGCGGTGCATTGACACGCTGCATCCGATATCGACACCTATGTGGTCGGGATTGACGTAGGCCCCGATAGGGTAGGCGGTGCCCACATTGCATGATGCACCCGCATGTACATCGGGCATCTGCACTATTTTTACGCCTTCCATTGCAGGATTGTCGCAAAGCGTTGTCACCCATTGCAAGGCGGCATCCTCGATATTGTCGGTGAATATCTCGGCAGATGTTGATTTTCCTTGTATTATCATATTTTTGAAATTTTCGGCAAAGCAAAAATCCTTGTGCGCAATTGATTTGCGCAGTGTGCGTTTTTTTATTAGATTTGCGTAAAAATCTACTTGTATGCCCATTAATCGTGCCACGCTTATACGTATATCTACCATCGACCGTTGCCTGCAGAACCGGTTTCGCCGATGGACTATCAATGACCTGATTGATGCCTGTACCGATGCGCTTGCCGAATATGAAGGGCGTAGTAATCCAGTGAGCCGTCGTACTTTTCAGAACGATCTTGCGCTGATGCGCAGTGACCGTCTGGGATATAATGCTCCTATCGTGGTGCGCGACAACAAGTATTATAAATATGAGGATCCCGATTTCAGCATCACACATCTTCCACTTAATGAGGAAGGACTTGATGCACTTAATTCGGCTCTGGACATATTGAAACAACTTCAGGGATTTCCTCAGCTTGCTTCCTCAATTGATATCATCAGCAAACTCAACGAGCAGATTTCCCGTCACACAGGGTCGGCAGTACCGGCGATGGATATGGAACATGTGCCCGGTTATCGTGGCGCACAGTTTATAGGCGCGATATACGAGGCGGTGAGAAAGTGCAGGACCATCTCTATCGAATATCAGTCGTTTAAGGCACGACAACCTGAGAAGATTGTGGTTTATCCTTATCTGTTGAAAGAATATCGCAACCGTTGGTTTCTTGTATGCGAGAAAGCTGCAAATCGCGCTCCTCAGGTCAACATCTTCGCGCTCGACCGCATACACTCAGTCACGCTTCAGCCCGCAATCCCTTTTAAGAAATGTGTGGATTTTGACCCGGAACATTTCTTTGACGACACAATCGGAGTCACAAAGCAGATTAGTGACAAGGCGCGACGTGTCGTTATCAAGATTGACCGTCAGCAAGCTCCATACGTTGAGTCAAAACCGTTTCACCGTTCGCAGAAAGTGGAGCAACGGTTTCGTGACGGCAGCATCCAACTGTCATTGAAAGTAGTAATCAACAACGAACTTGAACGCCTGATTCTCGGCTACGGAGGTCATGCAGAAGTCATCGCCCCTCCCGAATTCCGCGCCCGCATCGCCGAAAGCGTCCGCATTGCCGCAGGAAAATACAATGATTAGTCCGGAGAAAAGAAAGCCAGTAAATCCCAGTCATCGGGAGATACAGCAATAACGTGGTCGTGAGCAACTAAACGGACAATGCGTTGCTGATTATCTGATTCTGTCTGTTCAGCACGTTGATATATCGGGGCAATTTCGATATTTCCATCACCATCTTTAGCGCCCCAAAGACCATTGTGGGCCTGAAAAAGAGTCAAAGGTTTCCGTCCTGTGAAGTTCGGCTCGATTTCAGGCTTCGGTTTATACTTACCCGGTTGATGTCGTTTACGCGTGGGCATCTTTGATAGAAATCATATTTGGTACATTTAGTACGTAGTAATCTACATTCATTATTGCTCCGTTGGAATAGATGACACCATTTTGCTCAATTATTCCGTGTTGAGCGTGGATATGTCCGAAGAGATGGGCTTTCAGATTAAGTACTGAAATCCTTTTGAGTATTTCTTCTGAGCCATAGTTGATGCCGTCGTCGAAGTCAAGGATTCCGTAAGCAGGACAATGAGTTATCAGGATATCGGTGTCGGTGGGGATTCGGTTATAGTTGCGGCTTTGGCGGTCGGTTATGCAATCGCCCATGAACATAGGGACACCGTAGAACTTCAGACCCTCAATCTCAATTCCGGAATTACACAGGTAATGCACATTGTCGTCAAGACCCTCGATGTTGGCTCCATAAAGGCAGTCGTCGTGGTTACCGCAGATGAATATCTTGTGGCGATATGGCAAGTCGCAGAACCAGTTGAGAAAATCAATCGCTTCCTGCTCGGTCCCAACCATACAGAAGTCGCCGGAATGTACCACCACATCGGCATCGAGCAAATCCCGCAGTCGATGGTGGAAGCTGTGAGTGTCAGAAAGATGCAGTATTTTCATGGAGATTTTTGTTTGCAAAGATAACTACAAATTTGTTTCAAATCTTGATACAATTAAATAATTCTAATCCTTTTAAGCCTGTCCCCAAAGTGCGCCACCATTGATGTAGTTTTGCGCTCATACGAAAGATATTGGAAATTAGTTTTTGCTGCGCAAAATGATTGCGCACATGGTTCCTAACTTTGCTGCGTAAATCATAAATCAGCAAAATATGAAGACAACTGACAATTCGCGTATGGGATTGAACCGCCTGTCGGCTGAAAGCCGGTGCGGGGTGGCAAAGCCATCAATACCCATCGCAATAGAAGGATATGACGTGAAGATTTTCACGGATAATATTGAAGAAAATGCGTTGATGCAGATAAAGGAACTGCTCTCTATAGATGTGTTCTCCGATAAGAAGATACGGATTATGCCCGACGTTCACGCCGGTGCAGGGTGTGTTATTGGTTTTACCGGCGACCTCGGAGACAAGGTGATACCCAATATCGTTGGCGTTGACATTGGTTGTGGTATGCGCATTCTCAATCTTGGCAGGCTGACTGATATTGACTATCATGCTTTCCACGAACATATACGCGGCAATGTGCCTTCGGGCAAAATTGTGCGTGAGGACAAGTTCGGTTTCAAACCTCTGGTTGGCGAAGAGATGGATATCTATCGTGAGGCAAAGCAACTTGTGACCGGGCTTTACTGCTATCGCGAACTCAAAGATTCGGGGCGCATCAACAAGGCAATCGGCTCTTTGGGTGGCGGCAATCACTTCATCGAACTTGACAAGGACGATAATGAAAACGTATATCTCGTTATCCATACCGGCTCGCGTAACCTCGGCAAGCAAGTCGCCGAAATCTATCAGGCAAAGGCGGTGAAACATCTTACCGTCGGGGCAGATGAGTTTGAGGAGACAATCAAGAGCACCATCGAAGAGTACAAGGCTGCCGGACGCCGCTCGGAATTGCAAGGTGTAATCAAGAAAATGCGTAAAGAGCATGAGGCCGCCAAGCCATCGTTGCCTGCCGACCTCTGTTATGTCGAGGGTGAGGCACGTGAGCATTATCTTCATGATATGCGCCTCTGCCAGCGTTGGGCGGTGCTCAACCGCAAACTGATTGCGTTGTTGCTTCTGCGGTTCTTTCCGAATGTGACAGTACTGGAAGAATTTGAGTCGGTTCACAACTATATTTCCGATGGCAATATCATCCGAAAAGGTGCTATATCTGCCGGTGAAGGAGAGTGTTGTATCATACCGTTGAATATGCGTGATGGTTCGCTGCTTTGTACCGGAAAAGGCAATGAGGATTGGAACTGTTCGGCACCGCATGGTGCCGGGCGGGTATTGAGCCGTACACAGGCTTACGAAAGAATCACAATGGATGATTTCGTTGCCTCAATGCGTGGCATATACTCCGAATCAGTCACTGACTCGACGCGCGACGAGTCGCCGATGGTCTACAAACCCGCATCTGAAATCATCGCCAACATCAGCGACACCGTAAGCATCGACACCATCATCCGCCCCCTCTTCAACTTCAAAGCCTCCTGATTCCACCGTTTAATGCAATTATTACATTGGCGCGGAATAGCTATTTAGAAATAAATGAGACGGCAAAGGTGAATAGAAAAAGAATGAGGGTGTTGCAAAACCGCCAAAATGTAGGGTCGTGACTTTGGTGTGTTTATGTAATTAACTGATTGCCAACTAACATTCACAAAACGATGTCCCTACATTGATGGCAAAATCATAGTTTTGCAACATCTTCATCTCAACCTTTAAATAAGTGCGTATAACGCTTTTAGAAATGCAATGCAATTTTCTATTCGGTCATATCCTTTTCGATCAAGAAGCAGGTTATAATTATCCTGTCCAATTTCAAAACTGAACACTCCGTTCATGTCTGTCCATGCTCCATTTTCACTGACTTTAAAGCGAGTTTGCCATTTATTTTGCCATCGTTGACCCTCAGAAAAGTCAAACCTCCATCCTTGGTTGACACATTCAATCCAGTATTTCTCTTTATTAAAGCGTAAACATCCGTGATCTCCATCTTCAGGAGAATCGGCAAGTCCGAGTTTGCTACAAATTTCGGGATAATCTTTTAAGATTTTGCGATACACAGTATAGGCATAAGGACATTGCTGATATCCTGGTACCCTGCAGGCAAAGGTTGCCAATAGTGTTGTGATGTAAAAATCATTTTCCACGTAAAAAAGGTGACTTGTTTTTTCATCCCAACGGTGAGCATTATAGAAACTTGGATATCTATGGATATAGTATTCTTTTATGTCCGGTAACGGTAGCATTTGATTGTATGAGCATAGGTAGGATGTAATTACTTCTCTAAATGATTTTTCATGCGAAGTGAATATATAATCCCAATGTCCATCCTTGCCATAGAAAGGATAGCGTCTGTCAACGATGTCATTTTCGCCTTTCCATCCATGTGCAATCAGTGTTCTTGTTTTCTCCCATTCATCGAGTCTATAAAATGCTTCAAACCTTGACATCATTACACCGGGAAGATTTTTAAGATTCTCAATGGAAGGATATAGGTTGGAAAAGTCACCTTTGAGATAGTGGCAGCCAAATAGTTTGTCGATTTCATCCGGATTGGTACTTTTCCTCACTTTATGACGTTTTATTTCGTCAGACAGCTCTTTATAAGCCCGTTGAGTGAAATCATCAGGATTTTGCTTTTCATTATTACAAATCAGTAAGTCAAGGGCCTTATAGGCATTGGGATCTTTTGTGAGAGTTGCAATTACAATGTCGAGAGCCGGATAATCTTCAACACGTACATTAGGCTTGACATTTAACTCTTTGGCTCCAAGACGCTGCCGGTTATTTAAAATCCATCCCCACAATATCCTGCAATAGTCTAATAAATTGTTAGTCATAATCCTGTCAGGATAAGAAATGCAGTATCTCAGTATTCCCCAAAACAGGAACTCCAATGGCATTGTAAGTTTATTCTCTATGCATCGTTTGAAAAGATTAATCTCGTTATCGCTTTCAAAAGTATTTATTTTTCGGCTTGTACTATCCCATCTTCCACAATAGAGCAAATTAGTAAAAAATAATGTCCATTCATCATTTTTGTCAGTTGCATCGATATCATTATTATCATGATTTGGATATTTTGACTCTCTGGTTATATTACAAAGGGTGTCAAGACACATGAAAAGAGTGATGATATTTTTAACTCCTCCGGATTCACCTTGTGGACGATATATGTCAATTCTGCGCGCAGTCAGCCATTCATTTGCTTTTCCTGCAAATCGATTTGTCAGATTACTCAGCTTTTCAGTCTCTTTATAATCCGGATTGTCGGAATATTTTGCTGACGAAGGATATTGAGAATAAAAAAGAGCTTTTGTAAAAAAATCAAGGAGAGCCATGAATTGCTCGTCGATTCGCGGATAGGTGCATTCTTTTCTATTTTCATCATCAAGAGCTTCCCATTCCGTGTATGCAGAATGCCATAATAGGTCGGTCCATTCATGTTCGATGGCATAGGAGAAATATTCAGGAATAGTGAGATTGGTGCCCTCGACTTGAGTGAATGTATATTTTTCGGTCGGGTAGTTCGCTTCAAGCATCCCTGTGAACTCGGCTTTCCAATTTTCAAATTCTGTGAGATGTTTTCCGCGGGCATTCATTTTGATATATAAATCTTCCGTCAAATGATAATCTTCCATGTCGAGTTGATCAAATGTCAGAGGAGAATCGTTAAAAAATTTTTCTGCCATCTCGGAATGTCTGTTTTTGAATCGATCGCTCATAAGCATGGTATCAGCGGTCACAAGCAAGTCAATCATCGCATTAATTGAAGGATCGGTAAGCCATCGTTGCGCCATCCATAGAGGAACTGATTCCAGATGTTCACGAATATTGCCGTAATCATCAGGAAGATTATATGACATAAGATGCATACAGAACTGTTCGGTGGTATGACGAGTTCTATAGCATAATTTGGGCATTTGATATTTTCTTGACTTGTCTTTTTGTGCAAGTAACTAGCCGATGAGTGCTAATGTAGTAAGACGCTGCTGACCGTCTATCGGTATGAATCTTTTACGATTCTCAATGTTTTGTGCTTGATTTTTATCAGTCTTATTCTCAGTATATTCCCCTTCTGATGTCCCATAAAGGAAGTCCATTTTCCCGCTATAAGGTTTTCCTGTATTATCGGTTAAACCGGCGAGACTCATGAAAATATTGTTGAGAAATTTATCGCGTTTCTCGGCATTGATGTCGGCTCCTTGTACATAGTCGCGTTGGATCATCGGGATGTCGCTATATTGTGAGCGATTATATTCGCTGTAGGTAGATGTATTCATTTGTTATTATTTTATGAAATAGTCATATATCTTTTGAATTTCTTCTTTGTAGGCGTTCCTGTCTTCCGGTTGCCAAAATTTCATGTTGCCGGGTGTCCCGGATCTATATGCTTTGGAAAACACCTTATGTGTACATGGAGGTACATAGGTGCATTTTTCCTCTTCTTTTTCAATCGCAATGGAGCGTTTTGTGTCAAGATGATTATTGCTTAAAGCTGAGTTTAGTTCTTTGCTTACTAATGCCATATTGGAGATTGAGTGAAGCTCGTCACCGTTTATTCCTGCCATGTCGCCAAACAGGGTATCGAGTATTTTTATATGTTGACGCACTTCCTCAATTGCTGTATCGAATTTATTCTTGCTGACCATAAGCTCATTAAGATGCCTTATACTTTCCGAGACACGCTTTTTCGCCTCTTTGACCGCATGATTCCGATTCTCCTCTGAATCATTATTATTCTGTTTGATTGTGAATATATCAAGAGAAACGGCGACTTTCTGCCATACTTTTTCATCTGCGTCATTATAATCCGAGACACGGTCTTTAACCCATTTTTTAGCCTCTGACCATTCAAGATTCTCACTTATGTTCTGTGGATGGATATGCTCCAGACTTGTTGTGTCGAATTGTTGGAATAGATGAAATGGGAACCTCACAAGTCCATTCGCATCACGATAAGTACTCATTACATTAAGGGCTATCAAGATATTAACCATTTTTCGGCGTTCTGTACCGTCATATCTTAAATCAGGAGAATTAAGATGTTGTTTATCATCAGGATAGAAAATAACTTCGTTATTTTCATTATGATATTTTGCGCGTGGCACCTTTATGTATTCATCACCGATATGTTTTCGCAATGCTTCTGTAAATTTTTGTTTGC
>CECF01000561.1_pt1 | contig 10513 bp, 10 predicted proteins | sample 554751 | NCBI WGS metagenome assembly CECF01 (sample SAMEA3182099, study PRJEB8094) | gut metagenome | biome: human; feature: gut; material: Stool; isolation source: human stools | place: Canada | collected 2012-06-12 | reverse complement strand
AGAAAAAATGCTCGAAGAGCATTACTTTGCCGTAACCCCGGCCTTACGAAGTTGGCCGGGGAGTAGAACTCTTCTCCGGGGATTAGTGTCGAAGACACTTCCCAATCGATATATAAATTTGAAATACAGGGGAAAGGCCTTCGACCTTTGGTGTGGTATTTAGCCCACTTCCCCACCCAACTGCGTAAGGGTGGGGTTTCATAAAGTGACAGTCTTCGACTGTTTTCTCCGTCTACATTTATAATATTGATGCACCGGTATTTCGGCTTGACCCGGATTATCAACGATAGGAGCTCGACCCGTTTAAACAACAACACCCCCGGGAGATTGAAAGGCTCCCGGGGGTGTTGATTTCACTATGGCGGGTCAGTCTTGATATGTTGCCATTTTTGTTACCGATATCTTGGCGGCGAAGACGTCGGCAACGCTTTCGGCCACTATGGCGAGGGCGACAGAAGGATGTTCGGTCGCTATGCGCTGGATTAGCACCTCGGTGCGCTTCTTGTCAGTCTCCTCTCCCAAAGCTCCGCCGAAAAATACGGTGGCATCCCCTGCTGTCACATAGTAGGCTATGCCCGAGCCGGCATCGAGGGCCTCAACGTTTATACCCTTGCCGGCAACATCCTCTATGCGGTCGCCGGCACTCATCCAGGCTATGGGCATATCATCGTGAATTTCACGTGTGGGTATGTCGTTGCTCAGCACATAGACGCGCTTATGCGACTGGGCCATATTGAATATGTCGGTGTCGAAGGTGTAGCGGTGATTGTGGGTGACGAAGAATACTACGGCTTTTTCGGGTTGTTCACGCAGAGCTTTCTCTACATGGTGGCCCTGGTCGCGAGTGTAGTCGAAGACAAGTATCGAATCGGGTAACTTGAGCATGTAGCCCGAACGTTCGAGTTTAGTTACGTGCATAGTTTGTGTGTTTTTAAGTTTTTAATTGTATTACTGATTAATAAACACACGAAAGCTCGCTAAGGTTTATAAAAACACGATAGAACGAGGGCACAAGTGCGAACATATCCCAAATCGTGGCACCAAGACATTAAATAATGTTAAATATCAAAAAGCGGTCAATTTGCCAAAGAGTAGAATTTAAGGAGCGGTGATTTTTTTGTAATTTTGCATTTTGAAACATGCAGCATTAGAAAAGAATCAATGTCTACCACAAAGAAAATTCGCACAGCCCTTGTCTCTGTCTACAACAAAGACGGCATCGGCGACATCGTAAAGAAACTTCACCAACTCGGAGTAGAGCTGCTCTCGACAGGCGGTACACAGACATATATCGAAAGCCTCGGCATCCCCTGCAAGGCCGTAGAAGACCTCACCGGCTATCCGTCAATCTTAGGAGGCCGCGTAAAAACCCTTCACCCCAAGGTATTCGGCGGCATACTCGCACGCCGCGACAACGAATCTGACAAAGCAGACTCGGCCAAATACGAAATAGCACCCATCGACCTGGTTATCGTCGACCTCTATCCCTTCGAGGCCACTGTGGCATCGGGAGCAAGCTTCGACGATATCATCGAAAAAATCGACATAGGCGGCATCTCGCTCATCCGTGGCGCCGCCAAGAACTTCAACGACGTTGTCATCGTCGCTTCCGAGCGTCAGTTCGGACTACTCGAGGGCATTCTCGACACCCAGGGTGCCGAGACCACTCTCGAGCAGCGCCAGTTCTTTGCCCGCGAGGCTTTCGCCGTATCGTCGGGCTACGACTCGGCCATCTACAACTGGTTTGCCGGCGTAACGCCCGTCGAGCCTGGCAAAGAATCGTCGCTCCGCGTAGCCATCGACGGCGCCAAGGCCCTCCGCTATGGCGAAAACCCACACCAGGCCGCTGCTTACTACGGTAATTTCGACGCCATCTTCGACCAGCTCCACGGCAAGGAAATCAGCTATAACAACCTGCTCGACATCGACGCCGCCTGCGCCCTGATTGACGAGTTCGACACCACCACCGTGGCCGTTCTCAAGCACAACAACGCATGCGGCTGCGCCAGCCGTGGCACCGTTGCCGAGGCATGGGCCGACGCCCTTGCCGGAGACCCCGTGTCGGCTTTCGGAGGCATCATCATCACCAACAGCAAGGTCGAGGCCGATGCAGCAGCCGAGATGGGCAAAATCTTCTTCGAGGTCATCATCGCCCCCGACTATAGCGACGACGCCCTCACAATACTCCAGCAGAAGAAAAACCGCATCATCCTTCGCCGCAAGGCCGTAGTCGCCCCAGGCAAACGTATGCGCACAATACTCGGCGGCATGCTCGTTCAAGACAATGACAGCAAGCTCGAAAGTCCCGAAGAGCTGAAACTCGTTGCCGGCGACAGCCTGAGCGACCAGCAGGTAGCCGACATGCTCTTTGCCAACAAGCTCGTAAAGCACAGCAAGAGCAACGCGATTGTCCTTGCCCGCAACGGACAGCTCATCGCCTCGGGCGTAGGCCAGACCTCGCGTGTCGACGCGCTCAAACAGGCCATCGAAAAGGCCCACAGCTTCGGATTCGACCTCCACGGTGCCACCATGGCATCCGATGCCTTCTTCCCCTTCGGCGACTGCGTGGAAATCGCACACAAGGCCGGCGTCGACAATGTAATCCAGCCCGGCGGCTCTATCCGCGACAACGAGTCGGTCGACTACTGCCGCGCCAACGGCATGACCATGGTCATGACCGGCTTCCGCCACTTCCGCCACTAATCACGACGGGTAAAAAGCCTCCCCTCTACACACAAGATTAACAGACAAGAAATGAGATTATTCTCTCTTACCAAAGAAATAGCAATCGACCTTGGCACAGCCAATACGATTATAATACATAACGACAAAATCGTTATCAACGAGCCGTCAATCGTCGCCCTCGACAACCGCACCGACAAGCTCATTGCCGTAGGCAAGGAAGCCCACCTGATGGAGGGCAAAGGGCACCCCGGCATACGCACCGTGCGCCCCCTGCGCAAGGGCGTCATCGCCGACTTCAACGCCGCCGAGCTGATGATACGCGGCCTCATCAAAAAGGCCAGCACCAAGAACAACTGGTTCTCGCCGTCGCTGCGCATGGTCGTGGGCATACCCTCGGGCTCGTCGGAAGTCGAAGTACGCGCCGTGCGCGACTCGTCGGAACATGCCGACGGACGCGACGTCTACATGATTCACGAACCTATGGCCGCAGCCCTCGGTATCGGCCTCGACGTAGAGGCCCCCGAAGGCAACATGATTGTCGACATAGGCGGCGGCACGACCGAAATCGCCGTAATATCGCTCGGCGGCATCGTCAGCAACAAGAGCATACAGGTTGCCGGCGACGACCTTACCGACGACATCCTCAACCACATGCGCCGCGCCCACAATATCAAGGTAGGCGTGCGCACAGCCGAACAAATCAAGATGCACGTGGGCTCGGCCCTTACCGAGCTCGAAAATCCGCCCGAGGACTATGTGGTACACGGCCCCAACCTTATGACCGCGCTGCCCCTCGAGGTGCCCGTAAGCTATCAGGAAATCTGCCACTGCATCGAAAAGACCATATCGAAAATCGAGGCAGCCGTGCTCAGTGCCCTCGAGCAGACACCGCCCGAACTTTACGCCGACATCGTGCGCAACGGTATCTACCTTGCCGGCGGCGGCGCATTGCTGCGCGGTCTCGACAAACGTCTGATTGACAAAATCGGCATACAGTTCCACATAGCCGAAGACCCGCTGCTCTGCGTGGCCAAAGGCACAGGCGTGGCCCTGAAGAATTATCAGAATTTCTCATTCCTGATTAGGTAAAAGAGAGGGGGCAGGCACGTGAACGAACTTGTCGCCTTTCTTATCCGTCACAGCAAGTGGTTTATCTTCACCTTCCTGGTGGTGATAAGCTGCATGCTGCTTTTTCGTGACGACCCCTACCGCCAGCATCTCTACCTGACCTCGGCCGGACGCCTCGCATCGACAGCCTACAAGAGTGCCAACAATGTTACCTCGTATTTCAACCTCCACGACATCAACGACGACCTCAACCGCCGCAATGCCGAACTTCAGACCGAGATTGTGCGCCTGCAACAGCGCATCGACCTGATGACAGAGCAGGGATACAAGGACACCATGACCGTAGACTCGGGCGTGCCACACTTCGAGTTTATCGTCGCCCACGTAATCAACAACAGCGTCGCGCACCCCTACAACTACATCACCATCAACAAGGGCAGCAACGACGGAGTCAAACCCGAGCTTGGTGTGGTAGACCGCAACGGCGTTGTAGGCATCGTGAGCAACGTGGGGCCGTCGAGTGCGCGAGTAATATCGCTTCTCAACCCGCACTTCCGCCTGTCGTGCAAGCTCAAGCGCACCGACTACTTCGGTTCGCTTGTGTGGGACGGCAACAGCCCCGACGAGGCCATGCTCGAAGAGTTGCCCAGGCATACCGTCTTTGCTGCCGGCGACACTATTGTCACCAGCGGCTACTCGGCAGTATTCCCGGCCGGTCTGCCTGTCGGAGTAGTGATTGACGACGATACCGACCACAATCAGAACTTCTTTACCCTGCGGGTCAAGCTGCTCACCGACTTTACCACCCTGAGCAACGTACAGGTCGTGGTCAACAACCATGCCGACGAACTGCGCGCCCTTACCGCCGGAGAAGAAAACGACTCGAAGAAAAACCCCTTCGGTACCTAAGCCAGCGACACGACTATGACAAAGTTTGCAATAAAATATGCACTGCTGTTCCTATTGCTTGTGCCGGCACAGGCGATAGTGTTCAACCACCTCATATTGTTCGACGTGGCCGTGCCGGTGGTGTTTATCTACCTCATAGTGATGCTGCCTGTCACCATAGGCACCAACCTGTCGACCTTCCTGGGCTTCCTTGCCGGGCTGAGTGTCGACATGTTTTGCGACACTCCCGGAGTCAACGCCCTATGCGCCACCACGCTGGCATTTGCCCGCAAGCCGGTCTTCCATCTCTACGTGTCGATGGACGACGACCTCGCCGGCCGTTCGCCCTCGTCGCGCACAATGGGGCACGGCGCCTTTATGAAATTCCTTGTCACCATGACCACCATCTATTGCGCCATGGTCTTTACCGTCGAGGCTTTCCAGTTTTTCAACTTCCGTCTGCTGCTGCTGCGCATAGTGGCCTCGACAGCCTATACATTTATCCTCCTCTACGCCGTCGACTGTCTCAGCCTCCGTTCGCGCGAGGCATAGTGGTCAGCGAGGCACAACACCCAGCCTCCACGTGAGAAAAAACTATAATTTAGAGAAACGCAAATATGTCATCGGCGGTTTCATACTGCTGATAGGCTTGATATACCTGGTCCGCCTGTTCGACCTGCAAATCAACGACGAGAAATACAAAGAGTCGGCCGACTCTAACGCCTTTCTTAAAAAGACGGTCTACCCCTCGCGAGGCCTCATCTATGACCGCAACGGCGAACTGGTGGTATTCAACCAGCCGGCCTACGACGTGATGATGATACCGCGCGACGTGCAGCCCTTCGACACTGTCGACTTCTGCCAGACCATCAACATCACGCCCGAGCAGTTCCGCAAGCGCATGACCGACATGAAAGACAAGCGCCTCAACCCGGGCTACTCGTCGTACACACCGCAGCGTCTGATTTCGCAACTGTCGGTCGAAGATTACGGGCGCCTGCAAGAAAAGCTCTACCGCTTCCCCGGCTTCTTTATCCAGAAACGCATACTGCGCCAATACAAGACCCCTACGGCGGCCAACGTGCTCGGCAACATCCGCGAGGTCAACCGCGACGACATAGAGCGCGACCCCTATTACTCGCCCGGCGACTACACCGGCGACCTCGGCATCGAGAAGAGCTACGAAAAGGCGCTGCGCGGCGAGAAAGGAGTGGAGATCCTGATGAAGGACGCCTACGGACGCATCAAAGGCTCCTACGAGGAAGGGATCCACGATGTGGCGCCGGTGTCGGGCAAAAACCTGACACTCTCGATCGACATGGAGCTGCAGCAATATGGCGAACAGCTGATGCGCAACAAGATCGGCGCCATCGTCGCCATCGAGCCGGCCACCGGCGAAGTGCTCTGCCTGGTGACTTCGCCCGGCTATGACCCGTCGCTGCTCGTGGGCAGGGAACGCGGCAAGAACTACGCGGCCCTTGTCAGAGACCCCTACAAGCCGCTGTACGACCGCGCCATCCAGGGTGCCTACCCCCCCGGCTCAACCTTCAAGCCCACGCAGGGTCTCATCTTCCTTCAGGAAGGTGTGGTCTCCCTCTCCACGATGTATCCCTGCTACCACGGCTACATCAACGGTCTGCGCGTGGGCTGCCACGGCCACGGCTCCCCCATAGCCCTCAAGCCGGCCCTGCAGACATCATGCAACGCCTATTTCTGCTGGGGATTCAAAAACATGATCGACAAGCGAGGCACCAGGGCCGGCGACCAGTTTGAGAAATGGAAGGACTATCTTGTGGAGATGGGCTACGGCTACAAACTCGGCATCGACCTTCCGGGCGAGAGCCGGGGCTTCATACCGAACACCGAATTCTACAATAAATCGTATCGCGGCGCCAACTGGAGCGCCAACTCGGTGATTTCCGTCTCGATAGGCCAGGGCGAAGTGCTCGCCACCCCGCTGCAGATCGCCAACCTCTGCGCCACGATAGCCAACCGCGGCCATTATTTCACTCCCCATGTGGTGAAGGAAATCTCCGACAGCACCATCGACGCGAAATACAGGGAGCGCCACACTCCGCACATCAGGCGCGCCCACTACGAGGCCATCGCCGAGGGCATGAGGATGGCCGTGACGGGAGGCACATGCCGCACGGCCAACCTGCCCGGCATCGAGGTATGCGGCAAGACCGGCACCGCACAGAACCCGCACGGCAAAGACCACTCGGCCTTCATGGGGTTCGCCCCTTACCACAATCCTAAGATAGCCGTCTGCGTCTATGTGGAGAACGCCGGATTCGGCGCCACCTACGGCGTGCCGATCGGGAGCCTCATCATGGAGAAATACCTCACCGGCTCAATCTCCGACGCCCGTAAGGGAATCGAGGAAAGAATGTTGAACTCTAACACCATACTGACAAGTGGAGTTACAAAACACTGAGAAAGACATATCGGTATTCCGCGCAGTCGACTGGATCACCATAGTGCTCTATGTGATCCTCGTCTCGGCAGGCGCCGTGAGCATATACGCCGCGAGCTACGATTTCGACCACGCCAACATCTTCGACTTCAATGAGTTTTCCGGAAAACAGTTTCTCTGGATCGGCCTCTCGCTCGTGATAGGCTGCGTGATCCTGCTTCTCGACTACCGTATATGGGAAACCTATGCCTACCTGATCTACGGCATCGTGATCCTGGTGCTGATAGCCACCATCTTCCTTGCGCCCGACATAAAGGGGTCGCGTAGCTGGCTGGTATTCGGTCCGGTGAGTCTGCAGCCGGCGGAGTTCGGAAAGTTCGCGACGGCACTGGCTCTCGCCAAGCTCTTCAATTCCTATAACTTCTCGCTCAACGCCAAGATCAGCAACTATTTCAGGGCGCTGATCATCATCTTCCTTCCCATCAGCCTCATCCTGATGCAGAGGGAGACCGGCAGCGCTCTCGTGTATATCTCGCTTATATTCGTGCTCTACCGTGAGGGCATGAGCGGCCTGGTCTTGTTCTCTGTGGTGTGCGCCGTCACATATTTCGTGGTGGCCGTCAAATTCGTGGAGCCTCTGATTCTCGGCATTCCTGCCGGGGAGTTCAGCGTGTTTGTGATGGTATGCGTCATATTCATCATGATGCTTCTATTCTACTGCAAAGACATCTTTGTGGCCCGCAACGTCATCATCGGATATCTCGGCGCCGGCATCCTCGTGACGGTGCTCGACCTCTGCGGCATACACATCAACGGCACTGTCTTCTTCCTCGTGATCATTCTCGGAGGGCTCATATATGTGGCTCTCATGATGTTTCACCATCATCTGCAGAAATACCTCGTCACTATCGCCTTCGCCCTGGTGTCGGTAGGCTTCCTGTTCTCGGTCAACTATGTCTTCGGCAACGTGCTGGAGCCTCACCAGCAGGGGCGCATCAAGGTGGCGCTGGGCATAGAGGAAGACCTGCGTGGCGCGGGCTATAACGTCAATCAGTCGAAGATCGCCATCGGCTCGGGCGGCCTCATAGGAAAGGGATTCCTCAACGGCACCCAGACGAAGCTGAAATACGTGCCAGAACAACACACCGACTTCATCTTCTGCACAATAGGAGAAGAGGAAGGCTTTGCGGGCTCGGCAGCGGTGCTGGTGGTGTTTCTCGCCCTTATCCTGCGTCTGATAGAGATTGCCGAGCGACAGCGCACGCCGTTCGGACGCGTCTACGCCTACTGCGTGCTTTCCTATCTGATCTTCCATGTCTGCATCAACATAGGCATGGTGATAGGGCTGTGTCCCGTGATCGGCATCCCTCTCCCCTTCTTCAGCTACGGCGGCTCCGCGCTCTGGAGCTTCACCATCCTGCTCTTCATCCTGCTGCGCATCGACGCCGCACGCAAAGAGCGGCGCGACTGAGCGGGATATCCCTGTATCGCTTCCGGATCGCCACTTTTGTCGGGACCGATGTAATAATTTGCCGCCCAGATTTGTTATAATAGTATATCAACACTAAATCAATTATCATGGCCAACAAAAGAGATTTCAAGAAATATGTCGACGCCCTCGCGGCTTCGGTGTGTGAGAACATGATGGAAGCATACTACAACATCGATGGCGTAGACAAGGATGCCGTGGAGAAGGCCATCGCCAAGGTGCTCGGTGCCTCCGCAGCCGCCAAGAGCAATGCCAACGTCTTCTTCGACAAAGGCGTGAAGGCGTTTGCCGACCGCCGTCAGTATGCGGTGGAGAAAGAGAAATTCTTCAAGACCCTCTTTGCAAAGATATCAAAAGACTTTTCCGGCGAAATCAACGAAGCCCTCAGGATCTTCAACGCAGCTGTGCCCGCATCTGTGAAGGAAGACAACAGGAAAGCGCTTGACTAAGGGATGAATATCTGGGGACTGGCTCTCAGACTTGCCGGCTGGAGCGTTGACATCACAGCGCCCCGCCGCGACAAGTGCGTGATATGTGTGGCTCCCCATACCTCGAATCTCGACTTTCTCGCCGGGCTCGCCGCCTACCGCTCACTGGGAAGGAAAGCCAATTTCCTCATGAAGGACTTCTGGTTTTTCTTCCCCTTGAAATATCTCCTCCGGGCACTCGGAGGCATACCTGTGGTCAGGTCGAAAGTACGCAGGGAGTCGCTGACGAAGACGGTGGCGGAGATGTTTCGCACGCGCCCCTACATCAATCTCGCCATCACGCCGGAGGGCACGAGGAGCCTGCGCTCCGAATGGCACACGGGATTTCTCCATATAGCATACGATGCCGGAGTGCCCGTGCAGCTCGGCGTCATCGACTACCGGAGAAAGGTGGTGGAGATCAGATATGAATACCGGCCCACAGGCGACATCGAGGCCGACATGAGACACGTAAAGGAGTTTTATTCCCATTACAGTGACGCGGCCCGGTATGCCGATAAATTCACAGTATAGTACATTAACCCGAATTATGGACAAAGACCTGAGAGTGGCTCTTTTCCCCATGCGCATAGCATGGGAAGACAAAAAAGCCAACTTCGACACGCTTCAGGGCGCGCTCGAGTCGATGCATCCCGACACTGACCTGATCATACTTCCGGAAACCTTCTCCACCGGCTTTCCATCGGGAGAAGACAAGGAGCATGTCAGGGCAATGGCGGAGCGCAACAGCGGCCCGACGGTGGAGATGCTCAAGCGGCTGGCGGCCCACTACAACGTTGCAATCGCCGGCAGCTTCATCGCCGACTCCGGCGGCTCTCTCTACAACAGGGCGTTCTTCATCGAGCCTTCGGGCGAGGAGACGTTCGCCGACAAGCGTCATCTATTCACCATGGCCGGAGAACACAAGGTGTTCTCTCGAGGCCACGACCGGCTAAAGGTGAGATACCGTGGCTGGAACATAGCCCTCATCGTCTGCTACGACCTGCGCTTCCCCGTGTGGTGTCGGAATGTCGGCAACGACTACGACCTTCTCGTGGCTGTGGCCAACTGGCCTGTGCCACGCGTCTCGGCCTGGAACAGCCTGCTTGTAGCCAGAGCCATCGAGAATGAATGCTATGTGTGTGGCGTAGACTGCAAGGGCACCGACCTGAAGGGCTTCGTCTACGACGGCGCCTCCGCGGCCATCGACTTCAAAGGAAAGGATATCGGTGTGGCGGCTCCCGACGGCAATATCATTTATGCCCTGCTGCAGCGGGATAAGCTCGATGCCTTCCGAAGCAAGTTTCCGGCGTGGGCCGATGCCGACACATTCTCGTTGGAGCGGTAGGCACCCGACGACATGACACAACCTTAATACTCATTAAATTGTTGATAAGCTATATTTATTCTTAAACCCATCAGATTATGAAAATCAAGTTTATTATCGCGGTCGCACTTGCCGGAAGCGTTGCGCTCACCGGATGTGTAAGCTCCAAGAAA
>CECF01009270.1_pt1 | contig 10545 bp, 6 predicted proteins | sample 554751 | NCBI WGS metagenome assembly CECF01 (sample SAMEA3182099, study PRJEB8094) | gut metagenome | biome: human; feature: gut; material: Stool; isolation source: human stools | place: Canada | collected 2012-06-12 | reverse complement strand
GGCTCATACACCGTCTCGTTCCACATCAGGCGGTAGCGGTTCATGTTGGAGCTGTCGTTCTTCTCGCGCACGCCCTGGCTGCGGCCGTTGATGAAGAGCTCGGCCTTCGGCGAGTCGGTGTAGACGAACACCGGCGTCACCTCCCCCTCGCGTCCCTTCCAGTTCCAGTGGGGGAGGATGTGGAGGGTGCTGTCGTTCCCGTTCCATTTCGAGCGGTAGAGGTAGTAGCGGTCCTTGGGTATGGAGGCGAGGTCGATGATTCCGAAGTAGCTGGAGTGCGACGGCCAGGCGTCGGTGTCGTAGGGCGACGGCTCGCCGAGGTAGTCGAAGCCTGTCCATACGAACTGCCCGATGTCGTAGGGGAGGTCGTCGGCGGCCGCGAAGTCATCGTCGGGGATATTGCTCCACGAGCAGTATTCCACGTCGTATGAGCTGCTCTGGTTGCCGGGGCGCTTCACGTCGGCGGCTTTCTCCACAGGGAAGAAATACTGTCCGCGCGACGACACCGTGGAGGCCGTCTCGGAGCCTAAGAGGATGTTCTGGGGAAGCTTCGGATAGGCGTCGGTGTAGCGGTGCACCCGGTAGTTGAAGCCGGGCACGTCGAGGGCGGCGGCGAAGCCGTTGTTGATCACGGCGTCCACCTGGTCCATGCCGCAGGTCACGGGGCGCGTCGGGTCCTCGCGGTGCACTATGTCCTGGAGGAAGGTGAGCTCCTGAAGCCCGTCGGGTGCCCATTGCGAAGGCACCTCGTTGCCGATGCTCCACATCACCACCGACGGATTGTTGCGGTAGTGGCGCAGCATGTTGACCATGTCTTTCTCGGCCCATTCGTTGAAGATCGTGCCGTAGCCGTTTTTCGACTTCGGGCGGAAGCCCCAGTCGTCGAAGGGCTCCAGCATCAGCATCAGGCCCATCTCGTCGCAGAGCTCCACGAGCTCCGGCGCCGGCATGTTGTGGGCCGTGCGCACGGCGTCGGCGCCCATGTCCTTGATGAGCTGCAGCTGGTGGCGCAGCGCCGACCTGTTGACGGCGGCGCCCAGCGGGCCGAGGTCGTGGTGGTTGCAGACCCCTTTCAGCTGGCGCTTCTCGCCGTTGAGGAAGAAGCCCACGCCGTCGCGCACCTCCACGCTGCGGATGCCGAAGCGCGTGGTGTAGCTGTCGGCCTCGCGGCCGTCGCGGCTCACGGTGGTGGTGGCGGTGTAGAGCGCGGGGCTCTCCGGGCTCCAGAGCTCCGGGTGCCTCACCACGAAGTTCTGCTCCAGGGTCTGCCCCGGATATATCTTATATGAGTGGGTGTCGGAGGCCATCTCCTTGCCGGCGGCGTCGCGTATCACGGTGGTCAGCTCCACGTCCTCCCCTTTAGCGGCGCCCTCTATCTCGGTGGCGAGCTTCACGGTGGCGTAGTCTTTCGACACGTAGGGGGTGGTTACGCGGGTGCCCCACACCGGGATGTGGAGGGCGGAGGTCGAGACGAGATGCACGTTGCGGTAGAGGCCGGCGCCGGGATACCAGCGCGACGACTGGGGCGGGTTCTCGAGGCTCACCTCGACGGTGTTGGCGCCCGGATGCACGAGGCCGTCGAGATTGACGTGGAAGGAGTTGTAGCCATAGGGCCAGTAGGCGGCGTGGCGGCCGTTGACGTAGACATTGGCGTGGCTCATGGCGCCGTCAAACACCAGGACGTTGCTTCGCCCCGTCGTGTCGGGGATGTCGATGGTGGTGCGGTAGAATCCCTTTCCCACATAGGGCAGGCCGCCGGTGCGTCCGGTCTTCCAGGTCTCCTCGGTCTCGCCGTTCTGCTCCACGGCAACCTTCTGGAGGTCGTTGCTGCGGTCGAACGGCCCGTAGATGGCCCAGTCGTGGGGTATTGTCACATTGCGCCAGCTGGCCGAGTCGTTGGAGAACTGCCAGTCGCGTATGGCGGTCTCGCCGCGCTGGGCCTGAGCTGTCAGTGCCAGTGCGGTGAGCGATAACATAAGGGTAAATTTCATGCGGGAAATGATTCGTTTTCCGGAGTCTGTTTCCGGGAGTATTTTAAGAAAAAGGTAAAGCTGACGGCCTTTGTGGCAATCATTATGCAAATGTAGTGACAAAAGCGTGAAAATGCAAATATAAAATCAAAAAGATTATTAAAACGGCAAAAGGGCCGCACGCGGCTCTTGCGCCCGTGCGGCCCCTCATGGGGAAGGCTCCCGTTGTGCCGGCAGCCGGTATTTATGATTTCATCACTTGCTTATCTGATGATGACGCGGCGGCTCGAGCGCGGCGTGCTTACGATGTAGACACCGGGCATGAGCGAGGTGCGGCGTGTCTCGATGCCGGCTGTGGTGTAGACGCGTGCGTCTTCGGGAGCCACGATGTCGCGCCCCTCCACGCGGATGTCTTCCCTCTCGCCGCTCACGGCGGCGATGCCGGTGAGCTCGTCGATGCGCAGTGCCGGCGAGATCTCCTGCCGCTGGTAGTTGCCGGCCTCGTCGGTGACGGTGACGCGCAGGTCAAACCATCCGGTCTCCGAGGAGCGTGCTATCTCTCCGAGGTTGGCGGTGTAGATGCGGCCGAGGCTGTTGATTGCCGGCATCGCGGGTGCCTCCGCGATGGTGAGCGGCTCATACCAGCCGGTGCCGTAGGGGGCGAACTCCAGCGTCACGGTGGCGTCGCGCATCTCCTGCCATACCTCATAGGTCTCGAAGTCTGCCATCATCACGTAGTCGGAGGCGGCCAGCCAGAGCGTGGCGTCGCCGGCCTTGCTGAAGATGTTTGTGGGGATTCCCTCCTGGTTTCTGATCTGGAGCATGCGGAGCGTCGGCGGCAGACAGTCGGCGTTGTTGGTGTTGAGATATATCTCGGCCTTGTTGCCGCCGGCTATCGTCTCCCCGTCGGCGGTCTCGGCGCGGTGGTTGGCGTTGTCGAGCTTATAGAGCCATTCTCCGGCTGCGGGATTGGAGCCGTAATAGCCCATCACTCCATTCATCAGCTTGTCGTTGCCGGTGCATTCCACCGCGAGCTCGCCGTTGAAATACACCTGGATGCCCAGACGGGCCCAGTCGGAAAAGCGGTTCTCGCCGAGCGAGCCGAGATACCAGATGCTGGGAAGCGCGAACGGAGCCGGCATTTCCTGCACCTTGGAGAGGTCGAGGCCCATGGTGGTCAGGATCGGCGCCGTGGAGGCGAAAGGTATCCTCATCTGGTCGAGGGTGTAGGAGAAAGCCGGATGACCGGGCGCGAGGGTCTCTGCTCCGGTGCCGTCGGCGAGGAACGGGAAGCTGTCAAGATTTGACTGCCAGTCGTAGCATTCCCCGCCCTTTAGGGCGAACTGGGGCACGCCGTTGTCGAAGAAGAGGGGAGCGGCCATCACATATCCTTCCACTGATTGTCCGTCCACCGTCTGGTTGGCATCACACTGGTAGGAGAAGAAGAAGGGAGTGATCCATACGGGGTCGGCCGATGATGACTGGGAGGAGTAGATATTCCATTTCGGGAATTCCTGGCCGGGGCCTCCGAGTGTTCCGGCGAAAGTGTCGGAGCCGAGCTGCTGACCGTTGCAGAGCACTCTCAATATCTGGCCACTGTATTTGCTGGAAAGCTCATCCATCTCGTCGGCGAGCGGCGTGTGGAGTGTCGGGATATCCAGATAGTTTACGAAGTCGTTGCCTGTGGCTTTCATCTCGCCGTCGGTCTGGCGTCCGGAGAAGACAGCAAAGAAGGGATAGTCCCAGCATCCCATGGTGAAGCGGCTCTGGGCGAATGTCCAGTCGTCGGAGACGGGATTGCAGAGGATATCCCATGTGGATTCGCTGTTGGTGCCGTCAGGCAGCGTGAATCCTGTCATGTTGCTGAATATCAGCAGTCCTCCCTCATTGCTCACAAGATAGTTGTACATAAAGAGAGCGGTAACCCTGTAGTCTTCCGTCTCCTCGTCGAATATCGGGTTGCCGTCATCGTCAAATCCGATCACGGGAGGGAACGTCATCTCCTGGCCGTCGGGCATCTCCTGGCGGAACTTTGTCAGCACTGTGGCCTCGTCGGCCGAGATGGTCATTTCGCCCGAAACGGAAATCTCTACATCCTCGCGTATCACGAAGGCGAATGACGGACGTCTCATCGACTCCTCGCCGGTTAATGGCGCATCGAAAAGGGCTACCACGTCGTAAGTACCTGCCGGAATCTCGAGGGTAGCGGAGAAGTCGATCTGGTCTACGTCAGCATCGGCTTCCTCGTTTGCGCGCAATGCGATTACAGCCACTGGGGTATAGAAACCGTCGGCTGATGGTTGGAGCGAGACTGTGAGGTCCACCGTCTCACCTTCGGTCTTCACGACTCCGGCACGCGTGTGCTCCTGTTGCGGGCGCAATGTCCTGATGCTCTCGCGGGCGATGGCCTCCGCCTTGGCGGTGCAGACCTTCCTCTGGGGAAGCTGCATCTCATAGGCTCCGGCTGTAAGCGCCGCTCCGGCGAGAAGGAGTGTTGATGTAAGTAAAATTCTGTTCATAATGTTTTTTATTAGGTGGCCTGCGTCACTGACGTCTTGGCCTGTTGGAATCACGTTATCTGTTGTTGCGGTGCAAATTTAGGCGTTATCCCGGTTGTGGCAAAGCGATATCGCTATTATATTGTGCATAGGAAGCCGGATAGGTAGTATAAGAAATTACCTATCCGATGTATCAGATTGTATACCAGAGAAATCTACTTGGATATGCGTGCGGTTTCCGCGACGCGTAGGTAGCTGTTTTGGGGCGGTTTCTTGCAGGGATGAAAGAAAATAGCTACTTTTGGAGCGTTATAATCGAATGAAATGACACATAATCTGATAAAAAGCCTTCTCGGCGTGCTGCTGGCGGTGGTGACGGCGACCTCCGCCTGCGCCACTGATTTCGGCTCGAGCCTGCGCCGCGACTACTGGCTGGGGCAGGCCCGCGACAGGTCGCTGGGCGCCGAACGGCGCATCGCCCTCTACGATTCGCTGATAGCCCGCTCGCCCCGCGACGCGGCCCTCTATTTCGAGCAGGGCTCCCTGCTTCAGGAGATGGGCCTCTACGGCCGGGCGATGAGGACATACGAAAGGATCGGCGACATTGTGTCGCCCGATTCGGTTTCCCTCTACAGCAAATACCTCAATTATCTCGCCGCTACGCAGTATTATTCCAATTTCACGGAGGAGGCGGTGAAAAACTGCTACCGCATCCTCTCCATCCGGAAGCCGGACTCCCTCACGTATTTCGACATGGAGGCCAACAGGCTGCTGGCCCACATATTCTCCGAAGTGTCGCCGGAGCTGCGGCGGGAGTATATGAGGCGTGCCGACAGGGCCTACGAGCGGTTCGCTCGATCCGACGCTCCTGCCCGACTGAAGGAGCTGAAGCTCGGTTTCCTTCACTACAGCCGCTGCAGCATGGCGATCGACGACCGCGACTATCCCACCGCCTTCAGGGAGATAAAGCTCTCGCGTGAGCTGATGGGAAAATACGAGCCCCTCGGCATGACGGCCATCAACATGGCCTGCATCTACCACCACGAGGGGGAGCTCGACATGGCCGAGAAGTATTACCGCGAGGTGCTCGACGTGAAAGACTATCATCCCGACTACATGTCGGCGGTGAGCTCGTACGCCGGACTGCTGCTGGAGAGGGGAGATGTGGAGGGAGCATCGAGGCTCCTGTCGCAATACAGAAGGGAGATGGATATGCTTGTCGGCACTCCCTGGGAAGGGGGCCTCTACAACATCCGCTACAGGGTGGCGGAAGCCAGCGGCGATCTCGCCACGGCGCTCGGTGAGCTCAAGAAGGCCTATATCCTTGCCGACTCCCTCTACACCGGGCAGAGCCGCCACTATCTCGACAATCTCGCCGAGAAATACGAAGGTCGCGACCGCGACTCCGTCAATGCGCGTCTTTCCTCAAGGGTCACGGTCCTCGGCGCCGTGGCCATCGCCCTCGGCGCGCTGCTGCTCGGCGCGCTGGTGGCCCTCGGGCTCGTGTGGCGGCGCATGCGGAGAAGCGCCGGCGAATGCCGGGTCATGAGGGAGGAGCTGAAGGCCCACCGTGCTATCCGCGAGGAGGAGGCACGCAGGGCCAGCGAGTCGATAGGGGAGCGCAGCAGGCAGCTCTCGGCCATGACGATGCACATGACGCGCCTCAACGAGGTGCTCAACAATATAGAGCGTGATGTCGACGACGGCTCGCTGGGGCGCGACGAGCTCGCTGCCAGGATCAAGGGGTCGCTCAAGACGCTGAGCGCCCAGGAGAACGTGTGGGAAATGTTCCGTGTCTATTTCGAGGAGGTCAACCAGAAGTTTTTCGACCGTCTGTTCAAGGCGTGTCCGGAGCTGACGAAGGCGGAGGTGAGGATGTGTGCGTTCATGCTCGCCGGGATGACGTCGAAGGAGATCGCCATCGTCACCAGCCGCTCGGTGCGCACCGTCGACTGCATCAAATACAATCTGCGGCGGAAGCTGAACATAACGGAGCCGACAGAGACCTTCATCAGGCGTCTGTCGGCTGAATGAGTAAGCCCCGTCGCAGGCCGGAGCCTGCGACAGGGCCGTATGGTAAGGTCGGCGCGCGAGGCGCCTCGGATCAGTTCACCTTTATATCCTGGCGCGTCACGCGGGCACGCTTCGTGATGGTGCCCCCCGCCGTGCCGTCGTTCTGCGTCGTCGGGGCCACCGTCACCACGTCGGCCGCCAGCGTGTAGGTGCCCGCCGGCACGTTGTCAAACACGCAGAAGTCGGCAAACACCGTAGCCGGATAGCTGTCGATGATGCCCAGCGTCTGGTGCGACACGTCGTAGAGCTTCACCTCCACCGTCCCGGGGGCGATGTCGCCGAGTCCAATGGGTATCCTCTCGCCGTTGGCGACGGTCTTGATGTCTTCCGGCAGGGTCACGAATTTCTCGTCGCCGAGCTTCACGGAGTTCACCAGCTCCACGTCTTTCGACCGGCGGAAGGTGAAGATCGCCTCCTCGTGGTTGGCCGGTATCACCATCGAGTAGTTGAATTCCGGCACCGTCGGGCTCGTCGGCTCCTGGTAGTAGCATGTCATGGCGTTGATCATCAGCCATGAGCCGTCGGTCAGCTCCACGCGTTCGCCGGTGGCGGAGCCAAGGCGGAAATTGGCGAAGGCCGCCTTGTTTCCCTCGGGAAACACCGTCACCTCGTATTGCTGGAAGATGCTGTCGCCCGGCGACACGCCGTCGTTGTCGTCGCTGCATCCGGCGGCGGTGGCGAGCAGCGCCGTGAGCGCCGCCGCCGTCATAAGTCTTATGCCTTTCATTTCGCTATGATCAGATAATAGTTCTTCTTGCCGCGCTGGGCCAGGATGTATTTGCCGTTGAGCAGGAAGTCGGCGCCCACGGTCATCGCCGGGTCGGCGACCTTCTGCTTGTTGAGGCTCACGCCGCCCTGCTGCGTCATCTTGCGTGCCTCCCCCTTCGAGGGGAACACCTTGGTGTGGGTGGCGAGCAGCTCCAGCAGCGGGATGCCCCCCTCGAGGGCCGTGCGGTCGATCTCGAATGTCGGCACTCCCTCGAAGACCTCGAGCAGTGTCTTCTCGTCGAGCGAGTGGAGCGCGTCGGCGCTGTCGTTGCTGAAGAGTATGCGGCTGGCGGCCTCCGCGTTGGCGAGGTCTTCCTCGCTGTGCACCATCACCGTGAGCTCCCTGGCCAGACGCTTCTGCATCGGGCGCGCTCCGGGGTTCTGCTCATGCTCGGCCTTCAGCGCCGCGATCTCCTCGCGCGTCAGGAACGTGAAGATCTTCAGATATTTCTCCGCGTCCTCGTCGCCCACGTTGAGCCAGAACTGATAGAACTTGTAGGGCGAGGTGTAGCGCGGGTCGAGCCATACGTTGCCGCTCTCCGTCTTGCCGAACTTTCCGCCGTCGGCCTTCGTGATCAGTGGGCAGGTGAGCGCGAAGACCTCGCCCCCCTCCTTGCGGCGTATGAGCTCCGCGCCCGTGGTGATGTTGCCCCACTGGTCGGAGCCGCCGAGCTGGAGCCTGCATCCCTTCTCGCGGTAGAGCGTCAGGAAGTCGAAGCCCTGTAGCAGCTGGTAGGTGAACTCCGTGAAGCTCAGGCCGTCGCGGGCCTCGCCGTTGAGGCGCTTCTTCACCGAGTCCTTCGCCATCATGTAGTTGACCGTGATATGCTTTCCGATCTCGCGTGCGAAATCGAGGAAGGAGACGTCCTTGGTCCAGTCGTAGTTGTTCACCATCTCCGCGTGGTTGGGGGCGTCGCTGTCGAAGTCGAGAAACTTCGCGAGCTGGCGCTTGATGGCCTCCTGGTTGTGGCGCAGTGTCTTCTCGTCGAGCAGGTTGCGCTCCGCCGACTTGCCCGAGGGGTCGCCGATCATGCCCGTGGCGCCTCCGATGAGGGCCAGCGGCTTATGGCCGCATCTCTGGAAATGGCGGAGCATCATCACTCCGCAGAGGTGGCCGATGTGCAGGCTGTCGGCGGTGGGGTCGATGCCCAGGTAGGCCGTCGTCATCTCCTTGGCGAGCTGCTCGGCCGTGCCCGGCATCATGTTGTGCACCATGCCGCGCCATGTCAGTTCTTCTATGAAATCCATTATTATGAAATTTTGATTGTCAGGTTTTATGTGTCCGGGGTCAGAGCCCGTAGATGTGGTTGGCCACCGTCTGCCCCACGGCGCCGAGGGTGGCGCGGTCTATCCCCTCCATGGTGTCGGAGGTGGTGTGCCAGCGGGGATTGAATCCGGAGTCGCCGTCGGGGTGGTATTCTATGATGTCGATGGCCGGGATGCCGTGGTTGATGAGCTGCACGTGGTCGTCGGTCACGGCGCCCCCCATGCGGTTGGGAAACATCTGGCCGTATCCGGCGCGGTGGGCCTCGGCCCAGACGGCGGCGGCGATCTGCGGGGCGGCCTGCTCCGAGAAATACTCGCGGCAGAATGTGGCTCTCTCGCCCCCCACCATGTCGAGGAGTATGGCGTAGTCGGGGGCGTATCCGGCTATGGGCGGGTTCTCGATGAAGTGTCGCGTGCCGAGGGCCCACGACTCCTCGTCGCCCGAGGTGCCACGGTCTTCGAGGTCCACCATCAGCAGGTCGATGCCGACGGCGGGCGCCTTTGCGCCGAGCTGCCGGGCGAGCTCGAGGAGCACTCCGACGCCGCTGGCGCCGTCGTTGGCGCCGTCGACGGGCTGCGTGCGCTTCGCCGGATCGGGATCCTCGTCGGCCCAGGGGCGCGTGTCCCAGTGGGCCAGCAGCAGAATGCGCCGCGTGGCTTCGGGGTTATAGCGCCCGAGGATGTTGTGGGCCTCGAAGGTCTTGCCGTCGAAGCAGGTGAGCGGCGCGCGCTGCTCCGTCACCTCCGCGCCGTGGCGCCTCAGCTCCGAGGCGATCCATGCCCCGCATTCGCTGTGGGCCGCGCTGCCCGGCACCCGCGGCCCGAAGGCCACCTGGCGCTCCACATAGCTGTAGGCGCTGTCGGCGTTGAAGGCGATGGCCGGCGCTGCCGGCGCCGTCTCCTCGGCCCCCGACGTGTCGGCGGCCCTCCCTTTAGCCCCGCAGCCCCACAGCAGAAGCGCCGCGGCCCCTGCGGCCGCTATCCTGGTCAGTCTCATATCTCTTTCTCTTGTTTGGCTTTCCGGATGCAAAATTAATAAAATCCGCCAATATCGCCATATGCCGCGGTTCCCCTGCGAACCATGACCCCGTTTCCATGTTATATTTTAAAACAAATTAACGATTTATCCCGCTTCAACTCCCACTGGGGGTGGAGCCTGGTGATCGGCATCCTCGACATCATCTCAGGCGTCTGGCTGCTCTGTCTGCCGGAGCCGGCGCTCACCGTCTCCTTTATGATCATCATCGGCATCTGGCTGATGTGTGTGGCCATCGACGCCATCTGCGAGTCGCTCATTCTGTCGAGCTATTCGCCCGCCGGCATCTTCCTGATGGTGCTCCTGCTTCTGGCCACGATCGTCATGATGATCGTCTTCCTGTCGTCGCCGCTGATGGCCGCCACCACTGTATGGCTCCTGTTGGGCTTCTCGCTGGCGTGCTTCGGCCTCTACCGTATCATCCTCTCCTTCCAGGTCAGGAAGGTCGACCGCTTATTCGAGGGTTGACCTCCTGTCGTGTCATGACTGGAGTGATATTAAAGACGTAAAAACAGTAAATTCTCATATTACGTCGGGAGGGGCGGTCCACATCGGATCTGCCCCTCCCGACTATATAGTCGGCTGCGCCATCCTTTCGTCATCCCGTCAGCACCTCCCGCTCTATTGCATGGTTTGCTGACGGAGTATATCCATCATTTGGGCAGGAGTGACCACAAAACATTTCTTAGGAAAATGTTTTATGTTGCCGGTAACAAGATACGAGTCTTTTACACTCATTGCTATCTCATAGAAGACGATATCATCTCTGTCTGGGAAAAATTCTTTCCCACAGTCGGTACGGTCAGTGTATAATCCAAAACTGGTGAATACGGATATCAAATCGTCTACTAAAGAAGATTTGAAATTAAATATATCTCTTGACAGCACGTCCCTGTACTCTTCGATAATCTCATGATTATAGAGAGGAGTAATG
>CECF01064601.1_pt1 | contig 10552 bp, 9 predicted proteins | sample 554751 | NCBI WGS metagenome assembly CECF01 (sample SAMEA3182099, study PRJEB8094) | gut metagenome | biome: human; feature: gut; material: Stool; isolation source: human stools | place: Canada | collected 2012-06-12 | reverse complement strand
CCCGCGGGCGGAGCAGAGCCCCGCCCCTACAAAATGCGCCGCACCCCAATGGCTTCCCCTATGAGGGGGAGCTGTCTGCGAAGCAGACTGAGAGGTTGCTGCAAATTTGATACGACCTCTCCGTCTCGGCGTTCCGCCGAGCCACCTCCCCTGAGAGGGGAGGCTTGGGAACTGCACATTCCCATGGGCTTCCCCTATGAGAGGAAGTTTTTTTCACATCACATTCTCCACCGTCGGCAGTTCCATGCGGCGGATGTGTTCGAGGCGGGCGGTGAGTTCGTGGCAGGCGGCGAGGTAGTCGTCGAGATCTTCGAGGCGGATGAACTGCTCGAGCTGCGCGAACAGCGCGATGACCTCATCGACCTCCTCATGGTGCAGAAAGATCCCGAGGATCCGCTCGCGCCCCTCCCAGACCTCCTTCGCCTGCCGCAAGGACGCGGCCGCGCCGGTATAATCCTCCGTCTCCGCCTGGCGGGTGGAGCGCTCGAGCAGCTCGTTCGTCTGCGCGCCGGACGCGCGCACGTAAAAAAGGGAAAACAGCCCCACCGCAAGGCAGAGCGCAAACACCACACAGGCGATCAGAACATGCTTCATGCCGGATCCTCCTGCATGGCCGCGAAATAGAGCTTGCCGCCCGGTTCGCTCGTGAGCAGGTACACGTCCTGCATGCGGCAGTTGTAGCTCTGCAGGATCCCCTGCACCCATGCCTCGTCCTTGCCGAGCAGGGGCAGGTTCTGCTTCTGCAGGCGCCCGGAGGCGATCACCGTCACCGGCAGCTTCCGCGCGCTGGCCTGCACGCCCGCGTCCTTGGCGGACGCGGGCTCGTATTTCGGATACAGAAACGTCGAGATCGCGCCGCTCGTCTCCAGAATGGCGTACTGCACCTGCGCGAGGTCCGTCACGCCCTGGATGCGCAGGTACTCCGAAAGCTCGTCGGTGTTGACCCGCGTTTTTTTGAGATTCTGCTGCAGCAGCCGCCCGTTTTCGATCAGAATGACCGGCTTGCCGCACAAAAACCGCCGCACGCCCACGCTCCGGTATGTCAGCACGGACAAGACCAGCTCCACGCTCAGAACGACCAAAATCGGCAGCAGCCCTGCCAGCAGCGGCGTGCCCGTCTCCTGCATCGGCACGGCGGCGAGGTTGGCGATCAGCATCGTCACGACGAATTCCATCGGCTCCATCTCGCCCAGCTGCCGCTTGCCCATGAGCCGCACGACCAAGATCAGCGCCAGATACAAGATCACGGCGCGAATGAGTGAAATCAGCATAGAAAAACCCTCCCTGCCCAGCATTCCCGCAAGGCAGGGAGGATATACCGTCTTCCGTTTTGTTCGTTTTATTGCTCGAGATACTTTTCGCAGACCATTCTCGCTTCCCGTGCGGTCGCTTCCTCGTCGATGCGGGCGAGGCGGCCTTCGCGGACGGTGATCCGGCCGTTCACGACGGTGTAGTCGACCGGGCCGCGGACGCCGACCGTGGCCAGCACGGCCTTCGGGTCATAGCACGCGCCGACGAGCTCGAGCCGGCGGCTGTCGATCAAAAACAGATCGCAGCACCTGCCCACGCTGAGACTGCCGATGTCATCGCGGCCAAGCAGCCGCGCGCTGCCGCGCGTGGCGATCTTGAGGACGTCATAGCCGGACGGCGCTTCGCGGCTGGAGTTCAGCCGGTGGAGCAAAAAGGCCGTGCGCAGCTCCTCCATGAGGCTCGAGCCGTCGTTCGAGGCCGAGCCGTCGACGCCGAGGCCGACGGGCACGTCGAGCTTCAGCATGTCCGGGATGCGCGCGATGCCGGAGGCGAGCTTCATGTTCGACGCCGGGCAGTGGCACACGCCGGTGCCGGTCTCGGCCAGAAGCTTCAGCTCATCGTCGTTAAAATGGATGCCGTGCGCGTACCACACGTCGGGCCCGACCCAGCCGAGCGTCTGCATGAACGCCAGCGGGCGCATGCCCTCGCGCGCGAGCATGTAGTTTTCCTCGTCCTTTGTCTCGCACAGGTGGGTGTGCAGGCGGACGTGGTACTGCCGGGCAAGAATGGCGCTCTGCCGCAGCAGCTCCGCGGAGACCGAGAACGGCGAGCAGGGCGCGAGCGCGAGCTGCCGCATGGAGCCGAAGGAGGGATCGTGATAGGTCTCGATGAGGCGGGCGGAATCCTTCATAATTTCATCCACCGTCTGCACCACGGAATCGGGCGGCAGACCGCCGTCCTTGACCGACAGGTCCATCGACCCGCGCGAGCAGTGCATCCGGATGCCAAGCTCCGAAGCCGCTTCAAACTGCGTGCCGATCAGATCGCCCGCGCCCGCGGGGAAGACGTAGTGATGGTCAAAGCAGGTCGTGCAGCCGTGCTTCATGAGTTCGCCCATGCCCGTCAGGCTCGACAGGCGCACGACGTCGGTATCGAGGTTTTTCCAGATCTCATAGAGCGTCTTCAGCCAGTCGAACAGCTCCATATTCTGCACCTGCGGCAGATTGCGGGAGAACTGCTGATAGAGATGATGGTGTGTGTTGATCAGCCCCGGATAGCAGAGCATATGGCGCGCGTCCAGTACCTCCTCCGCGGGCTTTTCCAGCTTCGGGCCGATGGCGCGGATCACGCCGTCCTCGGCGTAGAGGTCGACGTTTTCGTAGACCGTATCGTTCTCATCGCAGGAGACAAGCTTCGAGATGTTGCGGATCAAAAGACGCTGCATGGCAAATCCCATCCTTTTTTCAGATAGTTCTATTTTACCACGCGGCCGCGAAAAATCAACCTTTTATGCGATAGCGCTTGCGGGCCGCGGGCGGATATGATAGAATCGATGCAAGGTAAATGACATTTACGGAGGCGTGCTATGACGCTCGGACAGAAGCTCAAAAAGGCCCGGCTCGACCGCGGGCTGACCCAGGCGCAGGTCGTGGGCGACCGCATCACGCGCAATATGCTCTCGCAGCTGGAAAACGACCTGGCCTCGCCGTCGGTCGGGACGCTGGAATATCTGGCGTCGGTCCTCGGCGTCCAGGCCGCGTGGCTGCTCGCGGATGAAAAGGAAGAGGAAGCCGCCGGACGCACCGAGCGGCTGCGCGCGTGCTACCGCGGCGGCGACTGGGCCGGCTGCCTGGAGCTTGCGCAGGATCTGCAGCCGGACGACGAGCAGGCGCTGCTGCTCGCGCTGGCCGCGGCGCAGTGCGCCCTGCACGCGCTGGAGGCCGAGCGCTTTGCCGCCGCGCAGCAGCTGGCGCGGCAGGCGCTGAGCTGGAACAAAGCGAGCCTGTACGGGCATGCGCAGGTCCGGCTGGAGATGCTCCGCGTCCTCGCGCGCTGCGCGGAGCAGACCGATGGGGACGCCGAGGCGGCCTTCGCCGCCTACCGCGCCGCCTATACCGAGCTGCAGCCCGCCGTGCCGTATCACCTGTGCATGGCCCGCTATCAGCTCATACAGGAGCATCTGCCCGCCGCCGAGCACGAGATCTGGTCGATCTCTGACCTGCCGGAATCGAGCCGCGCGGAATACCTCATCCTGCGCGGCCGGTTAGCCTGCAAAAAGGAGCAGTATGAGACCGCCGCGGAATACCTCCGCCAGGCCGACGCCCTCGGCCCCCTGCCCAAGCTCCTCGAGCGTGAGCTCTGCCAGGCCATGGAGCTCGCCAGCCGCGAGCTGCAGGACTACAAGACCGCCTACGAATACGCCGCAAGGCAGCTGAAGCTGTGACGGGCCAGAACCTCTCCGCCTCGCTACGCTCGGCACCTCCCCTTGACAAGGGGAGGCTTTGGACTTACGCAAACCCAAGGCTCCCCTTGTCAAGGGGAGCTGGCCCGCAGGGCCTGAGGGGTTAAGCCCCGCCGCAGCGGGCCAATGGCTTCCCCTGGGGGAAGCTGGCTCGGCGAAGCCGAGACTGATGAGGGCCGGGGAGCACTGGCAGATCGCTTTGCGGTTTCAGCAAAATCGCCGCTGCTCCCCTACCCTCATCCGTCTGCTCCGCTTCGCTCCGCATCCACCTTCCCCTCATAGGGGAAGCCATAAAACGCCCGGCTCCCATGGGGAGCCGGGCGTCTGTCTCTGTTATCTTCCGGTATAAGCGTTGGCCCAGCCGGTCTCGAGGGTCGCCCAGTCGCGCTGGGAGAGTTTGCCGGTCCAGGTCTCGACACGGTCGCCCATGGTGCAGGTGTGGCTGTTGGTGGCCTCCATGATGGCCTCGTAGAACCAGTCGGTCGTCTGCACATCCGGCCAGTCGATGCGGTCGGAGATCTTCATGTGCGCCTTCGACGGCTTGCGGCCGAGCGCCCGGTTGACGATGGCGCAGGCCTCAGCGCGGGTGATCTTGCTTTCGGGCTTAAACGAGCCGTCGGAGTAGCCCTCGATCAGCCCGGCGTCCTTCGCCGCGGTCACATACGGCGCGAACCAGTCGGTCGTCTTCACATCGGTGAAATAATTATAGGTCGCCGAACCGTTGTTCTGCGTGAAGCTCACGGCGATCTTCGCAAACTCCGCGCGGGAGATCGGCGCGTCAGGGCGGAACGTGCCGTCGGCATAGCCGCCGATCACGCCCATGTTCGAAAGCGTGGAGACCGCGTTGTTGTACCACTTGTCAGCCGAAACGTCGGAGAAGTCATTCTTCGAGGACCAGTACTTCGCGCGCGTGTCGTCATCCAGCAGCCGGAAGAAGATAGTCGCAACCTCCGCCCGCGTGATCTTCCCGTTCGGGCGAACCGTGCCATCGGAATAGCCGATCAGATAAGAATAATGATCATTGGTGTTGAGCCAGAAACCAGGAATGAGATAATCAGTCGTCGGCTGCTCCGGGACATATTCTTCCTTGGTATAGAGATGGATGACCGCATGCGTCAGCGGATTTGCAACTTTCTCCGTATCCTGCGTCTCATAGGCCTCGTCGTTCACAAAAGATTTTGTGCTCTCCGCCGGATACATACTGCTGCCTATGATCTGCGTGACCGGCGTTGTGCAGGCTTCCTCTGCATACCATGTGCCCTTCAGCGGCGTGTTGACACGAACGTATTCCTTGATATCGGTGTTGTTGGAGTAATGGAACACGACCGGGTAAACAATGGCGCAGTTTGTCGCGGTGTTTGTGCCAGAGAATTCTAATTTTTCTTTTGCTGTTTTACGGACGTAGCAAACGCCGTTGTCGAGATCGATATAATAGTCGTCGTAGAGAGCACCGAGCCAAAGATCCGAGTTATAGTTGGTAAAGAACGGATAGTTCGGGGAAGTAAGACCATCAGAGTAGAGAAGCACGCCGCTTGCGAAGCAGTCTGTTACTTTGACGTTTGCAAAACCCATGCAGAAGAGAATCGCGGCAGTGTTTGTAGCTCCCGATCCTTGCGCGTAGCCTCCGCCAATAAACGTATCAATGACGCTGCAATGGTCGAAAAGATGACTGGTGTTATGCATAGAGGAACTGTAGCCCAGGATGGCCGCAGTATTGTGCGCACCGGTCACAACGCTGTTCTTCACAGTAATATTTTTAAACGTGCAGGTCGCATTGTCGCATGGTATTTTTGTCCATTCTTTCTTAACTTTATCAAAATGATAAAAACAATCCATTGGGCCATGTCCGACAACGACAGCCGCCCAACTGTATTGTGAATCGCCGCCCGGGTCCTGCACATGTGCATTCTCAAATGTAATATTCTGGATCGTCAAACGAGTCCCATATGCGATATCACCGATAAAGCCAAGATAGGTGTTGCCACTTTCTCCATTCCCCTGCTCGTTAATCTGCATATTTGAAATGGTGTGATATTTTCCGTCGATCGTGATCTCTCCACCAAGCCCAATGATGGAAGTCCACGCAGCATCGGACAGATCTATATCTTTTTCAATAGATACTTTAAAGCCATCATAGCTAGTGTGTTCATTCGTAATGGAATCCGCCCATGCGCGCAGACCTGCGGCGTTATAGATCGTGACCGTCTTCGCAGCATCGTTGACCGTCCATCCTTCATTCTCGCCTGCTATCGCCGTCACAGGCAGAAGACAGATCAGCATCACCAGCACCAATACACTGGCCAAAATCCGTTTTTTCATCCTGTATTCTCCTTTGCATCTTTTTTCGCCGCAGCAGGACCATCAAACACTCTTTCTTCTGCAGTTTCTGCAGAAGAAAAAAAGCGGGATCCCGCTTTTGGCATTTCTGGGAATTACGCTATAAATATACTACACATCTCCTTTGGTTGCAAGGATCGGATGGGATTTTTGTGGGATTTTTATAAATGGCGTGCGCAAAAAAGCCTCCCCTTCCAGGGGAGGTGGCTCGGCGGAACGCCGGGACGGAGAGGTTGCAGCAGATTTGTGACAACCTCTCAGTCAGCCTGCGGCTGACAGCGTCCCTACCCCTTTTGTCCCTTCGGGACATTTCCCCCTGATAGGGGGAATCGGCCCCTGAGAGGGGAGCCAAGGGGGGTGCGCGCACCCCGTAGCCTTCCCCTCATAGTGGAAGCCTTTTATCCGAAAAAACAGGGCGCTGCTTTTGCAGCGCCCTGTCGGGGATATGTAGGAAATTAGAACACGCCCTGCTCGTACATGGCTTCGGCGACCTTCTTGAAGCCGGCGATGTTGGCGCCAGCGACGAGGTCGTAGCCCAGGCCGTACTCTTCGGCAGCCTCTGCGGAGACCTTGTGGATGTTCTTCATCATCTTATGCAGCTGCGCGTCGACCTCTTCCGCGGTCCAGCTCAGACGCTCGGAGTTCTGGCTCATCTCGAGACCGGAGACGCCGACGCCGCCGGCGTTGACAGCCTTGGACGGAGCGACGACCATGTGCTTCTGGCCGCGCAGGAAGTTCAGAGCGTCGTTGGTGGTCGGCATGTTGGCGACCTCGATGTAGTACTTGACGCCGGAAGCCGCGATCTTCTCTGCGGACTCCATGCGGACATCGTTCTGGGTAGCAGCCGGCATGTAGACGTCAACGTCCTTCACGCCCCAGCACTTTTCACCCGCAACGAACTCCACGCCGTACTTGTCGGCATAGGGCTTGCAGTGCATCGGGTCCTTGGCGCGCATCTCGAGGATGTAGTCGAGCTTTTCGCCGGTGACGCCGTCCGGATCATGGATGTAGCCGTCGGGACCTGCGAAGTAGGTGACCTTGGCGCCGAGCTCGGCAGCCTTCTTCATGATGCCCCAGCCGACGTTGCCGTAGCCGGAGATCGCCAGGCGCTTGCCCTCGATGGTGTCGTTCTCGTGCTTCAGGACTTCCTGCAGATAGTAGACTGCGCCGTAGCCGGTGGCTTCCGGACGGATCAGGGAGCCGCCGTAGCTCATGCCCTTGCCGGTCAGAACACCGTTCTCCCAGACGCCCTTCAGACGGCGGTACTGGCCGTACAGGTAGCCGATCTCGCGGCCGCCAACGCCCATGTCACCAGCGGGAACGTCGATGTCCGGCCCGATGTAGCGGTACAGAGCGGTCATGAAGCTCTGGCAGAAACGCATGACTTCTGCGTCGGACTTGCCGGCGGGATCGAAGTCGGAGCCGCCCTTTGCGCCGCCCATGGGCAGGCCGGTCAGGGAGTTCTTGAAGGTCTGCTCGAAGCCGAGGAACTTGATGATGCCTTCATAGACGTTCTTCTGGAAGCGCAGGCCGCCCTTGTACGGGCCGATGGCGCCGTTGAACTGGCAGCGCCAGCCACGGTTGGTATGATATTCGCCCTTGTCATCCATCCAGCAGACGCGGAACGTGAACATTCTTTCCGGCTCGACCATGCGCTTGAGCAGGTCGACCTTCTCGTATTCGGGATGGGCGTCCATGATCGGGGACACGGAAGAAAGAACTTCCTCAACCGTCTGAACGAATTCAGGCTGGTTGGCATGCGTCGTCTTTACATAATCGATGACACTGGCTACATAAGCATTCATTTTGGTAAATCCTCCTCAAAAATGATACCAAATCAATCGTGAGCTTTTTACAATTTGCTCAAAATCATCATATCGCATCCGCGCCCGAAAAACAAGCTTAGATGTTTGTGCCAAATAGCTGAATTTATGCCTTGAAATTTGTGATAATGTCCACGATCTCCGCGCCGATGCGCTTCTGGGCCTCGACGGTGGCAGCGCCGATGTGCGGCGTGCAGGAGACCATCGGGTGGGAATACAGCGCAGCGTTGGAGGCGGGCTCGTCGGCGTAGACGTCCAGACCGGCTGCGCGGACCTTGCCGCTGTTGAGGGCGTCAAGCAGAGCAGCCTCGTCGACGTTGGTGCCGCGGGAGGTGTTGATGATGCAGACGCCGTCCTTCATCTTGGCGATGCGCTCAGCGTTAATGAGAGCGCCGCCGTCAACTGCCGGAGCGTGGACGGAGATGAAGTCGGACTTGGCCAGCAGCTCATCCATCTCGACGTACGGGATGCCCAGCCGCTCTTCGATGCCGGGGATGTGGAAGATATCGAACGCGATAACATCCATGCCGATGGCCTTGGCCATGACGCCCAGGTGCTGGCCGATGCGGCCGAAGCCGACGATGCCGAGGGTCTTGCCCTGCAGCTCGATGCCCTTGCCGTAGGATTTCTTTTCCCACTTGCCTTCGCGCATGGTGTGGCCCGCGATGGACAGGTAGCGCGCGCAGGAGAACATGTGGCCCATAGCCAGCTCTGCAACGGACTGGGAGGAGGCCTTCGGGGTGTTCTTGACGGTGATGCCGTTGGCTTCCGCATACTTGACATCGATGTTGTCGACGCCGACGCCGCCGCGGATGATGAGCTTCAGCTTGCCGCCCTTGGCTTCGTCGATGTGGTTGGCGCGAACCTTGGTCTTGGAGCGGACGACGACTGCGTCAAACTCACGCAGGGCAGCGCCCAGCTGATCCGGCTCATAGAACTGCTCGACGACCTCGTGGCCTGCCTCGCGCAGCTGCGCCATGGCGGTCTTGTCCATTCCATCAGTTACGAGAATACGCATGATAAAATCTCCTTATAATTTGTTCTGTAAAACAAGGCGCGACCTGCGCCGCGCCTTGTAAGGTTTTTTATTTGCCGTAGTTGGCTTCGAAGTTCTTGAGGAACTCGACGAGAGCTTCCACGCCTTCCTTCGGCATGGCGTTGTAGATGGAAGCGCGCAGGCCGCCGACGGACTTGTGGCCCTTGAGGTTGTCATAACCAGCTGCCTTGGTAGCGGCGACGACTTCCTTGTCGAGATCGGCGGAGCCGGTCACGAACGGGATATTCATGAGGGAGCGGAACTCGGGCTCGACGGTGCCCTTGAACATCTTGGAGGAATCCAGGAAGTCATAGAAGACCTTCGCCTTGTCGAGATTGCGCTTGTGCATTTCCTCGAGACCACCGATGCTCTTCAGGTACTTGAAGACCTTGCCGCAGCAGTAGATCGCCCAGCAGTTCGGGGTGTTGTACATGGAGCCTGCGCCCGCGTGCGTGCTGTACTGCAGGTAGATGGGCAGATCGGTCAGATCGTCGCGGATGAGGTCTTCGCGGATGATGCAGACGACCATGCCGGCCGGGCCGACGTTCTTCTGCACGCCTGCGTAGATCATGCCGTAGTCAGAGACGTTGCAGGGCTTGGACAGGAACATGGAGGACTGGTCGGAGACGAGGACGTGACCCTTGGTGTTGGGCAGCTTGTTCCACGTGACGCCGTGGATGGTCTCGTTCTCGCAGATGTAGACGTAGTCGGTATCCTCGGGGATCTCAAGGTCGGAGCAGTCGGGAACGTAGGTGTAGTTCTTGTCCTTGCTGGACGCGGCGACGATGACCTCACCGACCTTCTGCGCTTCCTTGATGGCCTTCTTGGACCATGCGCCGGTCTCGATGTAGACGGCCTTGCCGTTCTTCATCAGGTTCATCGGGATCATGGAGAACTGCAGCGTTGCGCCGCCCTGGATGAACAGGACCTTGTAGTTATCGGGGATGCCCATGAGGTCGCGCAGATCCTGCTCAGCCTCGTCGATGATCTGCTGGAAGACCGGGGAGCGGTGCGACATTTCCATGACGCACATGCCGCTGCCGCGGTAGTTCATCATCTCGTCCCGGATCTCTTCCAGAACGGGTTCCGGCATCATCGCCGGGCCGGCGGAGAAGTTAAAGGTACGTCCGTATTTCATAATACTTAGCCTCCTGAACGTTTGTGTTGTTGTTGTTTGGAGTTGCTTCCTGATTCCAGTATATCGCGTCCGTATCAAAGAATCAACCCATTTTCTAAAAAATTTTTTCTAAAACTCATAAATTTTTAGCTGTCTGCACAAAAAGTGCCGGGCCTTCTCCAGAAGCAGGAAAAAGCCCGGTAAAAACCAACAATTCAGTATCCCTTGTATTTTTTTCTGGTCGCCAGACCGCCGCGGATGTGGCGCTCGGCCTTGTTTTCGTCAAGGATCTCGCGGACCGCGGCGTACAGCGCGTGGTTCGCGGCCGGCAGCCGCTCGGCAAGGTCCTTGTGTACGGTCGATTTGGAAAGTCCGAAGTGCTTTGCCGCCTGCCGGATGGTGGTGCGGGTCTCGATGATGTACACAGCCAGCTCCCTGGCTCTGGTGAGTAAGTCCTCTGTCATACGGGCACCTCCAGGCTGTGTATGCTATTGGAGTATATGCCCGCGCCTGGGATAGTATGAACC
>CECF01052333.1_pt1 | contig 10653 bp, 8 predicted proteins | sample 554751 | NCBI WGS metagenome assembly CECF01 (sample SAMEA3182099, study PRJEB8094) | gut metagenome | biome: human; feature: gut; material: Stool; isolation source: human stools | place: Canada | collected 2012-06-12 | reverse complement strand
CAATCCGGGACCATGGGTCCGCGGGTTGCCGCCTTGATTTTGGGCCGGGCTTTCAGCTCGGGCTTTTTATTCCCACTCGATGGTGGCGGGGGGCTTGGAGGAGATGTCGTAGACTACGCGGTTGATGCCGCGCACTCTGTTGATGATCTCGTTGCTCACTCCGGCCAGGAATTCATACGGGAGATGTACCCAGTCGGCGGTCATGCCGTCGGTGGAGATGACGGCGCGCAGTGCGCAGCAACGCTCGTAGGTGCGCTCGTCGCCCATGACGCCTACGCTCTGGACTGGCAGCAGGATGACGCCTGCCTGCCATACCTTGTCGTACAGTCCGTCGCGACGCAGGGCGTCGATGAAGATCTTGTCGGCGTCCTGAAGGATACGCACTTTCTCTGCTGTGACCTCGCCGAGGATGCGGATGCCGAGGCCGGGGCCCGGGAAGGGATGGCGGCCGAGCAGGTCGGGGCTGATGCCGAGGGCACGTCCTACGCGGCGCACCTCATCCTTGAAGAGGAGGCGCAGGGGCTCGACGATGCGGAGGTTCATCTTCTCGGGGAGTCCGCCGACGTTGTGGTGCGACTTGATGGTGGCGGAGGGACCGTTGACGGATACGCTCTCGATGACGTCGGGATAGATGGTGCCCTGGGCGAGCCAGCGCGCTCCCTCGATCTTCTGAGCCTCCTCGTTGAATACCTCCACGAAGTCGCGGCCTATGATCTTACGCTTGCGCTCGGGATCGGTGACGCCGGCAAGGTCGGTGTAGAAGCGCTCGCTGGCGTCGACGCCACGGACGTTGAGGCCCATATCCTTATAGGAGGCGAGCACGTCGGAGAACTCGTTCTTGCGGAGCAGGCCGTTGTTGACGAAGATGCAGGTGAGGTTGGCGCCGATGGCGCGGTGGAGCAGGACGGCGGCCACGGAGGAGTCGACGCCACCGGAGAGACCGAGGATCACTCGGTCGTCGCCAATCCTGGCGCGGAGCTCAGCGACGGTGGAGTCGATGAACGAGTCGGGGCTCCAGGAGCCGGAGCATCCGCAGATGCCGAGCACGAAGTTGGAGAGGAGACGCGTGCCGTCGGTGGAGTGGAACACCTCGGGATGGAACTGAATGCCCCATGTCTGCTCGCCGAGGATATGATAGGCGGCGACGCGGACATTGTCGGTGGAGCCGATGATGTGGTAAGACTCGGGGACGGAGACGATGGTGTCGCCGTGGCTCATCCACACCTGGGTGGGAGAGGGCATGTCGGCCATGAGGGGGTCGAGGGGGTCGACCACGGAGAGCATGGCGCGGCCATACTCGCGGCTCGGGGCGCCCTTCACCTCGCCGCCGTATTCAGCTGCGAGGAGCTGGGCTCCGTAGCACACGCCGAGCAGGGGAAGGCGTCCTTTCACGACGGAAAGGTCGGGCTTGGGTGCCTGCGGGTCGCGCACAGAGTAGGGGCTGCCGGAGAGGATCACGCCCTTCACGTCGGAGTCGAGCTCCGGCCATCTGTTGAAGGGGTGGATCTCGCAATACACGTTGAGCTCACGCACCCTGCGGGCGATGAGCTGCGTGTATTGGGAGCCGAAATCTATGATGATTATCTTTTCCATTTTATTAATTTTTACCGGGATTACTCGCCTCGGGTGTAGTTGGGAGCCTCCTTGGTGATGGTGACGTCGTGGGGATGGTTCTCGATTACGGCGGCGGAGGTGATGCGGACGAAGCGGGCGTTGTGGAGGGCCTCGATGTCCTTGGCGCCACAGTAGCCCATGCCGGAGCGGAGGCCGCCGATGAGCTGGTAGACGGTCTCGCTGAGGGTGCCCTTGTAAGGCACGCGGGCCACGATGCCCTCAGGCACGAACTTGCTGGAGTCGCAGGTCTCCGACTGGAAGTAGCGGTCCTTGGAGCCGGCCTGCATTGCCTCGATGGAGCCCATGCCTCGGTATGCCTTGAACTTACGGCCGTTGTAGATGATGGTCTCGCCCGGCGACTCCTCGACGCCCGCGAGCATGGAGCCCATCATCACGGAGTCGCCACCTGCGGCGAGGGCCTTCACGACGTCGCCGGAATAGCGGAGGCCGCCGTCGGCGATCACGGGGATGCCGAAGCGGTGGGCCACGCTGGCGGCGTTGAAGATGGCGGAGAGCTGGGGCACACCTACACCGGCCACGATGCGGGTGGTGCAGATGGAGCCGGGGCCGATGCCTACCTTGATGCCGTCGGCGCCGGCGTTGATGAGGAACTCGGCGGCCTCGGCGGTGGCGATGTTGCCGACGAGGACATCTACCTGCGGGAACGCCTCCTTGACGGCGCGGAGCGTGCGGGCCACATTGGCCGAATGGCCGTGGGCCGTATCGATGACCACGGCGTCGACGCCTGCGTCAACGAGAGCCTCTACGCGGGAGAGGGTGTCGGAGGTGACGCCGACACCGGCGGCCACGCGGAGACGCCCCTTGGAGTCCTTGCAGGCATTGGGATAGTCCTGGATCTTGGTGATGTCGCGGTAGGTGATGAGGCCTACGAGACGGTTGTCGGCGTCGACCACAGGGAGCTTCTCGATCTTGTGGCGGAGAAGGATCTGGGATGCCTCGGCGAGGTTCGGGCTGGTGGTGGTGACGAGGTTATCCCTGGTCATGACCTCGTCGATGAGGATCGACATGTCGGTCTGGAAGCGGAGGTCGCGGTTGGTGACGATGCCCACAAGGAATCCCTTCTCGTCGACCACGGGGATGCCGCCGATGTGGTTCTCCTTCATGAGGCGGAGTGCGTCGCCGACGGTCTGGGTGCGGGAGATGGTGACGGGGTCGTAGATCATGCCGCTCTCGGCACGCTTCACCTTGCGGACCTGGGCTGCCTGGGCGGCGATCGACATGTTCTTATGGATTACGCCTATGCCACCCTGGCGGGCGATGGCGATAGCCATGTCGGTCTCGGTGACGGTGTCCATAGCCGCCGAGACTATGGGGATATTGAGGTCGATGTTGCGCGAGAAGCGGGTGTTGACGGCCACCATGTTCGGAGTCACCTCCGAATAGGCGGGAATGAGGAGCACATCGTCGAAGGTCATCCCTTCCTGCGCTATCTTTTCATCTATAAACGACATATTACTTGCAGCTTGTGAGTATTAGAAATTCCTGAGTTTCTCGTTGAGGAGTATGGTCTGGGTTCGGTCGGGACCGACGGAGACGATGCCCACGGGGATGCCGGTGAGCTCCTCGATCTTGCGTATGTAGTCGACGGCCGCCTTCGGGAGGTCGTCGAGCGAGCGTGCGCCCGTGATGTCTTCCTTCCATCCGGGCATCTCGATGTAGACTGGCTTGCATCTGGATAGGCGGGAGATGGTGGAGGGAGGCGTAGCCACCTGCATGCCGTCGAGCTCGTAGGCCGTGCAGATCTTCACGGTGTCGAGGCCGGAAAGCACGTCGAAGAGCATGAGGGCCCAGTAGTCGATGCCTGCGAGACGTCCGGTGTAACGGGCCACCACGGCGTCGAACCAGCCGATGCGGCGGGGACGGCCCGTGACGGTGCCGTACTCATGTCCACGCTCTCGGATCTCGTTGGCGGTGTCGCCGAAGATCTCCGTGGGGAAGGGGCCCTCCCCCACTCTCGTGCAGTAAGACTTGGCGACGCCCACCACATTCTCCACCCACTTGGGGGCTATGCCGGCGCCGACGGGGACACTGGCGGCGGAGGGGGTGGAGGAAGTGACGTAGGGATACGTGCCGTGGTCGATGCAGAGCATCATGCCCTGGGCGCCCTCGAAGAGGATCTTCTTGCCCGGAGTGTTGCAGGCCTCGTTGATGAGGTCGGAGGTGTCGCAGATCATGTGGCCGAGCTGGCGTGCGATCTCCATGTAGGATGCGTATACGTCATCGAATGAGAACTCGTCGAGGCCGAGCATGCGGAGCTCCTGGTTCTTGACGTCGAGGGCGGCGCGGAGACGGAGCGCGAAGTAGTCGGGCTCGAGGAGGTCGCCCATGCGGAGGCCGATGCGGCTGTATTTGTCGGAATAGGCCGGGCCGATGCCCTTCTTGGTTGTGCCGATGAGGGCCTCGCCCTTTCGGCACTCGTAAGCGCCGTCGAGCACGGAATGCCAGGGCATCACCATGGCGGCGCGGTCGGAGATGCGGAGCTGGTAGTCGGTGACGCCCTGCTTGTGGAGCTTCTCGAGCTCGGCGATGACCGAGACGGGATTGACGACCATGCCGTTGCCCATCACATTGACCGTGGCGGGATTGAAGATGCCGGAGGGAATGCTCTGGAGGGAGTATTTATGACCGCCGAAGACGACGGTGTGTCCGGCGTTGTTGCCTCCCTGGTAGCGCACCACCATGTCGGCGCGGCATGCGAAGTAGTCGGTGATTTTGCCTTTACCCTCATCGCCCCACTGGGAGCCGATGACAACTAATCTTTCTGACATTGCTCAATGTTATTGCGTTGGTAGATATAATCCACATTCTTCATGTAGTAGTCGAGCGTGAAGCAGGCGTCGAGCTCCTCGGGAGTGAGGGTCCCGGCTACCACGGGGTTGAGCTTCAGGAGCTCCTGATAGGAGGAGCCGGTGGCCATCGCCTGCATGGCTACGGGCTGCACGGTGTCGTAGGCCTTCTCGCGAGAGAAGCCCTTTCCGATGAGTGCGTTCATGACGCGCTGGGCGAAGATGACGCCGTTGGTCATGTAGATGTTACTCTTCATGCGGTCTTCGAAGACGACGAGGTTCTCGAGGATGCCCATCATGCGGTTGAGCATATAGTCGAGGAGGATGGTGGCGTCGGGCATGATGATGCGCTCGGTGGCGGAGTGGGAGATGTCGCGCTCGTGCCAGAGGGCGACGTTCTCGGCTGCCGTTGCCATGTATCCCCTCATCACGCGGGCGCAGCCGCAGATGTTCTCTGAGCTGATGGGATTGCGCTTGTGGGGCATTGCGGAGCTGCCCTTCTGCCCCTTGCCGAAGGCCTCCTCCACCTCGTGGACCTCAGTGCGCTGGAGATTGCGCATCTCCATCGCCATCTGCTCGAGGGTGGATGCGATGACGGCGAGCGTGGCCATATAGAAGGCGTGGCGGTCGCGCTGGATCACCTGGGTGGAGATATCGGCGCTGTCGATGCCGAGCTTTTCGCAGACGTAGTCCTGCACGAAGGGGGGAATGTTGGCGAAATTGCCGACGGCGCCGCTGATCTTGCCGACCTCAACGCCCTTGGCGGCCATGCGGAAGCGCTCGATGTTGCGGCGCATCTCCTCATGCCAGAGCACCCACTTGAGGCCGAACGAAGTGATGTCGGCGTGGATGCCGTGGGTGCGGCCGATGCAGGGGACGTATTTGAAGCGGATGGCCTGGCGGCGGAGCATCTCCATGAAGCGCTCGAGGTCGTCGAGGATAATCTCGTCGGCCTGCTTGAAGAGGTATCCGTTGGCGGTGTCTACGACATCGGTGCTGGTGAGGCCGTAGTGTATCCACTTGCGCTCCTCGCCGAGGCTCTCGCTGACGGTGCGGGTGAAGGCCACGATGTCGTGGCGTGTCTGGAGCTCGATCTCCTTGATGCGGTCGATATTGAAAGTGGCCTTGGCCCAGAGCTTCTCGACATCCTCCGGGGGGACGACGCCGAGCTCGCGCCAGGCCTCGGCGGCGAGGATCTCGACCTTGAGGTAGGCGTCAAACTTGTTCTGCTCCGTCCAAACGCGGCGCATGACGTCTCTTCCGTATCTCTCTATCATTTCTTTACATTATTAAGGTAGCATTCAAGTGTGTTCTCGAGGAGGCATGCGCGGGTCATGGGGCCGACGCCGCCGGGGACGGGAGTGATGACGGAGGCCTTGTCCCTGACAGCCTCGTAGTCGACGTCGCCGCAGAGACGTCCGGTCTCGGGATCGCGGTTGACGCCCACGTCGATCACGGCGGCGCCGGGCGCCACCATGTCGGCCGTCACGAAGCGGGGGCGGCCGATAGCCACCACGAGTATATCGGCCTGCGAGGCGACCTCGGCGAGGTCGGCCGTGCGGCTATGGGCGATGGTGACGGTGGCGTTGCGGTCGAGCAGGAGCTTGGCCACGGGGAGGCCGACGATGTTGCTGCGGCCGATCACCACGGCCTTCTTACCGGCGATAGCGACGCCGGCCTTCTCGAGGAGCTTGATGATGCCCTTGGGGGTGCACGGGAGCACGCACTCCTGCTTCTGCCAGAGGGAGGCGACATTGGAGGGATGGAAGCCGTCGACGTCCTTGCGGCGGTCGATGGCCGCGATCACGCGGTCGGAATCGATATGCTTCGGAAGGGGAAGCTGCACGAGGATGCCGTCGACCGTGTCGTCGGCGTTGAGGTCGGCGATAAGATCGAGCACTTCCTTCTCGGAAGTGTCGGCGGGACGACGGATGGTGGTGCTGACGAAGCCCACCTCCTCTGCATCCTTGCCTTTGCCTTTCACATAAGAGACACTTGCCGGGTCTTCGCCGACAAGAATCACCACGAGGTGGGGGGCGCGGCCATACTCACCGGAGCAGGCGGCCACCTTGGCGGCCACATCGCGCTTCACCTCGGCAGCGAGGTCTTTTCCACTGATAATCACTTGAACTACAAATTTATTTTGGCAGGCACGGAGGCGGGAGCCTCCGGCCCGGCGGTTAATACTATATTATATTAGATGTCGATGACCTTGTGGCCGATGTCGCGGCGGAAGAAGAGGGAGCCGCCGGCGGCGATGCGCTCCGCGTCGGCGAGGGCGGCCTCGCGGGCCTCCTTCATGTCGGAGCCGGAGCCGACCACCATCAGCACGCGTCCACCGGCGCTGACGAGATTGCCGTCGGCGTCGCGGGCCGTGCCCATGTGGTAGACGCCGCAGGCGCTCTTCTCCACATCCTTGAGGCGGAAGCCCTTGGGATAGGAGCCGGGATATCCGTCGGCTGCGAGCACGATGCCGAGATAGCACCGGGAGCTCCACTCGAGGGGAAAGTCCTTTCCCTCGAGGGCGGCCGTGAAGAGGGCGTAGATGTCGCTCTCGAGCCTCGGGAGCACCACCTCCGTCTCGGGATCGCCGAAACGGGCGTTGAACTCGATCACCTTCGGACCCTCGTCAGTGAGAATCAGGCCCCCGTAGAGCACGCCGTAGAAGGGCACACCCTCATCGGCGAGCGCGTCGGCCGTGGCCTGCATGATGTCGGTTAGGGCCCTGTCGCGCACCTCTGCGGTGATGAAATCAACCGGCGAGTAGGCGCCCATGCCCCCCGTGTTGGGACCCCTGTCGCCCTCGAAGGCGCGCTTGTGGTCCTGGGCCAGGGCGAGGGGATAGACCTTGCGTCCACCCACCACACACATGAACGAGAACTCGGGGCCGTCGAGGAAATCCTCGATGACCACACGTCCCTTTCCGAAAGCGGAGTCGAGAAGCATGTCGCGCAGGGCAGCCTCTGCCTCCTCGTAGGTGGCGGCCACCACAACGCCCTTGCCTGCGGCGAGACCGTCATACTTCACCACAGCGGGGAGCGGACGGTTCCTGACGTAGGCCCAGGCCTCGTCGAAGTCGTCAAATGATTTATAGGCTGCCGTCGGGATGGAATGCTTCATCATGAGCTCCTTGGCAAACTCCTTGCTGCTCTCGATGCGGGCGGCGCTCTTCGTGGGGCCGAAGGCTCGGAGGCCGCGGGCAGTGAAGACGTCGACGAGCCCGGCGGCGAGGGCGGCCTCGGGGCCTACCACCGTGAGGTCGACCTTATGCCGGGCCGCGAAGTCGGCGAGGGCCTCGACATCGGTGACGGAGATTGGAACGCACTCGGCGAGCTCCGCGATTCCGGCGTTGCCCGGGGCGCAGTAGATGCGCTCCACCTGCGGGGAACGGGCGAGCGCGGCCACGATGGCGTGGCAGCGGCCACCGCCGCCCACCACCATCACGGTCTTGTTTCTTTCTATAGCCATAGTCGGAGAGGGATTAATGTTTGAAATGACGCATGCCGGTGAAGAGCATCACAATGCCCTTCTCGTCGGCCTTCTTTATGGCGTCCTCGTCGCGGATGCTGCCGCCGGGCTGCACGATAGCCGTGACGCCGTAGCGTGAGGCGAGCTCCACGGTGTCGTCGAAGGGAAGGAATCCGTCGGAGGCGAGCACGAGCCCCCCGGTGACTCCGGCCTCGCGGGCCTGCTCGAGGGCGATGTGGGCGGAGCCGACACGGTTCATCTGTCCTGCGCCGACACCTACGGTGGCACCGTCCTTCACCACCACGATGGCGTTGCTCTTGACGTGCTTCACGATGCGCCAGCCGAAATTCATGTCGCGGAGCTGGGCCTCGGAGGGCTTGAGGGCCGTGACACACATATCGGGAGCGATTTCAAGGGTCGTGGTGTCGGCCTGCTGGGCGAGGAGGCCGCCGGTGACGCCGACATACTGCATGGCGCCCTCGTCGGAGCGCGACATGTCGACCTCGAGAAGGCGGAGGTTCTTCTTGGAGGCGAGTACCTCGAGAGCCTCGGCGGAGAACGACGGGGCGATGACGATCTCAAGGAAGATGGGCTTGAGGAGACGGGCGGTGGCGGCGTCGAGCTCGCGGTTGAAAGCCACGATGCCGCCGTAGATGCTGACCTTGTCGGCCTCGTAGGCCTTGCGCCAGGCCTCCTCGGCAGTGGTGCCCACGGCAGCGCCGCAGGGATTCATGTGCTTGAGGCCGACGCAGAAGGGGACGTCAAACTCGCGGACGATGGAGAGGGCGGCGTTGGCGTCCTGGATATTGTTGTAGCTGAGCTCCTTGCCCCCGAGCTGGCGGGCGAAAGCCACCGAGTAGGAGACGGGCTTCGGAGCGCGGTAGAAGGCGGCCTTCTGATGGGGGTTCTCGCCGTAGCGGAGCGACTGCACGAGGTCGAAGCTGAGGAATAGCTTCTCGGGAAGGCCGGCGGCCTCGCGCATATATGCGGCGATGTGGCTGTCGTAGAGGGCGGTGTGGGTGTATGCCTTCGCGGAGAGGCGCAGGCGTGTCTCCGGCAGGGTGTTGCCCGTGGAGCGGATCTCGTCGAGCACACCGGCGTAGTCGGCGGGGTCGCAGACCACAGTGACGTCGCGGAAATTCTTGGCGGCGCTGCGGAGCATCGAGGGGCCGCCTATGTCGATGTTCTCCACGGCATCCTCCATGGTGACGCCCTCGCGGGCGATTGTGGCCTCGAAGGGATAGAGGTTCACGACCACCATGTCGATGGTGGAGATGCCGTTGTCGGCGAGCTCCTGCATGTGGGAAGCGGAGTCGCGGCGGGCAAGGAGGCCGCCGTGCACCTTGGGATGGAGTGTCTTGACACGACCCTCGCAGATTTCAGGGAAACCGGTGACGTCGCTGATGCCGGTGGGGTTGAGGCCGGCCTCGCGGAGGGCCTTCATGGTGCCGCCGGTGGCGATGATCTCCCAGCCGAGGGCCACGAGGGCTTTGGCGAAGTCGACGACGCCGGTCTTGTCGCTGACACTGACTAATGCTTTCATATTCTGTTGTTGCTGTTGTTTTGTTTCACAAATTGATTAATTGCCGGTGCCGGGGAAACATGCCGGAGGCATGTCCCTGCAAGCCAGCCCAGACTCTTGCCGGTTTTCGCCGGGCGGACGCTTTGAAAAGCGTCGCTACAGGCCGGTCATGCGGCGCTACGGAAGGCGGATGCACCAGGGTGCATCCCTACATTGCTGGCCTATCGTGGCTTCTCCACATTGCCGGAGAGGAGGCGGGCGACGGTGTCGACGTAGAGGCGATGCTCGGTGCGGTGGATCATGGCCTCGAGCTCGTCGATGTCGGAGCCCTCGTAGGGGACGGGGGCCTGGGCTATGATGCGGCCGCCGTCGACGGTGTCGTTGACGTAATGGATCGTCACGCCGTAGACCTTCACGCCGTAGTCGAACGCGTCGCGGATGGCGTGGGCTCCCGGGAAGGCCGGGAGGAGGGCCGGGTGGATGTTGACGATACGTCCGCCGTAAGCCTCGAGAAGTGTGGGGCCGATGATGCGCATATAGCCGGCGAGGCAGACGAGGGAGACGCCGCGCTCGCGGAGCATGGCGGCGATCTCTGCCTCAAACGCGGCCTTCGACGCGTAGGAGCGCGGGGAGAAGGCGAAGGTCTCCACGCCGTGCTTCGCGGCACGCTCGCAGACGTATGCGCCCGGTTTGTCGCAGACCATCAGCGCTATCTCCGCAGGCAGGCGCCCCTCGTCGCAGGCGGCGGCGAGAGCCTCGAAATTGGAGCCGTTGCCGCTGGCGAAGACCGCGATCCTATGCCTCATGGCAAGCGGTCTTTATGGTGACACCCGAGCCCTCGACCACGCGGCCGATGACCGAAGCCTTCTCGCCGGCCTCCGTGAGGATGCGGATCACCTCGGCGACATCGTCGGGCGACACGGCCATCACGAGGCCGATGCCCATGTTGAAGATGTTGAACATCTCACGGTGGGGCACCTTGCCGTATTTCTCGAGCAGACGGAAGACGGGAAGGATCTCCCAGGAGCCCTCCTCGACCTCGACGCCCTGGCCGGGCTGGAGGATGCGGGGAATGTTCTCGTCGAAGCCGCCGCCGGTGATGTGGGCGATGCCGTGGACGTCTACCTTTCCGATGACGGCGAGCGCCTGGCGGACATAGATCTTCGTGGGGGTCAGGAGCACCTCGCCGAGGGTGCGGTCGCCGGTCTCCTCGTAGCGGGCGTTGAGGTCGAGGCCGGCGTC
>CECF01064593.1_pt1 | contig 10656 bp, 6 predicted proteins | sample 554751 | NCBI WGS metagenome assembly CECF01 (sample SAMEA3182099, study PRJEB8094) | gut metagenome | biome: human; feature: gut; material: Stool; isolation source: human stools | place: Canada | collected 2012-06-12 | reverse complement strand
GTCAGATGTGTATAAGAGACAGGGCAAGAACAATTCTCCTCTCGTTTTTGTTTTATCGTATGCCTCAACTTTGAAAATTTAAAGGCCTGACACATGAATTTGACTCAAAAATACCGCTCCGGACACCTCTTTCCCGTCGCCGCAGCCATCATAATGGCCGGCACAGCGGCCTTCGCCGACACCATTCCAGCCACCGACCGACAGAGCTACTCCATATATGTCGACTCTCTCGGAGTGATGCGCCGAAGCGACAACAACGCCGAAGTGAGCTATTACGGCACCAACTATACAGTGCCTTTCGCCCATGCCTACCGCGCACTCGGATATCTCGACAAAGACCGCAAGGAGGCGATACGCCGCGACGTCAGCCACATGAAGCGACTCGGCTTTAACGGCTTCCGCCTCCACCTCTGGGACGCCGAGCTCGCCGACAGCCTCGGCAACCTACTCGACAACGACCACCTCGACCTGCTCGACTACCTCATAGCGGAGCTGGAGCGCAACGGAATAGACATCGTGATCACGGCCCAGACAAATTTCGGCAACGGATATCCGGAGAAGAACATCGACACCGGAGCCTTCACCTACGACTTCGACAAATGCCGCATCCACGACGAGCCGGCGGCTCAGGACGCGCAGGAGAACTACCTTCGGCAGCTCGCCAAGCACGTCAACCGCTATAACGGCCTGTCATACAGCGACGACCGAGGCATCATCGCCATGGAGATCAACAATGAGCCCTGCCACTCCGGCAATGTAGACGAGACACGCCGGTATATCGACCGCATGGCCTCCGCGCTGCGTGGAGCGGGATTCGACAAGCCCGTGCTATATAATGTAAGCCACAATCCGAAGGTGACCGAGGCATACTATCAGGCCGACATCGACGGCACCACCTACCAATGGTATCCTGTCGGACTGGTCGCCGGCCACGAGCGCAAGGGCAACTTCCTACCCACAGTCGACAGCTACCCTGTCCCCTGGAGCGACTCCATACCCGGCTTCGACTCCAAGGCCCGACTCGTGTATGAGTTCGACCCGGGCGACCTACTCTACTCATATATGTATCCCGCCATCGCGCGTACATTCCGTAAAGAGGGATTCCAGTGGATTACCCAGTTCGCCTACGACCCCACCGACATCGCGCAATACAACACCGAATACCAGACCCACTTCCTCAATCTCATATACACTCCGGCGAAGGCCCTCAGCATGATGGTGGCCGCCGAGGCAGCCCGCAATATACCGCGCGGCAAGGACTTCGGAGCGTATCCCCCCGACACTGTGTTCGGCAATTTCCGGGTCAGCTACCTCGATGACCTCAGCGAGCTGGCTTCCCCGGAGAAGTTCTACTACAGCAACACCACGGCCACCGTGCCCCCCGACGCCTCGGCACTGCGCCACATCGCGGGCCACGGCTCATCGCCGGTAGTGGAATACGAGGGCACCGGCGCCTATTTCCTCGACCGACTCCCCGACGGAGGCTGGCGCCTCGAGGTGATGCCCGACGTGGCCATCGTCGCCGACCCCTTCGAGAAGCCGAGTCTAAAGAAGGAGGTGGCGAGAACCGCCTGGCGCGACAACAGCATGACCCTCGACCTCCCCGACCTCGGCGAGGACTTCCACTACACCGCCGTGGCTCCCGACGGCAACAGGACCGACGGCATCGCCGTCACCGGCACCATCACGGTGTCGCCGGGCGTCTATCTGCTGTCGAAGGATGCACCTAATAGCAAGACGCTTGCCGCCATCGACACGACATTCGCAGCGCCGGCGCCGAGGGACGAGCCGGATGTGGTGGTCCACACTCCGGCGACCTACGTGGCCGACAGCGGCGACATAACGCTCGAAGCAGTGGTCTTCGGCACGCGGCGCCCCGACAAGGTGGAGGTCTACAGCAGTGACGTCTCCTTCTGGCGCGACGACAATCCCATCTACAGGCTGGAGCCGGCCGGAGGATACACCTACCGGGGCACCATCCCCGCCGACGCCTCATGGGGCCCGGCGCTGAAATACAACATCGTGGTGTGGGAAGACGACAAGGCCCGCACCTTCCCCGCCGACATCGAGGGCACGCCCCTCGACTGGGACGCACCCGCGCCTGAATACTACACCTCGGAGAAGGTGACGGCCGACGCGCCGCTGGTGCTCCTGCGCCCGGAGGTCAACGACCCGCTGATCGACATGGCGATGATTCCGGAGGCATGGGATTTCCGCCTCGCCTACGAGAAGGGACGCCCCGTGGAGTCCGACCGCTACCGCCTCACCGCCACGCCTAAGAAGGACGGACTGATAGTGATGAAGCGCTATGTGGGCGACGAGCTGAAAGGGGCGCCGCAGCTCCCCGGCAAGAACGTAATGGTGGTGAAGACCTCCGGCGTGGCGAATATGGACGGCGCTGAGATCGCGCTCGTGGGCAAGAACGGAGCCACCTACTCGGCACCGCTCGCCGTGGGCAGCGACGGCACGGCGCGCGTGGCGCTCCGCGACCTGCGCCAGCGCACGAGCCTGATAGTGCCGGCGCCCTACCCCACCTTCCTGACGCGCGAGATCGAGATGCAGCCGATGCCCTTCGACCCGACGGCCATAGACTTCGTGGAGCTCATCATCCCCTCGCGCCCCGGCGCCGACCAGCAGATGCTGCTCGAGGGCGTCTGGCTCGAACACGACTCCTCCCTCTGACAATTTCCAGCCATTATCTTGCATAGCAGCATTATATTGACTAACTTTGCAATGAAGTCGTATATATAAATCCCTATCCATGAAGATCAAAACCCTGACGGCATCGAACTTCCGGTCGATCAGCAGCCTCACATTTGAATGCGGCAGAGGCATCAATGTCATAGCCGGCATCAATGGAGCCGGCAAGACCTCTGTATTGTCAGCCTTGGAAATCGCCCTTTCGTGGGCAAAAGCGAGAATCCGTCAGAAAAACGGACAGGGACAATATCCGGAAGCCGCAGATATCAAGCTGGGAACGCAGTCCTCCTCCATAAGGGTCTCGACATTCCCGCCAGAAGAAATAAGCTGGGAGATATCGCGAAGCCTGCCGACATTCAGGGGAACTCGTCCGAAATCAGATCTGACATGCCTCACCGAATATGCCGACAGAAAAGCCGAGGATTATGCCGCTAACCATGGACAGACGAATCTCCCGATGTTTGTGAAATATTCCGTCAACCGTTCGCTTATCGACATTCCGGCCCATGTGCATAAGAAACATCTCCTCGATGCCATGTCGCTGTATAGCGGTCGACTCGACGGAGGCAGCAATCTGAGGTCGTTTTTCGAGTGGTTTCGTGAGCGTGAGGATATCGAAAGGGAAGAACGCGAGGAAAGGAAGTCATTTGAATACCAGGATCTACAGTTGAAAGCAGTCCGGGAAGCTATTTCGACAGTTCTCCCGGAATATGGTGAATTAAAGACCAGACGCAAGAGCCCCATCGGATTCGAGCTCCGCAAGAAGAATCAGGTACTCCGGGTTGAGCAGCTGTCGGACGGAGAGAAATGCTATCTCACCCTCGTAGGAGACATCGCACGCCGTCTTATCATTTGCAATCCGAAGTTGACCAATCCTCTGGAAGGGGAAGGCATAGTCCTTATCGACGAACTGGAGCTTCATCTTCATCCTAAATGGCAGGGGGAATCCATCGACCGGCTAAGGATGGTTTTCCCGAATTGCCAGTTCTTCATAACCACCCATTCGGCTCACATCGTCCAGAATTTACGGCTTAACGATGAAGACAAGCTACTGGTACTCGTCGACGGCATGCCCTTCAATGTGGGAGCCAGCTACGGACACGATATAACACAGCTGGAGAGTTACTTCCAGCCGTGGGGCTTGAAGATAGCCTGTCAAGACGTGTGAAGAGAACCATAGAGGTATTCAATATCAACCATCCAAGTCTTGTGGAGCGAAGAGCCGACCTTATCCAAAATATGACCGATTATATGAAGGGAGGATTAAGTGTTTCCGAAATATCAACGTGTCTGAAGCCCCAGGGATTTCACACACTCATCGACTGGTGGCTCAGCAATATCAGTGTGGCTCAATAAATCCTTTTTGAGATTGGGGGCCGCTTATTTGCTGGTTAGGGAAATAAAGCGTACTTTTGCAGACCGCTACGGGCGGCGCCACTCTACACCGGCCCCTCCCGCACCATGGAAACGAACTAAACCTATAGACCTGATATGTTTGAAATCGTAAGCAGACGAGACCTTTCCCCCAACATCACGGAGATGAAGGTCAAGGCTCCGCGGGTGGCCCAGTCGGCCCAGCCGGGGCAGTTTGTAATAGTGAGGGTCGACGAGCTCGGCGAGCGCATACCGCTCACCATCTGCGACTACGACCGCGAGGAGGGCACCGTCACCATCGTGACCCAGACAATCGGCATCTCCTCCGCCAAAATCAACAGCCTCAAGCAGGGCGACGCCTTCGCCGACTTCGCCGGCCCCCTCGGCCGCCCCTCCGACCTGCTCGACCTCCCCGAGGAGGAGCTGAAGAAGCAGAGGGTGCTCTTCGTGGCCGGCGGCGTAGGCACGGCCCCCGTCTATCCCCAGGCCAAATGGCTCAAGGAGCACGGCGTCACCGCCGACGTCATCATCGGCGCCAAGACAAAGGACATCTTCACATACGTCGACGAGATGAGGAAGGTGGCCGATGTCTACCTATGCACCGACGACGGCTCCGAGGGATTCCACGGCATGGTGACCGGGCTGATGAAAGATCTTATCGAGCGCCAGGGCAAGCAGTATGACCGCTGCGTGATCATCGGCCCGATGATCATGATGAAATTCGCCGCCCTCGCCACCAAGGAATACAACATACCGACGATGGTGAGCCTCAACGCCCTGATGGTCGACGGCACCGGCATGTGCGGCGCCTGCCGCGTCACGGTCGACGGCCAGACGCGTTTCACATGCGTCGACGGTCCCGAGTTCGACGGCCACAAGGTGGACTTCGACGAGGCGATGCGCCGCCAGAGCATGTACAGAGACAACCGAAAGACCCATCCCGAAACCCATAATTGCAAGTGTCATGGCTAACAGAATACCCCGAGTGCCGGTGAGGGAGCAGGATCCGGCGAGACGCGCCACCAACTTCGAGGAGGTGTGCTACGGCTACAACGACGAGGAGGCGCGTCTGGAGGCCTCCCGGTGTCTCAACTGCAAGGTGCCCCGCTGCATGGGGGCGTGCCCGGTGCATATCAACATCCCTGCGTTCGTGGCCAGGGTAGCCGACGGCGACCTCGCCGGAGCCGCCGCCGTAATCGGCGCCGACAGCTCGCTGCCGAGCGTCTGCGGCCGCGTGTGCCCGCAGGAAAACCAGTGTGAGGGCTCGTGTGTGCTCGGCATCAAGTCGGAGCCCGTGGCCATCGGCAAGCTGGAGCGCTACGTCGGCGACTGGGCCATCGCCCACCGCGGCGAGCTTCCTGTCAACCCGGCTCCGCGCAACGGCCACAAGGTGGCCGTAATCGGCTCCGGCCCCTCGGGCCTGGCCTGCGCCTCCGACCTCGCACGCATGGGCTATGAGGTGAAGATCTTCGAGGCCCTCCACAAGGTGGGCGGCGTGCTCGTCTACGGCATTCCGGAGTTCCGTCTCCCCAAGGAGCGCATCGTGGCCGAGGAGGTGAAGTCGGTGAAAGACCTCGGTGTCGAGATCGAGACCGACGTCATCGTGGGACGCACACTGACCGTCGACGACCTTCTCGACCGCGAGGGATATGACGCCGTCTTCATCGGGACGGGCGCCGGTCTCCCCCGCTTCATGGGCATCGAGGGGGAGAACCTCAACGGCGTCTTCTCGGCCAACGAGTTTCTGACGCGCACCAACCTAATGCACGCCTACGACGATAGCTTCGACACCCCGATCTACACCGGCCGCAAGGTAGTGGTGGTAGGTGGCGGCAACGTGGCGATGGACGCCGTGCGCACCGCAAAGCGTCTGGGCGCCGAGGCCGTGATCGTCTACCGCCGCAGCGAGGCCGAGCTTCCGGCCCGCAAGGAGGAGGTGCATCACGCCAAGGAGGAGGGCATCGAGTTCCGTATGCTCACCAACCCCGTGCGCGTCGTCGGTGACGACAAGGGCTGGGTGAAAGGCATCGAATGCGTTGAGATGACCCTCGGCGAGCCCGACGAGAGCGGACGCCGTCGTCCGGGTGAGAAGGAGGGGAGCAACTTCGTGATCGACTGCGACGTGGTGGTGATGGCGCTCGGCACGAGCCCCAACCCGCTGATCAAGTCTACCACCGAAGGGCTTCAGTGCAACCGCAAGGGGTGTATCGAGGCCACGGAAGATGGCGCCACCTCACGCGAGGGCGTCTTCGCCGGCGGAGACGCCGTGACGGGAGCCGCCACTGTGATCCTGGCCATGGGCGCCGGCCGCAAAGCCGCCGCCGCCATCGACTCCTACATCAAGAGCAAACCGCAGCAGTAACGCCACAAAAAAATACCTTGAGTTACTTGTAGGGACATGCCTCCGGCATGTTTCAACCGACATCAATCCAGACCATTATAAAACGCGCCACCCTGTTTCCGGATGGCGCGTCTTGTATTATCCGCATGAAGTCTCAGAATGCCCTAATCATTCTAAGGCTGACCGCAGAAATGTCATTTCCGGATGACCACCTTCCCGTCCTGGATGGCGATTCCCTTCTCATCGTCTGGTTTCGGTGTGCCGTCGAGATTGTAGGCCCGGCCGTCGTGAGGAACCAAGTCCTTTGCTGCACTGACGCCTAACGACTCACTGCCGTTGATTTTATAGAAGTCCTTCCATCCTTCAGCGTTCCTATACAGCTCCTCGCTCCCGGCCGGCACCATCAGCTTGCAGGCGTCTCTGTTGACATCCACGAATGAAGAATCGGGAAATGGATAGGGCTCTTCCGCATTCACCATAATCGTGTATATGGACGGGCAGCCGTTAAAGCAGTTGGAGAGCTTAAGGTCTGCCGGAGGAAGGGAAACGGCTCGAAGCGACGGGCAGTCGTTGAAGCAGTCCTCTCCCATGGAAATCAGGGTATTTGGCAGCATCGCATACTGAAGAGCGGGGTTATCATCGAAACAGCTACGACCGATTGTCTCGACGGTCGACACCACAACCTCACCACTCGAAACTTCATTGCTGAACAAGACATACTCCAGCCATTCGTTTCTGGACCCGCAGAAATCCTCTATGGTCTTCACGTTCTGCGGAATCCACAGTGTTTTGAGTCCGACAGCTTCAAAACTGCTACTCTCGATTGTCTTTACGGAAGCCGGAATATTGAAAACAGTCAGTTCCTCGCAATAGGAAGGTCCTTGAAGCGACTCGATATTATCGGGAAACTGAAGATAGACCAAATGACTGAGATTGCTGACTGCCGATTGACACACGTACTCTATTGTCGACGGGAGAGATATCATCCTCACCGGGCAATAGTAGCAGCTCATGAACGAGGTGACGCGATAGGTCGTGCCCTCATGTTCTACTGTGGGCGGCACTATAAGGTTGCCGCAATAGACGCCTGTCTCACACATCCATCTGGGTGCGGGATCTATCACTTCCACCGTCTTCTCCTCTTCTGACAGAATATCGTAGTAGATACCGTCCACCTTGAAATCGTAAAAATCTTCATAGTTGATTTCGTCGGCATACGCCCGTGTGCCCATAAAGCTCACAAGCATAGCGAACAGAAAAAATAATGTCTTTCTCATTTCAGTATGATTTTGGTTGTTTGCATATTCTTGCCGTCGACATATAGAGTCAGCGTATAGACTCCTTTCTCAAGACCGGATACATCGAACTCAGTATCTGTATCGGCACCTGTATTTTTCGTCATAGTGCAGTTTCCATCAAGAGATTTCAACGAAACCATAACGGATGCTTGATTCGGATTCTTAATCCGAATCCGAAGAGTTTCACCATCCTGACTCACAGATTCAATCTCTGCTGCTGACGCGTCGACTAACGATTTAATCTGCGAATCCATGATTGTGGTACATATGTCCTGTCCAAACACCATCACATCGGGAATGTCCGTATTGCTGAAAGCAAGTGTGATCTGTGTACCTGACGCCACCTTCACCGAGCCATTACCGTAGACTGCGCTCATATTCACCGGTTTGTTGAACGTGAAGCTGATTTCCTTTCCTGCGGACAGTTTGTCGGATGACTGTATGCTGGAGACAACATTATAAGGCTGCTTTGAATACATCCTCATAGAGGGATCCCCAAAACAATGAAACGCCTTCTTTGTGTTAGGAATGAAATAGGAAAAGACCGGCGTATAATATTGAGCCATTCTTTCAATACCTTTTTTAAGTATTGCTCCAAGTGTCGCATCCTGATATACTGTCTGGTTTCCCAAATGACCATATGAAGGGAATGACGATGGGAAACCGGCAGTTGGCCATACAGACCGGAGCATTTCAAATGTCAGAGCGTCATTGGTGCCGGAGTAGGTTTTGGATGATGCTGCAAACACACCTACCGCCCCGTCCTCTATTGAAAGAAACCTTTCTGCCAGACACGTCGGATAATACTTTGATTTATCTGTTGTCAATCCACCATTATCACTTGATACACTATCTGTATCTGTCTGATAGGAATCTGTCTGATAGGAGCCAGTCAAACAATTAATGCTGAAAACCACTGGAGTTAGGTTCCCATTATTCAATTGATTCAAATGATCAAGCCGGAAAATGGGATTAGTCCATCTATCCACCTCTCCATGGTCTCTATGCAAAGCAAACAATACTCCACTATTAATCTGAGATATGATATCATTTTTGTTTCCATCCCATGCGAAATTAGGCTTCTGTAGCTCTAAAGGAATTTCATCTCCATAACAATACAGATCATTATTCCAGAATTTCGGATTGACTTCTCTTAATGTTGTATAAATCCTCGACATCGTTATCCCTTTTTCTAATAGAGCCCCCCTTATATCCTCGCAGGTTTTGACAAAACGCTCATCCTCATAACTGTCTCTTATAGGCGGATTGTCCTGAAAATAAGATACGCCTATCGCATTTTTATAAAAGGATGCCTGCGTCGGAGGGCTCTTTTCATATGCAATGATTTTATCGACCACATTATTTGCTTCCGTAATGTTTGCAACAGATATCCTTCCCATGTATAAGTCTGACTGCATGTCGTCAGGTCCGTCCATGCATCCATAAGGATAATCTGTATAGCATTGATTGATCTCTACAATGAAACCATTTCCTGGCAAGGAATCCTCGTTTCCAAAGATCAATACATATTGGAGATTGCTTTTAGACTGGTATTGGGCGGATATCGCATCCTTTATACTACTGGGAGTCCATGAATCACGCGAATCCACAATGACGTTGAACCCCATCCTCCGCTTCCAATCCTTGAAGATGTTGACCGCCTGCGCATATGCCGGCACGGTGAGGATCAGATAGTACGGGGCATCTTTCCAGACCGTGGCACCGGCTGCCACACTTTGCGGGGAGTCATTCGGAAGGGCGCATGTCAGCACTGACGACAGATATTCCCCGTCTACATCGTGGCGGTTGCCTGAGGAACGCCTGGCCGCGTTTCCGGACGCATCGAAGGATACACGGTAGCTGAACTCCTCGGCGATCCTTACTTTCCCCTCCTCGTAATTGTATGAGACGGGCGACACGCGCACATAGAGGATGTCGCGGTCACGGTAGACCGCCATGCCGTCCTGAGCGACAAGCGGAATGGTTGACCACCCTTTGAAGCCACCAACCGGCGGGACGTTGGAAAGACTGTATCCAGTATAGTCGCTCTCCGGCAACGGCTCCCTCGCCGGAGCGAGCACCAGAGGCATGTCCATGCTGACCTCAGAAACCACCGATACCGATGCCGAGCAACCCTCCGGAATCTCGAAGGAATCCCATCTGAATGGATACACCGCCTCCGTGAGGGTCATGTTGTGGCCGAATCCCGGCACATCGATGCGGTATGACCCTGGATAGAGGTCATCCTCAACATACCTCATACCGTCAAGAATATACGATACCGTCACACCGGTATCATCCAACGTCACTGTCCTGGAGGGCGTGGAGCCGACATCTCGCTGGATGATCTGCGCCGAGACGTCTGCTGACATCCAAGCGATGCAGGCCAATAGAAATAAGGAAAGAAATTTCTTCATAATGCCGAAATTAGAAATGGAACTTATTTGAGAGGGATTCAAGCTGTGGATGACGCCATCCACACCAGGTGAAGGATAGAAGGGTTAAGCTGCAAACCAAATTCTTTCAGATTGAGCTTCGTTCAATACGCCGCAACCGGCATGGTCAGTCCGATATGCCAATTGACTGCGCAATATTAACACATTATAGCGATATTTCCAAATTTTTAAGTAATTATTTTCAAAAAAGGATGCTTCAGATATGAAAAAAGGGAACTGCGTGTCTGGTCCGAAGACTCGACACGCAGTCGTTAGGGTAAAGGGTTGGGTGGTGGGCGCTGAGGGATTCGAACCCCCGACCCTCTGCTTGTAAGGCAGACGCTCTAAACCAGCTGAGCTAAGCGCCCCGTCGTGCTTTGGGCCTCCCGGCTTAAGCACTAACTAATTCCAATGAAGTACAATCAATAGTTCGTGGGCGCTGAGGGATTCGAACCCCCGACCCTCTGCTTGTAAGGCAGACGCTCTAAACCAGCTGAGCTAAGCGCCC
>CECF01039211.1_pt1 | contig 10686 bp, 8 predicted proteins | sample 554751 | NCBI WGS metagenome assembly CECF01 (sample SAMEA3182099, study PRJEB8094) | gut metagenome | biome: human; feature: gut; material: Stool; isolation source: human stools | place: Canada | collected 2012-06-12 | reverse complement strand
GGCTCAGGTGCGGGTGCGGATGCGGTAATCTCCACTGCGGGCTCAGGTGCGGGTGCGGATGCGGTAATCTCCACTGCGGGCTCAGGTGCGGGTGCGGATGCGGTAATCTCCACTGCGGGCTCAGGTGCGGGTGCGGATGCGGTAATCTCCACTGCGCCCGCAGGCTCCGGTTCCGGCTCCTCGAGATTGTAGGAGGCGTCGAAGTCGAAGCCGCCGCCTGAGGGATGGATGGCGGATACGTCGGCCGAGGAGCCCAGCTCCCCTATCTTGACGTTGATGAGGCGCTCTATTGATTCACGGCTGTCGTCGCGCGAGAGGGCGAGCATCACGAGCCCCTCGAGTTCATATACCTTGTCGAGCATTTCGCTCAGTTGATGGTGTGTCATAGCTGTGATGGTTATTCTTGACTGAAATCGGGAGAGAAGAGGGAGAGGAGATAGCGTGACGCGGCCTGGCGCATGGCGGCGCGCGAGCCGGTGAGGTCGTTGACGATGACCACCACTACATGGGTCGGCCGGTAGTCGTCGTCGAGCTTATAGCCGGCATAGCACTGTATCCCCTTCATGCTTCCGGTCTTCATGGCTATATACCCCTCGAGAGGGGTGTCGGCGAGAAATTTCTTCAGGGTGCCCTCCATTCCGGCGAGGGGGAAGAATGAAGCGTAGTATGGATCGGCGCTCATGGTGGTGAGCAGCGACGACATGAAGTCGGCGGTGACGCGGTTGGATCGGGACAGGCCGCTGCCGTCCACTATCTCCACGCCGTCGAGGGGCATCGCGGCGTCGCGACAGAAGGAGAGCTCGCGCCGGGCGCCGTCGGCCGTGGAGCCGTCGCCGCCGAGACGGGCGCTGAGGGTGCGGAGCATCGACTCGGCGAAGAGGTTGTCGGAGCGCATCATGCATGAGCGCATGATCTCGTCGACCGGAGCCGAGAGATGGCTTGCGAGGATCCGGCGCTTACCTGCGGGGAGCGGCTCGGCACCTACGGAGACTCCGTCGCGCCCGAGGGCCGTGCGCAACCTGACGAGGAGGCGCGAGCCGGGATCGGCCACGGAGCGCGAGCCGGAGGCGTTGTCGGCGTAGTTGATGGCGTGGCTGCCTGTGCCATAGGCATGGGGGAGGTCGGCGGCGAGCCACGACGGCGGACAGGAGGGTCCGGCGAAGTCGTCCTCGTCGAGCACTATCGCGCCCTCCACCTTACGGATGCAGGCGGCGCGCAGCGCCTCGGAGACTTCCGAGGCGATGTCGGCCGACGGCGGCTCCTCGGAGGAGCCGAGGGTCGGGTCGCAAGCCCCCTTCACAATGAGATTGCCGCGAAGCACCCCGTCCTCCACCGGGCCGTCGGCGAAGACCTCTGTGGCATAGCGGAAATCCTTCCCCACATTGGAAAGGAGGGTGGCGGTGGTGACCGATTTGAGGATAGAGGCGGGGATGAGGGGAAGCGAGGCATTGTGGGAGTCGATGATGCGGCCGTCGCGGAGGTCGGCCACCACGACGGCCACCGAGCCAGGCCTCACGGCCCCGGAGGCGAGAAAACGGTCGAGGGCGCCGGTGGCTGCGGCGAGCAGGGCCACGGGCATCAGGAGCGACAGCGCGAGAATGCGGAGCGCGACGCCGCGAAAAGCGACCGAAAATCGGGAATATAGTGTCGGTATGCGCATGAGTCTACGATTGAAGATGCAAAGTTAGAAAGTTTTTCCCAATCAGCGGCTATTTTTTTGCGACTTGCGAAAATCATTATTAATTTTGCCGTGTAAACATCAAAAAAGAAAGGAACCGAAAGAAATGTCACTCAACGACACGGAGCGCCCTCCGGAGGCGGACTACTATCCGCGGCGCCCCTACACCTTCGACAGGGTGGTGAGCATCCTCTTCACTGTCTGCGGGCTTGTGGCGGTGCTCTATCTTCTCAACCTACTGCGGGGAGTGCTTCTCCCCTTCCTTGTGGCGTGCCTGATAGCCTACATGCTGGAGCCGATGGTGAAATGGAACCAGCGGCTCACGCGCTGCAGGACGCGGTTCATCCCGGTGGTGATGACGCTTGTGGAGATGACGGCGGTGCTGACCGTCGGCTGCATGGTGTTTGTGCCCTACTTAGTGGAGGAGACAAAGCAGATGGGCGAGATGATACACGCCTACGCCACCTCGCAGATCCAGATACCCTACATCTCGCAGCAGGTGCACGATTTCATACGCGACAACATCGACTTCAAGCAGGTGTCGAGGCTCCTCTCCCGCGAGCAGTGGATGGAGCTGGCCCGGCAGACGGTGTCGTCGGGATGGAGCTTCCTGAGCTCGAGCCTGGCCTTCGTGTTCGGCGTCGTGAGCTGGCTGATCGTGATCCTCTACGTGATCTTCATCATGCTCGACTACGAGCGGCTGATGCTGAGCTTCAGGCAGCTCGTGCCGATGCGCCACCGCCGCCGCACCTACGCCATAGCCACCGACATCAAGAACGCCATGAACCGCTACTTCCGCGGCCAGTTCATCATCGCCTCTCTGGTGGGAGTGCTTTTCGCCGTCGGGTTCCTGATCATCGGGCTGCCGATGGGAGTGGTGCTGGGGCTCTTCATCGGAGCGCTCAACATGGTGCCCTACCTGCAGCTCATCTCGCTGCCGGTCACGGCGCTGCTCTGCATAGTGTGCACGGCGAGCACCGGCGTCGACTTCTGGGTGATCTTCTGGAAGAGCATGGCGGTGTATGTGGTGGTGCAGTGTATCCAGGACCTGGTGCTGACGCCGCGCATCATGGGGAAGGCCATGGGGCTCAACCCCGCCATCATCCTGCTCTCGCTCTCGATATGGGGCTCGCTGCTGGGCTTCATGGGCATGATCATCGCGCTGCCGCTCACGACTCTCGTGCTGTCGTATTACGACCAGTATGTGGTGCGGGGCAAGGCACGCGAGGACTTCCGCAGGAGCATCGACGACCCACTCGACTAATATTCCCTGAAATATGACAAGACACACACGCACGGCCGCCCTGGCGGCGACACTCCCCCTGGCGGCGCCCTACGAGGCCCTGGCGCAGGAGACGGTGGAACAAATCAGCGAGGAGGCCCACTCCGAGCTCTCCCCCGACTCGCCGCGCGAGTCGGCCTCCGAGACCCACAGCGACGGCCTCATCAGCGACCTGGCATGGATACTGCTCCTCGGCGCCCTCGTCACCATCATCTTCAAGAAGCTGAAGCAGCCGGTGGTGCTCGGCTACATAATAGCCGGCTTCCTGGCAAGCCCGAAGTTCGTATATCTCCCGTCGATCTCCAATCTCGACAACATCTCCTTCTGGGCGGAGCTCGGCATCGTGGTGCTGATGTTCACCCTCGGCCTCGAGTTCAGCTTCCGCAAGCTCGTCAACTCCGGCAGCCCGGCCATCGTCACGGCGCTGATCATCATCACGGGCATGACCTTCGCCGGATTCGGGGTCGGGCGCCTGCTCCACCTCAACTACATCAACTGCATATTCCTCGGGGGGATGATATCGATGTCGTCGACCACCATCATCCTCAAGACACTCACCGACTTAGGACTGCGGCAGAAGAAGTTCGCATCGCTGGTGCTGGCGGTGCTCATTATCGAAGACCTCTTCGCGGTGCTGATGCTCGTGCTGCTGTCGAGCCTCGCCATGGGCAATGTGGAGGGCACAGAGCTGCTTTTCTCGGTAGGCAAGCTGGTCTTCTTCCTGATAATCTGGTTTCTGGTGGGTGTCTACGTGCTGCCGTCGCTGCTCTCGCGCAGCGCGTCGCTGCTCAATTCGGAGACGCTGCTCATAGTGTCGATGGGGCTCTGCTTCGCCATGGCCGTCTTCTCGGTGATCTGCGGGTTCTCGCTCGAGCTCGGGGCCTTCGTGATGGGCTCGATTCTGGCGGGCACGGTGTTTGCGGAGAAGATAGAGAAGGTGGTGCAGCCGGTCAAGGACCTCTTCGGCTCCGTCTTCTTCATCTCGGTGGGCATGATGGTCGACCCCAACATCATCGCCACCTACTGGTGGGAGATCCTGCTGTTGGCCGTGGTGGTGATCGTGGGCATGATATTCTTCGGCACCCTCGGCATGCTCGTCACCGGGCAGTCGCTCAAGGTGGCCATCGAGAGCGGCTTCACGCTGACGCAGGTGGGCGAGTTCTCATATATCATTGCGTCGCTGGGCATGTCGCTCGGAGTGCTGAGGCCGTCGCTCTATCCTATAATCGTGGCCGTGTCGGTGATCACCATCTTCACCACCCCCTATTTCGTGAAGATGGCGCAGCCGGCCTACAGCTACGTGGAGGCGCATCTGCCGAAGGGGCTCACCTTCCTCATCACGCGCTATTCGCGCCAGGCCACGGAGAGCGATTCCACCGGAAGGCTCTGGCGTGAGGTGCTTGGGCGCTATGTGTGGCGCATCGTGGTCTATTCGGTGCTCCTGCTGGCGGTGGTGCTCCTCTCGCAGCAGCTGCTGATGCCCCTTCTCGAGCGCTATGCCGGCCACTGGGCACGCCTGCTGGGCACGGTCATCACCCTGGGCGCCATGTCGCCCTTCCTCATCGCCCTCTGCTACGGCTCCATCAGGCAGGCCGACAAGGAGCGCCTCACCGGTGGCCATCCCACCTCCGACGTGCCCTTCGTGGCCATGCGCATCATCCGCTATCTTGTGGCCCTCCTCTTCATCGTCTACACGCTGACCGTGACCTGGGGCTCAACCGTGGGCTGGGTCGGAGGCATGATATGCTTCGCGCTGCTGCTGCTCGCCGCCTCGTCGACCCTCAAGTCGAGCTACAAGAGGATGGAGGATAAGTTTCTCGACAACCTCAACAGCCGCGAGAACACGCGTCTCGGCCGCAACAACAGCCTGGTGAGCGACCTCCATCAGGCATACATAGAGGTAGGGCCCAACGCAGGATTCGTGGGCGACCGCCTCAAGGACGCCGGCCTCCGCAAGGACTACGGCGTGAGCGTCTCCAGCATACAGCGCGGCGACTCCTACATGCCGCTTCCCTCGGTCGACGCCCGTATCTTCCCGGGCGACGTGCTGGGAGTGATCGGCACCGACGAGCAGATCAAGCACCTCAACGACGACCTGGAGCGCGACGAGGAGGCGGCGCGCCAGCATCCCGTGGCCACTCAGCATCCCGTAAGGCTCAGGAGCATCCGACTCACGGAGAGCTCCCCCATCGTGGGACGTCCCCTCTCGGAGACCAATATCCTGGGCGACTACTACAGCATGATAGTCAAGGTGGAGCGGGGCGACAACGAGTTCGTGCAGCCGGAGCGCGACACAGTGCTGCAGCCGGGCGACGTCATCTGGGTGGTGGGCGACCCCTCGCAGTTCGACCGCATGAAGTGACCTATACCTCTTTAAGGTTAAGGATTACGCCGGGCTTCCCTCAGAAGGGAAGCCCGGTGCCTATGTAGCCCACGGTCTCAGTGCCGGAGAAGTCGGCGCCTGTGGGAGCCTGCGTGGAATTGTATAGTCTCTGCACGAGCACTGGCGACAGACCCTCATGGGCGGGTGAGAACCAGAGTCCCTGCCAGCGCCAGTACCAGGCGCCGTCGCCCTCGTAACCGCTCCACTCCGCCGTGACGCCCGGCAGCTCGAGCACCCTGGAGAATGGGGAGCCGAGCTTGAAGACGCCTTTCGGGGCATCCACGCCCACCACGGTGTCGGCGAGCGCTATCATATCGATGCGTCCCTCGCCGAAGTCGAGGGCGTAGAAGCTGACGTTGCCGTCGAGCACGAAGTCATACTGCACGGCATCGGGGTTCTCGCTGCGGGCGATATCGTCGTAGAGGCCCGTCTCACAGAGGGGAATGGAGTCGAGGCGAGAGCCGATCCTCACGGGACCCACGCTGTCGGCGGATACACACCACACCGGAGCGGCTGCGGAGTCAATGCTGTCGGCAGCGGCAATGGAGTCGGAGTCGGCGTCAGCGCCGGTCTTTGAGCCGCCGCAGGCCGCCAGCAGCAGGAGGGGGAGCGATAATAAAAGCGTTTTTTTCATAATCAAAGAGATATTAGGGATGGTCGGCGCCGCCAGGAGGCGCTCAGCCATTGAATTGTTCGGGATACACCACCAGTAGGTTCTGGCTGGAGAAGTTTTTCTGGAGATACGAGGGGATGGCGTCGAGCATCGAGCTGTGGGAGATTGAGCCCTTGCGGGCGCCCACCACTATGAGCAGGTCGTCGGGGTCGAGCTGCGCGGAGGCTATGATGAAGTCGTCAAACGACTCGGCGGCCATGAAGTCGAGCCTCACGGCATAGTTCTCGTCGACCAGGATGTTGGAGATGAAGCGGAAGGTGGCGTCGGTGGCGATGAAGACCACGCGGCAGGCGAGCTGCGAGGCGAGGTTGCCCACCCTCTCTACCCATGCCTTGAAGCCGGTCTCGTATTCCGCCTTGTCGGGCACCACCACGAAAAGACGCCCCACCGTGTCGACCGGTATGAAGCATCTCGACATGAAGATCATCTTGTTGGAGGCCTTGAGGAGCTGCTCTATAAGGGAGCCGTAGAAGGTGTCGACGATGTTGGAGCGGCGGTGCATGCCGATGATGATGTCGCTGGAATGGTTCTCGAGGGCCACGCTGATCAGTCCGTTGACCACATTGAGGTCGTAGCGCTCCACGTCCGCCACCTCGAGGTCGACGGCGAGGGCCTGGGCAACGGCGGCACGCAAGGCATTGCGTCCCATGGCGAGGGTGTCGGCATTGTCGTCGGTGCGGATGAAGAGGGCCACCACCCGGGAGCGGTTGTTGCGGTGGCGCATCATCACGGCCATGCGCATGATGTTTTCGGCGGTGACGGGGTTGGCCACGGCCACGAGCTGCCGCGAATAGGCTCCCTGCATGTATTCCCCCTCCTCCCTGAGGTCGGCGGCGGTGAGCTCCATGCGCAGGCGGATGGCGTTGCGCTCCGTCACTACAGTCGACACCAGGCAGCAGGCGAGGATCATGAGGATGGCGCCGTTCATCACCCCCTCGTCGATGAAGCCGTAGTTGAAGCCGATCATCGTGGCGGCGATGGTGGCGGCCGCCTTGCCGGAGGTGAGGCCGAACATCACTCGGCGGTCGACGGCCGTGAGCCGGAACACCTTCTGCGACATCCACGCCGCCACCCATTTTGAGACGAGCGCCGTAGCCGTCATCACCAGGGCGATCCAGGCCGTGGCCCACCCTGAGAAGATGGCTCCGACGTTGATGAGCATTCCCACGCCGATGAGGAAATATGGGATGAAGATGGCGTTGCCCACAAACTTGATGCGGGCCATAAGAGGGGAACGCGAAGGTACAAACCGATTGAGCACCAGCCCGGCGTAGAAGGCGCCGAGGATTCCCTCCAGCCCGATGAGGGCCGCGATGAGCGATGCCAGAAGCACCAGCGCGAGAAGGAAGATGTATTGCGTCACCGAGTCGTTGACCTTGCGGAAGACGTATTTGGTCACGACAGGAAAACTGAAGCCCACCACTATGGCATAGAGGGTCATGAGCAGGACGAGGCGCAGCAGCCCCGCCAGGCTGAACGAGCCGCCGTCGTGGGTGTCGACCACCTCGGCGAGGGTGACGAGGGCCAGCATCACGGCCACGATGGTGCCGCTCACGGCTATCACCGCCGGGCGTGCGTTCTGAAGCCCGAAGCGGCTTACCGTGGGATAGGAGATCAGCGTGTGGGCGGCATACATGGTGGAGATGAGGATGGCCGACGACCACGGCACTCCGAGAGCCAGCCGCGAGGTGGCCACGCCCAAGGCCATCGGCAGCAGGAACGTGAGCAGGCCGAACACGATGCCGCTCCGGAGGTTCTTCTTGAGATGAAACATGTCGATCTCCACGGCCGCCAGAAACATCAGGTAGAGGATGCCCACGTCGCCGAAGATGCGGAAGCTGGCATCGCGTTCCAGGATGTTGAAGCCGTATGGGCCCACCACGATGCCTGAGACAATGAGGCCCACCACCATCGGAATCTTCAGACGCCGGAAGAGCAGCGGGCACAGCAGGATGATCACCAGCACGATAAGGAATATCGCCACCGGCTGGTGAAGGGGGAGCATCGACAGGAGCGGAGGAGCATTCATAGGCCGAACACTTTCCGGGAGTTGGCGTCGGTGGCGCGCTCCACCTCGCCGGGCTCTACGGCGAGAAGCGATGCCACCTTGTCGCGGATATACGGAAGACAGGCCGACTCGTTGCGCTTCCCGCGCATGGGCACGGGGGCGAGATAGGGGGAGTCTGTCTCAAGCAGCATGCGGTCGAGGCCGATCACGGCCACGGCCTCCTGGAGCGGGCCGGCGTTCTTGAAAGTCACCACGCCGTTGATGCCGAACCAGGGGTCGCACACCTCACGGATGCGGCGCACGTCGTCGGCCGAGCCGGTGAAGCTGTGCATCACGAGCACTGGCAGCTCTCCGCCGTGCGAGCCGCGGTGGGCCCCAATTACCTCGAGGGTCTCGTCGAGGGCCTCCCGGCAATGGATGATGACGGGGAGCGAGCGGGCGGCCGCGGCCTCGAGATGGAGCGCGAAGGCCTCCATCTGCTCGCGGGCGTAGGTCTTGTGCCAGTAAAGGTCGATGCCGGTCTCCCCCACCGCTGCCACGCCGGCGGTGTCGAGCATGGCGAGCATGGCGTCGGCGCGTCGGCGCCAGCGGGCGTCGACCTCCGTGGGATGGAGCGCGAAGGCGAGGCGCACCCTCGCGGGGCACGCGCGCCGCAGGGCAAGCATCGGCTCGACGCTCTCCTCGTCGACGGCCGGGAGCACCACCCGCTCCACGCCGGCCGCCACAGCCCGGGCGAGGGCCTCCACGCCCCCATCGAACTCCGGCATATAGATATGTGTGTGGGTGTCGGTCATTTCTTACGCCCCACGAGCTTCTCGGCGAGATGGCGGAAGGCGTCCTTGGCCTCGTCGGAGAGCGAGGTGGCCTTGACGGCCGCCATGGCCTGCGATGAATAATGGGCCACGGCCTTCGAGCAGGCCTCCTTCACCCCGAGCTTCTCGTAAAGACGCGTCACGGTCTTCACCTTGCTCTCCCCGGGTGCCATAGCCATGGCTGCGCGGAGCGCCTCCTCCATCGCCGGCGAGCTCTCGAGGGCATGGAGATAGAGATAGGTCTTCTTGGAGTTGTTGATGTCGCCGCCGATGGGCTTGCCGAAGGTGGCGGAGTCGCCGAAGGTGTCGAGCCAGTCGTCCTGGATCTGAAAGGCGAGACCCACGGCCATGCCGTAGTCGTAGAGGCGGGCGGCGTCCTCGGCGGAGGCGCCTCCGATGATGGCGCCTATCGAGGCGGCGGCGCCGAGCAGCGCGCCGGTCTTGCAGGAGATCATCTCCAGGTAGTCGGCGAGAGAGACGGTCTCGGCGGTCTCGAATGCCATGTCGAGAGCCTGCCCCTCGTAGATCTTGATGGCCATGTCGTTGAAGGCGTCGAGCACAGGGCGCAGCCTGTCGGGCTCCACCTCACACACCCATTGTGTGGCGAGCGTCAGCATGGTGTCGCCGGAGAGGATGGCGGCGTTGGAGCCGTATTTCTTATGCACGGTGGGACGTCCGCGGCGCATGTCGGAGTTGTCCATCACGTCGTCGTGGAGGAGCGTGAAGTTATGGAAAGTCTCGATGCCGAGCGCGGGGCGCACCGCCTTGCCGGCGGCGCCGCCGAAAGCGTCGGCGGCCATCATCGTCAGCACGGGACGGATGCGTTTGCCCCCGGCCGAGAGGGCGTAGGCGATAGGTTGATAGAGGGAATCAAGCATTCCCTCGGGCCAGGAGAGTTCCTTGACGGCCGACTCGAGGTCAGCGCGGTATTCTGCTATTGTTTTCATTGATTTTTCTATAAAGATAAAGAGGTGTTGGAAAAGAATGGCCTTACTTCATGTAGCGCTCCACGATGCCGGCTGGCAGGCCACGGCCGGAATCTATCTTGAGCACGGTCTTGAAGCCGATCATGAAGCGCTGGAAGGTGACGGTGTCCGAGCCGCAGGCATCGCGCAGGGCTTCGATCTCCTTCTCCACCTCGGGAAGGGTCTTTGTGTTGTCGCGGATGTTGTTGGCATACTCGAGGCCGAGCTCATATCCGAGACCCTGGGGGTCGGTGGTTCCGGCGATGGCGAGCATGCGCATCTTGTCGGGCAGAGGCAGCTCGGTCATATAATTGTCCATGGCCTCGCTGAAGACGGTCAGCGCCGAGTCCTTGTAGTTCTCGTAGGCATAGAGCGTGGCGTTGGCGAAGGTGTCGATGCGGGCCGGCGGAATCTTGCCGAGCGTGGCGTTGCAAATAAAGCGTGCGACGGAGTCCGGGGAGACTCTGTCCATCATATATCTGACACGCCCGCTGTCGCCCATTGTAGCGAATTCCGGGGGCAGCGCGTTCTCGTCTCTGGCGTCCTTATGGCCGCATGATGTGGCGAGCAAGGCCACACATAAAGAAGATAAGACAGCTATCTTTTTCATTTTCAATATTCAGACATACCCCGACGGCGCCCTTGCAAGCCGGGCCCCGCCGGAGAGGCGATACAAAATTACAAAAAAATTCCGCAAAAAGCATTGCCGAATGAAATAAAAGCATTAACTTCGCAGCGTGAAACGCGAAAAGCCCGGTCAAACGGGGCTTGCAAGACGCCGGAATCAGCTTGATGCCGGATGGATGAAAGCCATCGGAGACCGAGAGGGCTCAAGCGATGGAGTGATGCTCGAGTGGCTGAAGAGGCACGCCTGGAAAGCGTGTA